>Ga0116231_10005306_pt1 | contig 25435 bp, 23 predicted proteins | sample S1TSphgellanicum_2_FD_89695 | JGI IMG/M metagenome (GOLD analysis project Ga0116231, IMG submission 89695) | Host-associated microbial communities from peat moss isolated from Minnesota, USA - S1T2_Fd - Sphagnum magellanicum MG | ecosystem: Host-associated > Plants > Peat moss > Unclassified... | reverse complement strand
GCCAGCCCGACAAGCGCAGCGCCTCGGACTCGTGGCTGACTTCGATCACGTGTGCCGCGAACTCCTCGCCACAAAGTTCAGCGACCCGCAGCAGCCGGTCGGCGGCGGTAAGGGCGGGCGGCAGCGACCAGACTTGCTTGCCGTTGTGCGTCAGCGCGAAGGCAACGTCGAAGCGCGACAAGGCGAGGCGCTCGAGCATGCGCGCGATGTGCTGGAATTCCGTCTGTTCGGCGCGTAGAAATTTCCGGCGGGCCGGCACGTTGAAAAAGAGATCGCGGACCTCGATGCTGGTGCCTGCTGGATGCGCGGCGGGTTGCGGGGCGAGGATCGCGCCGTCGCGCGCGTTCACGAGCCAAGCGTGGGAAGCCGCGGCGCGACGCGCGGTGACACTGAGGCGCGCAATCGCCGCGATGCTGGGCAATGCCTCGCCGCGAAAGCCGAGCGTGGCAACGTGTTCGAGGTCGGCGAGCGAGGCGATCTTGCTGGTGGCGTGGCGGGTCAGCGCGAGCGGGATCTCGTCGGGTTCGATGCCGACGCCATCATCGCGGACACGGATCAGCCCGGCTCCGCCGCGCTCGATCTCCACCTCGATACGCCGCGCCTGCGCATCGAGTGAATTTTCCACCAACTCCTTGACGACCGAGGCGGGGCGCTCGATGACCTCGCCGGCAGCGATTTGATCGATCAGTGCGTCGGGTAGGATCTGAATGTTCACGGGCAAGCTCGCGAAACAGTCATGTTCGCATATTGCCCGCCGCCGTGTTTGTCGAGCGCTAGCGTCCGCCGGCCAGCAAGCCGGACGCGGCGGTCCGCGCTGCGCCCCCGGCGGCCAGCTGCGCAATGTGCGTGCCGGGCGGCGGATTCGCATAGAAGTAATCGTGGATGCCCTGGCGGATCGCCTCGGCGAGTTTCGCCTGGTGCGCATGTTCGCGTAAGCGCTGCTCTTCTTGGGGGTTCGAGATATAGGCCGTTTCCACCAGCATCGAGGGGATATCCGGAGATTTCAGCACCATGAAGCGAGCCTGCTGCACCTGGGGCTTGCGCACCTCGCCGACCTGGTTGAGTTCGTGCAGGACGCTCTGCGCCGCGGTTTCGCTCGCGCTCAAGGCCGCCGATTGCGACAGATCGAGCAACACCGAGGCGAGCACATCGTCCTTGTCATCGAGCGATACCCCGCCGATCAGATCGGAGGCGTTTTCCCGTTCTGCCAGCCAGCGCGCCGCCTCGTCGCTCGCACCCCGCTGCGACAAGATATAAACCGACGAGCCGTCGACGCGCCGATCCAAGACCGAATCGGCGTGGATCGAGACGAACAGATCGGCCTGCCGTGCCCGCGCGCGCTGCATGCGCTCGCGCAAGGGAATGAAGTAATCCCCGTCGCGGGTGAGTACCGCGCGCATGCCGGGTTCCGCATTGACCCGGCTCCACAGCTCGCGGGCGATCGCGAGGACGACGTCCTTTTCGCGCGTCCCGTTCTTGCCGATTGCACCCGGGTCGTCGCCACCATGGCCGGCATCGATCGCAACGATCAGATCCCGCGCGTCGGCCGGCGCATGTTCCGGCTTGACCGCCACGGAGGCGGCCGCCATAGCGGTGCCGGAAGGCGCCGCCCTCGCGGCGGGCGCGGCAGCCGGACGCGACCTTGCAGTGCGCGGCACGGCAGCCGAACGCCCGGCGAGGTCCAAGACCAGGCGATACCCGAAGCGATCGTTGGGCGCCGCCAGAAAGCTGTCCGCGTGCACCGCATGCGCCAGGTCGAGGACGATTCGCAGCTCACCGTTCGAGCGACGGGCGAGCCGCACACGGCGCACGTCACCAGCCGGATTCGCTCGGACAGTCGATGCCAAGCCGACGCCGGGCAGATCGAGCACGATCCGTTCCGGATGGTGCAGCACCAGCATGGAGTGGCGCGCACTACCCGAGAGGTCCAGAACCACCCGGGTGTTGTCCGATCTCGCCCAGAGCCGGATGCCGCGCACCTCGACGGCGCGCGCCGGAACGGCGAGCACGATGGCCAGCAACACACTCCAGGCTAGCGACGAGCACGGGGATTTCATGGCCCGACAAGTTAACCCCTTTCAGAGATTTTTTTCAAGTTAAATTATATAGATAGGGTGTAATGCTACTGTCATTCCGTAGCTCCGTCAGCCAGTTCGCACCGAGCGGGCTGGCGGCGCGCAGCAACGCGCTGCGGCCGATGTCGGCGTAATCGAGTTGCAGTTCTAGATCCGCCGGCGCCAGAGCCTTGCCGCCGCGCTCGGGCCACTCGACCAAGAGTAGATGGCCCGCGGTCCAGTATTCGCGCAGTCCAAGATCCTCGAGATCCTCTGCGCCGCTGAGGCGATACAAATCCACATGAACGCAAGCGAGCGATCCCGTGGCGTAAGTCTCGATCAAGGTATAGCTCGGGCTGCGCACGACGGCGGTGACGCCGAGGGCACGCAGCAAGCTGCGCACACAGGTCGTCTTGCCGGCACCGAGTTCACCGCGCAGATAGCACACCACGGGATGCGCGGCCACGGACGGCAAGGCGCGCGCCAGGGCGCCCCCGAGCCGTTCGGTCGCCGCCACGTCGCTCAAGCGCAGCTGCAATGCAGTCTCTTTCATGCCGTCCTTGCGGGTGCCGGCGCCCGCGCGCAGCAGGCGCGCGCAGCAGGCGCGCGCAGCAGCGTCGCCGATCCATGGCGATTATACTGGTGCGGCCGCATGTCCGCCTCCACGCCAGAAAGCGATTCCCCGTCCACCGCCGACACCCTGCCGGAACGCAGGGCCTTGGTCGCGGCCTTGCGCCGATGGGCTCGAGAGCTGGGTTTCGCGCGTCTGGGCGTCGCGGCGATCGATCTTGCCGCCGATGAGGCGCATTTCCTAGCCTGGCTGGAAGCGGGATTTCAAGGCGAAATGGCTTACATGAGCCGCCACGGCGTCAAGCGCAGCCGCCCGGCGGAACTCGTGCCCGGCACCGTCAGCTGCCTCAGCGTACGCATGGACTACTGGCCGGCGACTGCCGCGGACGCCGCCGGCGTGCTCGGCGCTTCCAGCCAAGCGTATGTGTCGCGCTACGCTTTGGGGCGCGATTACCACAAACTGATGCGCAACCGCCTGCAGCGCCTGGCGGAACGCATCGTCGCGGCGATCGGTCCGTTCGGCTACCGCGTGTTCACCGACAGCGCGCCGGTGCTCGAGCGCGCGCTCGCCCGCGACGCCGGACTCGGCTGGATCGGCAAGCACACGAACCTCATCGACCGCGATGCCGGATCGTATTTTTTTCTCGGCGAGATCTATGTCGATCTGGACCTGCCGCCGGACACGCCGAGCAGCGCGCACTGCGGGTCGTGCAGCGCGTGCCTGCCCGCCTGCCCGACCGGTGCGATCGTCGCACCCTACCGCCTCGATGCGAGGCGCTGTATTTCCTACCTGACGATCGAGCTCGAGGGCGTCATTCCGGAGGAATTTCGCAGCGCAATCGGCAACCGCGTCTACGGGTGCGACGACTGCCAGATCGCCTGTCCTTGGAACAAGTTCGCACGGCCGAGCGCACTTGCGGACTTCGCGCCGCGCCACGGCCTCGATGCAGCGGCTCTCACCGATTTATTCGCCTGGACGAGCAGCGATTTTTCGGACAAGACTCGGGGCAGCGCGATCCGCCGCATCGGCTACGAGCGTTGGTTGCGCAATCTCGCCGTCGCTTTGGGCAACGCAGCCACCTCGCAGCGGGTGCTCGGCGCGCTCGCGGCACGCGCCGATCATTCCAGCGCGATCGTGCGCGAGCACGTGCAATGGGCGCTTGCACAGCACCGCGTGCCGCCGCTCAGCCAGCCGGCAGCAGGCTCCCCGCCGGATTGAAGAAGTGCCGTCCCCTGCGGGCACGCACGATCTCGGCATGGAGCATTTGATAGTCGGCTTCGTTGTTCACCGGATCGATCGAGGCCGCATTGACGATCAACAGCGGCGAGGCATCGTAGCCATGAAAGAAACGCGCGTAAGCCTGGGTCAGCTTCTCGAGATAGGCGCGCTCGATGTATTGCTCGTAGCGAATGCCGCGCTTGGCGATCCGGTCCATCAAGACGTCGACGGGCGCTTGCAAGTAGACGACCAGATCGGGTTTGGGCGCATCGATGTCGATACGCTCGTACACCCGCTCGTACAAACCGTACTCGGCGTCGTCGAGCGTCACGCGCGCGAACAGGCGGTCCTTCTCGAGCAAATAATCCGCGATGCGCACGGAGCCGAACAGATCCGCCTGCCGCACCTCTTCGAGTTGACGTGCCCGCTGGAACAAGAAAAACAGCTGCGCCTGGAACGCGCCCGCACGCGGGTTGCGGTAAAAACGTTCCAAGAAGGGATTCTCATCCGCCTGTTCGAGCACGAGCTGGCCACCGAGCGATTTGCCGAGCCGACGCGCCAAGCTCGTCTTGCCCACGCCGATCGGCCCTTCGATGACGATGAATCGGTGCGGACTTGCGCTCACGGTGGAATGCTCGTTCTACCCCTCGGTTTCAAATGCTGTTCGCCAAGACGGTCAGGCCCGCGTCGCCGACCGCCTGACGCATCTCGAGGACGGTACCCATCCCGGGGATGCGCATGGTCGGCGCGATATCGGCCAAAGGATACAGCACGAAGTTCCGCGCAGACACTCCCGGATGCGGGACGTTCAGATCCGGTTCGGCAATCGGCGTGCCGACCTGCCAGATGAGATCCAGATCGACGCTGCGCGGGCCCCAGCGCTCGCCGCGATGACGGCCCATGGCGCGTTCGATCTCGAGCAGCGCATCGAGCAGCTGCCGCGCCGTCAAGCGCGTGATCAAGCCCGCCGCCGCGTTGATGAAATCCGGTTGATCCTGCGGTCCCATGGGCTTGGTCGCATAGAGCCTCGAGCGCGCCTCGAGGCGCGTCGCCGGGATAGCCGCGAGGCGCACGAAGGCCTCGCCGACTTGGGCCAAGGGATCAAGTAGGTTGCTGCCGATCGCCACGTAAGCCGGACGCCAAACGCCGTGGTCGTCGGTGGGCACGGACGCCTCAGATCTCGGCGGGGCCGCCTCGCCGTCGGCGCCGCCTTCGACGCCGAGCGGGAGCCGCAGCCGTGCCGCTTTCCACGTGATTTTCGGGCGGTCGCGCCTGAACGAGTTTCACGCGTTCTTCCTGCGACAGCACCTGGATTTGTGTCCACCACTGCGCGAGTTCCGGATCGGCGGCGCCCGCCTCGGCGCGCACGAGCAGGAAGTCGAACGCGGCGCGGAAGCGCGGATGTTGCATGAGGCTCAGCGATTTGACGCCGCTGCGTCGATTGAAGCGCGGCTGGAGCATCAACAGTTCGCGCATCGGCGCTGCAAATCGCCGCGGAATCGCGACTCGCAACTGCTGGGCGCGCAACACCGTGTCACAGGCTTGCATGAGGATCGCGATATCGGGAGCGGGCCCGGCCTGCAGCTCGTTCATCTCGCGCAATACGGCGCCCCACAACAGCAGCGCGAACAAGAAGGTCGGCGTCACCGGCTTGTTCTCGGCGATGCGCGCGTCGGTGCCCGCGAGACCGATCTCGAGCATCTCGCTCGCGTACGCGTAGGGCGGCAAAGCGAAGGCCGCCGCCGAGCGCGGGAAGAGGTGATCGAACAGTCCATACTGGCGCAGCAGCCGATAAGCCGATGCGCCGAAACCCGACAGGAACAGCTTCAGCGATTCGTCGAACAGCCGCGCCGGCGGCACGCCGTCGAGCAGATAGGCAAGACGGCGAATCGGCTCCTCGGTGCCAGGTTCGATCTCGAAATTCAACTTGGCCGCAAAACGCACGGCTCGCAGCATGCGGACCGGATCCTCGCGGTAGCGGGCATCCGGATCGCCGATCAGCCGGAGCCGGCGCGCGCGCACGTCGGCGGCGCCGCCGACGAAGTCCCAGACCGAAAAATCCTCGACGTTGTAATAGAGTCCATTCGCCGTGAAGTCGCGACGCCAGACGTCCGCGTCGATCGAGCCATACATGTTGTCGCGCAGGATGCGGCCGGTCTCATCGATTGCCCGATGTTCCGTGTCGACGTCGGCGGGGATTTCGCTCTCACCCTCGATCGCGTCTTCATCCTCGCCGTCGCCGTCGCCGTCGCCGTCGGGGGGATCCTCGCGCTCGGGAGCTGCGGCAGCCCGAAATGTCGCGACTTCGATGATTTCGCTGCCGAAATGCACATGCGCGAGCCGGAATCGCCGGCCGATCAAGCGGCAGTTACGGAACAGCCGCCGTACTTCCTCGGGCAGCGCATTGGTGGCAACGTCGAAATCCTTCGGGCGGATCCCGAGCAGCAAGTCGCGCACGGCGCCGCCGACCAAGAAGGCCTGGTAACCCGCCTCATTGAGTCGGTAGAGCACTTTCAGGGCGTTGGATGAGATCGCCGCACGGGAAATCGGGTGCTCGGATCGAGGGATGACGACGGGTTGGGTCGGAATCGCTTGGTCGTTCAAAAAGTTAGGTTCCGCTTGAGTCCAAAAAATTGGTCCGTATACTACCAGCCCTCTTGGGTGAGGGGCGGTAATGATCGGCCCTCCCCGTCATGCTCAGGCTCCCTTCGTCTAGAGGCCTAGGACACGGCCCTCTCAAGGCTGTAACACGAGTTCGAATCTCGTAGGGAGCGCCATGGCTTCGATATGGCGGTCGATTGTGGTCGCACACTCGTTGACCGAGGCTGCGCCCGCTTTTTCGGAGCGCATCAAAGCTTGGACCCGGCGCTGTTCCGTAAGTTGCTGAAAAATCTTCTCGACGACTTCGCCTATCTGGCCGGTCCTTCATCCCGCAGAGTGCAGCCGAGTCTGGCCGATCAGGCAAGTCGCTTGCACAAACTGCGCGGCGGTGCTTGCATGCTGGGCGCCAAGGCGATTGAAGATCTCGCGGCAGAGGCCAAAGCCGCTTGTTTGGCCGGTAATGAAGCCGGCGCCCGGCAGCGCTCGATCGAGATCGTCGCGCACATGGATGCGGTGCGAAACGCCGTCAAAGAACTTGCGACGCGCGAGCTGTGACAGACCGCTGCGGGGCGCATCGTCACTCGCCATTGGAGAGATCCGCACCTCGTGTATTTGCTGGACGATCGAGAAAGGCACCCATGATGGGGTTCAACCACTCGGATCGCCCCGAGAACGTCGCGTGGTCCGTACCCGGCAATACGCACAGCTCAGCGTCGGGCAGCGCATGAAATATCTTGAGCGTGTGCTCCAAGGTGATGGCGTCCCGATCGCCTGAGATCACGAGCACCGGCTGAGTGATTTTAGAGAGCAACCCGAGGTTCAGTTCCTCCTCCGTGGGGGACGTCAGCCACAACTGCGCAAGCTTTTCGTCGATCGTTTTCGGCTTCGGGATCTGCGTTGCACGCAATTCCTCCAAATCCTCGGGCCGCAAGCCGTCGGGAGAAATGTTGACGCCGCTGACGACCAGTCGTCGCACCATCCCAGGATGCCGGACCGCGAGCATCAGTGCCAAGATGCCGCCGTCGCTGAAACCCACGACGTCAACGTGCCGTAGTTTCAGCTTGCGCAGAAGTTCGGCGGTATCTTCCATCATTGCGGTGTAGCTCAATGCGCCGGGCACGTCGGGCGTACGTCCCTGGCCCACCTGATCCGGCGCTACGATATGGTGATGTTCCGCAAATACGTCGAGCTGGCGCACGAATGAGTGCTCGCCGGAGTCGCCGCCGCCGTGCAAGAAGACCAGCGTTGGCCCGCTGCCGCGCACCGCATAATAGATTTTGTGGCCGTGAACGGTGGCGCTATTCCATTGCGTCGACGGGGGCTGCGCGCGAACGGAATCGGCACGTACGCACGTCGGCCCGAACGTCAGCAGGGCCAGCGTTGCGCGGATCACCATGACCCCGATGGAATCGAAAGCGCGATTCACGCTGCAAGACTAGCATCGCGAGAACATTCCCGCGAGCGCGCGTTTGCACTGCAGCATCCCGCGAACGCTTGGGATCCTGTGGGCCGGCGGGAACTTTGAAGTGCATCACGCGCTCCATTCTCCATGCTCCACCTTGGTGCGCCGCGCACAAAAAAGCCAGATTAGCTTGCGCAGGCTGTGAACCCGTTCATTCGATTTGCAGCACACGAGACTTACCATAAGCCCCATCGAAATTCGTGCCGACACCGACTGACGCCAACGCAGAATCTCATGTTCCTCGACGCTGCTTTCATCATAGCCTTTAGCACCGGACTGATCGGTGCTCTCGTCGTTGCCGCGATCGGCTCACGCTTCTCGCGCACGCCCCGGGTTCTCGCCTGCGGTGGCACCTTTTCCGGCATCGCCTTGGGGCTGGCGACCTACGTAAGCTGCGGCTGGGTACGGCATGGCTTCGATCCGCTGCAGGCCTGGGTCTTGCCCGTCGCACTGGCGGTCTTGGTGCTGGTGATGGCGGCACAAGACTGGTTCGTGTTCTACGCGGATCGCCGCGATGCGGTGCAATCGGCGCAACCAACCTTGGTCGTCTTGATCGCGGCCGCCCTGTGCTGGGCGACCGCACACGCGATGGGCCGGCACAGCTTGTTTTTCCCACTCATTTGGGCGAGTGCGGGCAGCCTTGCCATTCTGTTATGCATGCCGCCGATCCAGCGCTCGATCGAAACGAATCGCAGCATCGGGCTCGGGCTGCTGGTCGGCCTGTGCAAGATCGTGCTACCGATGACGGGCATCATCCTGCTCATTCCCTTGCGTCTAGCCAGAACCTCCCTGCCCGCGTCGCCAGACCCGAGCGGCGATGCTGCGAATCGGCCCGGGTGGTTCGGGAATCTCTTGCGCCTCTGCTGGGAGATTGGACTGCTGCTGCCGATCATGCTCATCAACGGTGCGCGTGTGCCGACATCGGCACCGTGTTCCGATCCGCTTGAGTATCTGCTGCAACAAAAGGACGGCAGCTCGGTCGGCGGCGACATGCCGCGCATCAAGCGCGACTCGGTCGTGCTCGTGCTCGTGCTCGCCATACACGTGCTCTGCGGAGTCATCATCGTGAAGCATTAGCGCGCGCTGCGCGCAGGCGGGCGCTGCCAAGCGCCAGGGCAAGGGCTTGCACGGCCGCATATTGCGGCAAGCCATCGCCGACTTTGCCTCCGGGCGCGCCGACTCGGCGCGCAGCCAGTGCGAGCATATGCTGTCGCACCAGCCGCGGCACGCCGGCGCGCTGCACCTGCTCGGCCTGATCGCGCATCGCGCGAATCGCCCGGCAGAGGCTACCGAACTCCTGCGCCGCGCTGCGGAGTCGCCCGGCGCCATTGCGCTTTACATGCTGAGCTACGCCGAACTCGGCTGCCGATCCGCTGATCGTGTCGAGGCGCTGCGGGCGACGCGGCGCGCGGTGGCGCTCGATCCCGGCTTCGCGCTCGCCTGGTTCTGTCTCGGCAACTTGCTGCAGGAGACCGGCCCGCTTGCGGAAGCTCTCGCCGCTGCCGAGACGGCGCAAAGTCTCGATCCGGAGAAACTCGAGTACGTACTGCGGGCGGCGGATATCGAGATGGAGCTGGCACGCTATTGGCCCGCGATTGCCCGGCTCGAAGCGGTGCAGTCGCGCTGGGGCGCCGATGTGCAACTGCGCACACTCAAAGCCCACTTGCTGCGGCTCGTCGATCAGAACGAGGCGGCGGTCGCGTTGTGCAACGACACGCTGGCGAGCGGCAGCCACTCGGCCGAACTGCTGCGCGCGCAAGCACTCGCGCTGCAGCTCACCGGCGAGCACGATCTGGCCTTGGCCAGCTTCGACCGGGCGGCAGCGACTCCCGGGGCGGCCGCATTGACGAGCGCGCGCGCGTGCTCGGACAAGGCCGTGCTGCTCGCGCATCTCGGCCGCACCGAAGCCGCTGCAGCAGCCTTCGATGCGGCGCTGCGCATCGTGCCGACGCTCGCGGATGCTTGGTACAACAAGACCAACACGCAGAGCCACCGGCGCGGCGATGCAGACCTCGAAGCCATGGAGCGGCTGCTCACTGGCTGCCCTGCGTTTCGCGATCGCCTGCTGTTGCATTTTGCACTCGGCAAGGCGTATGCCGACAGCGGCGATACGGAGCGAGCCTGGGGACACTGGCAACACGGCAATGCGCTCAAACGAGCGACGCTCGACTACGATGCGGATACCGCCTCGGCAGAACTCGCGTCGATCGCATCACGGCCGCTCGACCGGGGAATTTGCGCCTCGGCTTCAGGTTCGCGCCTGTCGCAGCTGCCGGTGTTCATCGTCGGCATGCCGCGCTCCGGCTCGTCGCTGATCGAACAGATACTCGCCTCGCACCCGGCCGTCGCCGGTGGCGGCGAGTTGCTGCAGTTGCGGGCCTTGTTTGAACGGCCACCGCCGCAGGCAGACCCTACGGCAGCTGCGTCTGCGGCGCTCACGATCGCCGACTCGGCGCTCGCCCGGTTGCGGACGGTTTCCGTCGATGCGCTGCGGATCGTCGACAAGGATCTGGAGAATTTTCGGCATCTGGGCGTGATCCATCAGATCTTTCCGCGCGCCCGGATCATCCACTGTCGCCGCGATCCGATCGAGACCTGTTTCTCGGCCTATACGAAGTTGTTCGTCGGCGCGATCGGCTATGCCTATCGGCTCTACGAACTCGGCCGCTACTATCGGGACTATGACGCACTCATGCGCCTTTGGCGCTCCGCGCTCCCGCCTGCATCCTTTCTGGAAGTGGACTATGAACGACTCGTGCGCGAGCCGGATACCGAGATCCGGCGGCTGATCGATTTCATCGGTCTGCCATGGGACGATGCTTGCCTGCGCTTCTTCGAGACTCCGAGGCGCGTGAGCACCTCCAGCTTCGCGCAAGTCCGCCGGCCGATTTACGCCACGAGCCTGCGCCGCTCCGCCGCGCTGCGCGACCACCTAGGACCGCTCGTCGCCGCACTCCATGGACGCTGAACAAACCTTGGCAGAAGCCACCGCGCGGCATCGCGCCGGCGAACGCCATGCGGCGCGACTCTTGTATGAGGCGGTTCTCGCGGCCGCGCCCTTGCACGCGACCGCGCTGTTTCGCAGCGGTTTGCTCGAGTTCGAACTCGGCCACGGGCAGACCGCGCTTGCGCGCATCGAGCAAGCGATGCGCGCCGCGCCGGGAGACTTTCGCCATCATTTCGGATTGGGCCAGGTGCTCGGCGCCTTGGGTCGGCATCGCGACGCTGTCGTCGCTTTTCGCGGCGGGCTCGAACTCGAGCCGCAATCGGCGGACGGCTATTTCGCGCTCGGCGGCGCCCTGCAGGCCGACGGCGACGCTACGGGCGCGATCGGCGCCTACCAAGCGGCCCTCGTGCAACGAGCCGATTTCGGCGAGGCACAGAACAACCTCGGCACATGCCTGCAGCGCATGGGCCATTGGGACGAGGCGGCGGCGGCCTACGAGAGTGTATTGCGCCTGCAGCCCGACGCGGCGGACGCAATCGCCAATCTCGGCGTGATTGCGCTCGAACAGGGCCGCATCGCCGATGCCGTCGCGCGCCACCGGCAGGCCGTCGGCTTGCGGCCGCAGAGCGCAAGCTACAGCCTCAATCTCGGCATCGCGCTCTGCCGGCAACGCGAGTTCGCGGCGGCACTCGCCGTGATCGAGCCCTTGATCGCTCGTGAGCCCGGAAATGCGGAGGCCAGATTCAATGCCGCGATCGCTCTGCATGGGCTCGGGCAACTGCCCGAAGCGGTCCTTGCCTACCGACACGCGACGCAATTGCGTTCCGGCTACGCCGAGGCGTACAACAATCTCGGCAACGTACACAAGGAACTCGGGGAATTCACCGCGGCCGCGGCGGCCTATGAGGCCGCGATCCAAGCCCGTCCGGGGTGGGTGCTTGCACTCAACAATGCGGGCTGCCTGCTGCGCACGCTCGGCAAGCTCGACCGAGCCGAAGCGCTGCTGAACCAAGCGATCGCGGCCCAACCTGGCCTCGCCGCCTTGCATGACAATCTCGGCAGCGTGCTCAAGGACGCCGGCCAACTCGATGCCGCCATCGCCAGCTTTCGCAAGGCTCTTGCGCTCGACCCGAGCGCGGCCGGCACCCATAGCAATCTCGTCTATGCGCTCAGCTTTCAGTGCACCGAAGCCGCGCCGATCCTTGCCGAGGCGCGGCTCTGGAGCGAGCAGCATGCAGCCGCAATATACGCCGGCGGCCGCCGCGCGACGACGCCGCGCGACACCGACAAGCGGCTGCGCATCGCTTATGTATCGCCGGACTTTCGCGAGCACTGTCAAAGCCTGTTCACGATCCCCTTGCTGTCGCATCACGATCGCGGTGCGCACGAAATCTTCTGTTACTCGAGCGTCGAACGTCCCGATGCGATCACGCAGCGGCTGGCGGTCGAGGCAAGCGTCTGGCGCGATGTGCGTCGCGCCGACGACGCCGCGCTCGCGGACATCATACGTGCCGATGGAATCGACATTCTCGTCGATCTGACGATGCACATGGGCAACGGCCGCCCGCTGCTGTTCGCACGCCAACCGGCGCCCATTCAAGTCGCCTGGCTCGCCTACCCCGGTACGACCGGTCTCGCCGCGATCGACTATCGGATCTCCGATGCGCGTCTCGATCCCCCGGGCGGCGATGAGCCATATGCCGAGCGAACCTGGCGTTTGCCGGATTCATTCTGGTGCTACGATCCCTTGACTCGCGAACCGGAGGTCGGCCCCTTGCCGGCCCTCACGCGCGGCCGGCTCACCTTGGGCTGCCTCAACAATCCCTGCAAGCTCACCGATCGCACCTTGCAGCTTTGGGGCCAAGTCATGCGGGCTTTACCCGAGGCACAGCTGTTGCTGATGGCACGCGAAGGCCGGCAACGGGACTCTTTGCGCAGCCGGTTCGCGGCGGTCGGCATCGCCGCCACCCGCATCGAGTTCGTACCGTACCGGCCGCGTGCGCAGTACTTGCGCACGTATCGGGAGATCGACCTTGGCCTCGATACGCTGCCCTATAACGGTCATACGACCAGCCTCGATTCGCTGTGGATGGGCGTCCCAGTGATCAGCCGCATTGGCTCGACCTGCGTCGGTCGGGGCGGCCACAGTCAACTGGTGCAAGCGGGCTTGCCTGAACTCGCGACCGAGACCGATGCGGCGTTCACCGAGGCCGCTGTCGCCCTGGGCCGCGACCTGCCCAGGCTCGCGGCCTTGCGCGCCGAGCTGCGGACGCGCCTCGAGCGCTCACCGCTAATGGATGCGCCGCGCTTTGCGCGCCACCTCGAGGCGGCTTTTCGCGCGATGTGGCGCGCGCATTGCGCGCGCCTGGGCTAGCCGCTGACCACAGCGGCGACACCCACCGCGTAGCGATAGACATTCTCCCCGCCGAGATAGCCGGTCACGATCAGCGCGGCGGTCGCCAGCAGCAGCACGGCGAGGAACAGCAGGGACGGACGGGAATCGAATTCGGTGCCCGCGCCTCGCCAGACGGCGAGCACCAGCAGCGCACACGCGCTCAGCATGGCCCATTTCGCGTGACGCACGACCGCGGCGTGCGCATCCGGCCCGAGCGTCTGACCGCCGAGCGCCACGAGACCCGAGCCCAGAGCGAACAAGGCGCCGATCGTGCCGGCGAGCAGGTTCCAGGTACCGACCAGGCTCAAGGCCGAGGCGCTCCTGGCGGCGCGCAGCAGTCGCGCCGCGACGAAGGCTGCGCACGCCGCGACGGTCAGCGCGAGTGGGAAATGCACGATCAAAGGATGCCAGGCAGGAACGTTCATGGCGCCCCCTTGCCGGGCAGCGCCCCCTTGTCCGGCAGCGCTAAATGGTCGCGCCACCATGCAATCGTATCGGCCAGCGCCGCGTCGAGGGTGTAGCGCGGCCGCCAACCGAGTTCCTCTTGGAGTCGCGACAGCTCGGGCAGCAAGAGTTCGGGCTCACCCGCGGGGGCGACCCGCGCGCCGAGACGCAGCAGCGACTCCGCGCCTAGTTGGGCGGCGATGCGGGCACACAGCGCCGCGACCGAAATGCGCTCTGCCGAACCAATGTTGACCGCGCCCTCGAGCGGGCTGTCGAGCAGACAAGCGAACGCCGAACCGACGTCGGCCACATGCAAAAAACTACGCACCTGCTGCCCCGATGTACACAGCGCCTCGCGGCCTTGCAGCAGATTCGTGATGACGGAGGCGACGAGCCGCTCGCGCGCCTCGTGCGGACCGAACTGGAAAAAGATGCGGCCCCAGGCGGCGGACAGACCATGGCGCTGCGCGGCCGCCGTGAGATGCGCATGCAAGGCGAGTTTGCAGGCGACATAGGCCGTCGTGCTCGCGGCCGCGGGCTCACACAGCGGACTGCTCGCCTCCACGCACAGGCCGACCCGCGACCAATCGTATTCGGCGCAGCTGCCGGCCATGACCACGCGCCGGCCGCCGGCGGCGACGAAGGCTTGCAGCAGCGTACCGCTGGCTTCGAGCCAGCGCGAATTTTCGGGACTCGTCCAATAGACGCTGGGTTTGGCGATCCAGGCGAAATGCAGCAAATGCGTGGGCGCGACCCGCGCGATGAGGTCGACAATCGCCGCCGGATCGAGCAGATCCGTGGTATGCCATTGGCCGCCGCCGAACGGCGGTGTGGGCGCGGCGGGGGCTGCGGGCGAGGCCGCAGGGTGTGCAGCCGCGGCCCGGACCGATGCGACCGCATGCACTTCGAAACCGCGCTCGAGCAGCGGCGCAAGTGTCCAGCGACCGATGAAACCGCCGGCTCCCGTGACCAGAACGCGTCGCTGCGCCATCGAGCCGCCGCTCAGACCGGCGGTTCCGCATCGAGCAGGGCGAAACCCGCATCGCGCGTGGAGATCACGGTCGGCGCGACCGGCCAGTCGATCCCGAGCGCCGGATCGTTCCAGCGCAGGCCGCGCGCGGCGCCAGGCTCGTATGCGGCGGAGATCATATAGAGAACTTCACTGGCGTCGCTGAGGCTGATGAAACCATGCGCGAAGCCGCGCGGGATATAGAGGGCCTGTCGATTTACCGCATCGAGTTCCAGGCCGAACCAGCGGCGCAGGGTCGGTGAATCCGCGCGCAGATCGACGATCACGTCGAATATCGCGCCGGCCGTACAGCGTACGATCTTCTCCTCGCCGTGCGGTTCCGCCTGCCAATGCAAGCCGCGCAAGGTGCCGCGGCGCGTGTTGTAGGAGACGCTGCACTGCGCGAAGCTTGCCGTAACGCCGTGTGCGAGGAACTGCTCGCGACAATACGTGCGCGCGAAAAAGCCGCGCTCATCGGCGTGAGCCTCGAGTTCGACGAGCAGAGCGCCGGCAAGTGGCGTCGCACTCAAGCGCACGAGCACCCCGCGCATGGGCGCCCCGCGCATGAGTGCCGAAGCTCACCCATGGATGCGGACCAGCGGCACGGCGGTGACGAAGCGCGCTCCCCAGGCCCGCACCGCGTCGAGCTGGCGCATGATTTCCTCACTCAGATTCCATGGCAGGATCAGCACGTAGTCGGGACGCGAGCGCAGCAGTTCTTCGGGCGAGACGACCGGAATGTGCGTGCCCGGCAGCAGCTTGCCTTGCTTGTGCGGATTACGGTCCGCGACGAACGTGATGTCGGCCGCAGTCAGAGCGCAAAAATTCATCAGCGTGTTGCCCTTGGCGGCCGCACCGTAGCCCGCAACCCGCCGGCCCACCCGCTTCGCTGCGGCCAGAAACCCGAGCAGCTCCTGCCGGCATGCCTCGACGCGCACACCGAAGCTTCGGTAGGTCTCGAGTTCGGCGAGACCTGCCGCGGCCTCGCGCTCGCGCACACGGCGCAGCGCCATGCTGTCCGCGAGCGCGGGCCGATCGGTGCGCGAGGCATAGATGCGCAGCGACCCGCCGTGCGTGGCCAACTCCTCGACGTCGTACGAGCGCAACCCACAGCGTGCAAAGACTGTTTCGATCGCGAGCAGCGACAAGTAGGAATAATGCTCGTGGTAAATCGTGTCGAACTCGACGTGCTCGATCAATTGCAGCAGGTGCGGGAACTCGATCGTCACCGTGCCGTCCGGCTTCAAGAGAGTCGCGATTCCGGAGACGAAGTCGTTGAGCTGCGGGACGTGCGCGAGGACGTTGTTGCAAATGATCAGATCCGCCTGCCGTCCCTCGGCGACGAGGCGGCGCGCCACCGCCTCGCCGAAGAACTCGACCAGCGTCGGCACGCCGATCCGGTCCGCGGCGGCAGCAACCGTATCGGAAGGATCGATACCGAGCGCCGGGATGCCGCCGGCAACGAAATTCTTCAGCAGGTAGCCGTCGTTGCTCGCCAGCTCGACGACGAGACTCGCGCGGTGCAGGCCGAAGCGCTCGCAGGCCATGCGCGAATACTCCGCGGCGTGCCGCAGCCAATCCTCGGAGTAAGAGGAAAAATACACATACTTGCCGAACAGTTCACGCGGATCCACGTCATAGTCGAGCTGCACCAGGCGGCACACATCGCAGACCTTCGCACACAGCGGATAGCGTCGCTCCCCGGCAAGATCCGCGGCCGGCTCGAGAAACGCGTTCGACGGCGGCTGCAAACCAAGGTCCGCCATGGTCACGGTCAAACTGCCGCCACAGGCGCGACAGGCGGTGACCCTGCCTACCACGTCGGCCCTGCCAACGTCAGCCCTGCCATAGTTTCCACGGCGGCGTGCCGCCCTCCCACAGGGCCGTCAAGGTCTGCTTGTCGCGCAAGGTATCCATCGGCTGCCAGAATCCTTGATGCACCCAGGCGCTCAACTGGCCCTGAGTCGCGAGGGTTTCCATCGGCTCCTTCTCCCAAACGGACTCATTGCCCGCGATCAAGGCGATCACGGCGGGGTCGAGCACGAAAAACCCGCCATTGATCAACCCTCCCTCGCCTTGCGGCTTTTCCTCGAACGAGACCACCCTGGCGCCATCCATCACGATACGTCCGAATCGCGCCGCGGGCCGGACGCAGGAGACGGTTGCCTGCCGCCCTTGCGCACGATGAAACGCGATCTCGGCGCCGATGTCGATGTTCGACAAGCCGTCGCCATAGGTCATGCAGAACGGCTCGTGCGGATCGAGATATTTCGCGATCTGCAGCAGCCGCCCGCCGGTCATCGTGTCCTCGCCGGTGTCGACGAGCGTAACCTTCCATGGCTCGCTGCGCGAATCGTGGTATTCGACGCTGTTGGTCGTCATGTCGAAGGTGACGTCGGCCTGGTGCAGGAAATAGTTCGCGAAATATTCCTTGACCATGTAGCCCTTGTAGCCGAGACAGACGATGAAATCATGGACGCCGAAGGAGGCGTAATATTTCATGATGTGCCACAAGATGGGCCGCCCGCCGATCTCGACCATGGGTTTCGGACGCGTGCTCGATTCCTCCGCGATGCGAGTTCCCCTGCCGCCGGCGAGAATCACACACTTCACGCGCGGTACCGCTGCGCGTCGTGGAAGCTGTGCAGTTGGCGGCGACTGAATTCCATCATGTTCTGTCCGTCGCGCCGGGCGCGATACCAGTCCGCGGTCCAAGCGAGCGATTGCTCGAACTCCAAGGTCCAGGTCCATCCGAGCGAGCGCGCCGCCAGGTCCGAATTCAGGGTCAAGGCGGCCGCCTCAGGCACTTGCTCGCCCGGATCCGGCTCCCAGCCCGGAGCGCCGCCGAGACGCCCGCTGAAACTCGCGACGACCTCGCTGACCGTGCGAAAGGATGCCGGGTCCGGACCAAAGTTGACAGCCGTCGGTGTCCGCTCCGGCGCCTCGACCAGGGCTTGCGCGAGCGCGAGGTAGCCGGACAAAGGCTCGAGCACGTGCTGCCAGGGCCGGATCGCATCCGGATAACGCAGTCGGACCGGGCGACCCGCCTCGAGCGCGCGGATGCAGTCGGGAATCAATCGATCCGCAGACCAGTCACCGCCGCCGATCACGTTGCCCGCGCGCGCCGCCGCGAGCGGCGGACCGGCACGGAAGAAGCTGTCGCGAAAACTAGCCGTCACCAGTTCCGCGCAGGCCTTGCTGTTGCTGTACGGGTCGTGGCCGCCGAGGCGATCGGCCTCGGCGAAAGGCCTCCCGGCACCGTGGTTCTCATAGACCTTGTCGCTGGTCACCACGACGGTCGCGAGCAGCCGCGGTGCGGCGCGCAGCGCGTCGAGCAGCACCACCGTACCGAAAACGTTGGTGCCGTAGGTACCGACCGGATCGCGATAGGACTCGCGCACGAGGGCCTGCGCGGCCATGTGGATCACGATTTCCGGATCGACGCGCGAGATCACGCTGCGAACCAGCGCGTCGTCGCGCACGTCGCCGACGATCGACCCGGCGTTCGTCCCGATCAAGTCCCACAGGCAGGGCTCGGTCGATGGCCGCAGCGCGAAGCCCGTGACGTCGGCCCCGAGTTCGCGCAGCCACAGATGCAACCATGCGCCCTTGAAGCCGGTATGCCCGGTTAGCAGCACGCGCCGGCCCCGCCAAAAAGACTCAGGTAAAGACATGCGCGCAGGATACCGAATTGTCGTCGGCCGCGCCCTTTAGTTCGCGGCGAGTCCGGCCAGCAATTCGGCGTAATGCGTGCGGTAGGCGCTCATGCCGTAACGGCTCTGTACGTGCATGTGACCCGCCGCACCGAGGCGCGCGCGCAAGTCCGGCGCGACGATCAATGCGTCGAGGTGCCGCTCCCAGGCGGCGAGGTCGCGCGCATGGAAGCCGGTGACGCCGTCGACGACCGCTGCGGCGTTCGCACCGACCGGCGAGGCGACACACGGCAGGGATGCGGCCATGTATTGCAGGAGCTTGAAGGCGCATTTGCCTCGCGCCCAGGCGTCATCGCTCAAGGGCATGATGCCGATGTGGGCGGCTGCGAGCGCGGACACTTCGGTTGCGGGACTCCAGACGACGCGCTCGATGCGCGGCTCATGCCAATCCGGAAACGCGGAACAGATGACTTTGAGGGTCAGGCCGCGATGTCTCGCGGCGAGCCGCGCGAGCGCCGGGCGGATCATCTCTAGGTAGACGAGATTCTCCGGACTGCCCACCCAGGCGATCGTCGGCGGCGCGGCATCGGGCAGGTTCGTCGCGCGGTAGGCGGCGGCATCGATCGAAGTCGGCAGAATCTCGACCCGCGGCGCGCTGCGGCGTGCGACGCCGGCGAGCACATCGTTGCCGACCGCCACGACGTCGACGAGGCGACAGGTCGCCGCGAACTTGCGCTGCCGCCATTGGGACTCGTCGGGCGGTTCGCCCAAACGAGGCGGCTTGCGCACGTAGATCGCATCGTCGACATCGAACACGCGGCGGCGGCTGTAGCGGGCGAACAAGCGTGCCTCGAGCGCGCTCAATTTGATTTGATGCAGGACCGTCACGTCGGCCCAGCGCAACAGCGCGCGCCGCTCCCAGGTGCGCAAGCCATAACGGCCGCTCGGGAATTGCTCGGTGCGCACGTCCCAGCCGTTCGCCTGCAGACTGCCGACCAGGGATTGCATCCGATGCCGGAATGAGGGTTGCATCAACCCGTAACCGAGCAGCAGCGCCCTAGGCACGCGGCGCTCCAGCGACGGCGCCCTCATCGCGCTGCGCCTGTCGGGCGCCGATCGCGCCGACCGCGATCTCGATACCGTCGGCGAGCCCCAGGCGCGCAGCGGCCAAGATCAGCGCGGACCGCGCCGCATCGTTGCGCAACAGGGTCTGCGCAAGGTCGCTGATTGCGGCGCCCTCGAGGCGGGCGGTCGCCGCGACCCCGGCGGTAACGCAACGGCGAATGCGTGCGTTCTGATCCTTGGCAATCGCGACGCCGATCGTCGGCGCGCCGCAGGCGATCGCCTGCAACAGCGTCGAGCCGCCATTCGCGACGACCAAGCGGGCGCCGCGCATGAGTTCTGCCAGATCCCGCTGCGGCAGGACGGGCCGCAGACGTAGTTCGCGCATCCTCGCCGCGGTCGTGGCGGTCGCAGCGATCGCGGCGGTCGCAGCGGCCGAACTCGTCGGCCCGACGTACAGGGTCGGCGTACCCGCCCCGGCCAAAGCCGATGCGGCGGCCAGGAAGCGCTCCGCCGCATCGGCGGCGCCGGGATGTCCGGTGCCGCCGCCGGGAACGACCAAGAGGTAGCGGCCGCGGGTAAGCCCGAGGCCGGCGAGCAGCTCCGCCTGTCGCGCGGGATCGGCGCGCGGCAGGATCACATCCAAGAAGCGCACCACCGGTCTGCCGAAGATGCGCAGTTTGAGTTCCTCCCAGGGATCGAGCGGGCCGGCGCTGAACGCCGGATAAGCGATCCAGTGTTCGTCGAGCAGGCGCATCCAGGCCAGGCGAAACGCCTTGCGGCGCTGTCGCCGGCGCGCACTGATGTAGATGACTTGGGCGCCGGCGTCGCGCGCCGCACGCAGTTGCGCCGTGCGTCCAGCGTTGTCGAACAAGACACAGGTGGGGCGAAAGGATTCGATCAGCGCCCGCACGGCGCGCGTATGAAACGTGGGCGAAGACGGCAGCAAGGTACAAGGAAACGGCACGTCGGGCGCGTAGGGCGCGGCGCTGCTGAGCACGAAGTGCACGGCCGCGTCCGGCCAGCGTGCCGCGACGGCGCGCGCGATCGCGAGCGAGCGCGCGTACTCACCCATGCCGAACGCGCCGGAGACGGGCACACACAACAGACGCGGCGCTGTCACTCGCACGGGCATTTCAAGCAAAGGCGGTGAACCAGCGATCCAGCACGAGCAAGAACCACGCACGGCGAAATTCGCTACCGACCGAGCACTGCAGGACGCCGCGCTCACGCAGGCGTGCCACCGCATCCCGCAGCAGCTGCGGATGGCGCTTCAGCCAGGATCTCACCGGCAACCCAAAACCCGATTTCGGCCGATCGAGATGACCCGGCGGCAGACGCGGTGCCAGCAGCTCGCGCACGAGCAGCTTGCCGCGCCGGCCGGCGCGATCGATCAGCAGCGATGGATCGACGCTCAACAGGAATTCGACGAGGCGATGATCGAGCAAGGGCGGCCGCACCTCGAGCGAATGGGCCATGCTGGTACGATCGACCTTGGTGAGCAGTCCCTCGGGAAGATCGGTATGCAGATCGAGCCAGCGCAACTGCACGAGCGGCGACAGATCGTCGCGCCAGAATTGGCGGTAGAACCAGAGATAATCGTAGTCGGCCGCGCGCCATCCCGGGGCCAGTAAAGCGTTGACTTGAACTGCCGTCAGGCCGCCGAGCGCCGCTGCGTACCCGGGCAGGCCGACCAGCGAGCGACGCTGCATCGACTGGCCCAAACGCGACAGCGGCGGCAACGAGGCGGCGAGCGCGCGGATCAGGGGCGAGGAGCGCGAACCGATGTTGGACCAATAGCGCGGATAACCGCAGAAGATTTCGTCGCCGCCCTCGCCGCTCAAGGCGACCTTGACCTCACGGCGAGCAAACTGCGATACCAGGTAATTAGACCACGCAGCACTGTCGCCGAACGGCTCGTCGAACAGGCCCGGCATGGCATCGAGGGCCGTGCCGATGTCGGCGGCCTGCGCGAGCATTTCCGTATGTTGCGTGCCGAGGTGGACGGCGACGCGCCGCGCCGCATCGACTTCCGAACGAGCCCGCGCGTCGAAACCGAGCGTATAGGTGCGGGGTCGGTCCAGATAGCTGGCCGTGAGCGCCGAGTCGATGCCGCCGCTCAAGAACACGCCGACCGGCACGTCGGCGAGTGTTTGCGCCGGAACGACTTCGGTGAGCAGACCGTCGAGTTGCCCGAGCGCCTGCGCAGTGCTGCGCACGCGAATCTCGGCGGACGGCTGCCAGTAGCGCTCGATGCGCACGCGGCCGTCAGCCCAGGTCAAGGCATGGGCGGCGGGCAATTTGGCGATGCCCGCATAAATCGTCTTCGGCGCGGGTATGTAGCCATGAAAGAGGAAGTCGCGGACGGCGCTGCGGTCGACCTCCGGCTTGCCCAGTTCGAGCAAAGCCTTCAATTCCGATGCAAAGGCGATGCCGTCGGACAGCAACCGGTAGTAGAGCGGCTTGATGCCGAGTCGGTCGCGTGCGAGCAGCAAGCGCTTGGCGCTTCCGTCCCAGAGGCCGAACGCGAACATACCGACGAGCCGGGGGAGGCAGGCGGCGCCCTCCCGGGCGAGCAGATGCAGGAGCACTTCGCTGTCGCCGCTCGAGCGCCAAGGTCCGGGCAGCAGGGCGCGCAGCGACTCGTGATTGTACAATTCGCCGTTGTAGGTCAAGGCGTGGTCGCCGCTCACCATCGGTTGATGACCAGCCTCCGACAGATCTTGGATCGAGAGCCGGCGATGCCCCAAGGCCACGTCCGGGCCGCTCCAGAAACCGTGTCCGTCCGGACCGCGATGTTGCAATCGCAGCGACATGTTGTTTACGGCAGCGAGACTCGCTCGGGCACCGACGATGCCGGCTATTCCACACATGGCGCGCAGTCTAACGCGCCGCCGCCGGCCCTTGCATGAAACCTCGAGGCTAGCCAGCGACGCCCGCATCGTTTAGGGTGCGCGTCGGAGTCGTTCGGAAACTATGGCCACACCAGCCGATCAACGCTTGTTGGAACTCTTGGACCTCTGGTTGCGCAGCCTCGAGTTGCATCTGGAATACACGAGCCTCGACGATGCGAGCTATGCGCAGATTAGAGACTGGCCCCCGCATCAGCGGCCCGGTCGCTGGATCCTCGATCTGGCCAAGGAAAAGACCGTCGGCTTGAAGGCACAGGTCGAAGAGCGCATCAAGATGGGTGATGTGAAATTCGCCGAGGCCTTGGAGACGATGACTTTTCTCGCCAACCTGGTCGGCTTGCAACACATCGAGCGCTTCATCCCGCTCGCCGAGGCGCAAGCCACGACGCAGGCGCCGCCTAGCGGATCGGGCGCGACGGCAACGCGCGAAATGCCGAAATTCGCGCGGGCGCGCCCCAAGACCGCCCGCACACCTTCACGGACGGCAGCGAAGACGGCCGGCAATGCGCCCGCTAAAGCGCCTGCTTCGGCGCCGCTGGCCCGCACCGAACAAGTGCTGGCGGACGCGGAACGCTTGCTGCAATGGGGCCGCAAGTGGTACGAACTGGCGGAGTTGATCGCGCGCATGGCGGATCGGCCGCCCTTGCCCGAGGTCCGCCGCATCCTCAAGGAGCACAAGGCGGCGCTGGACCAGAACAATCCTCGCGCATGAAGGAACTTTTGCCGCTGCTGATTGCCCAAAGGCGCCGATGATCAAGACGACGAATCTATCCAAGCGCTATGGCGGAAAATTGGCCGTCGATGACTTGAGTTTCACCGTGTCGCCCGGCGAAGTGCTCGGTTTTCTCGGCGCGAACGGCGCCGGCAAGTCGACCACGATGCGCATGATCGCCGGCTTCATTGCACCGTCGGCGGGTACGGTCACGGTCTGCGGCCACGATATCGGGAGCGATGCGGTCGCCGCCAAACGCTGCATGGGCTATCTGCCCGAGGGCGCGCCGAGCTACGGTGAAATGACCGTCGCGGAGTTCCTCGAGTTCATCGCCGACGTGCGCGCGCTGCGCGGCGCATTGCGACGGGCACGGCGCGTCGAGGTGGTCGAACGCCTCGGTTTGGAGAGCGTACTCGGGCAGATCGTCGAAACGCTCTCCAAGGGATACCGTCGCCGGGTCGGACTCGCACAGGCCTTGATCCACGATCCGCAAGTCCTGATTTTGGACGAGCCGACCGACGGCCTGGATCCGAACCAGAAGCACGAGGTGCGGCGGCTCATCAACGAGCTCAGCAAGGACAAGCTCGTGATCGTCTCCACGCACATCCTCGAAGAGGTCCACGAAGTCTGCACCCGCGCGATCATCATCGCCAACGGGCGTATCGTCGCCGACGACACGCCGGGCGCACTCGAGGCGCGTTCGCGCTATCACAATGCCGTCAGCCTGCGTTTCGAGCGGGCGGGAGAGTTCGAGGCCGCAAAGGCCGGTCTCGCCGCGCTCGCGGACGTCGCCGCCGTCGAGGCGGAGCCGCGCGAACTGCGGCTCACGGCCATGCCCCGGCGCGGCACGAACGTGCTGCCGGCCTTGAGCGCGCTGATCGTCGAGCAAGCCTGGAGCGTACCCGAACTGCACCTGGAATCGGGACGGCTCGACGAGGTCTTCCGCACCCTGACCCAGCCATCCCTGGCGCCGACCACGACATGAGTCCGCTGTTCGTAATTTTCAGACGCGAACTGCGCAGCTATTTCGCGACCCCGCTCGCCTACGTATTCATCGTGATCTTCCTCGTACTCGCCGCGGTGTTCACGTTCGAACTGGGTGGCTTCTTCGAACGGGGCCAAGCCGACCTGCAACCCTTCTTCCGCTGGCATCCGTGGATCTACCTCGTGCTGATTCCGGCGATCTCGATGCGCCTGTGGGCCGAAGAGCGCAACAGCGGCAGCATCGAGCTGCTGTTCACGCTGCCGATCCATCTCTGGCAGGCCGTCGTCGCCAAGTTCCTCGCCTCCTGGTGTTTCGCGGGCATTGCGCTGCTGTTGACCTTTCCGATCTGGATCACGGTGAATTACTTGGGGGCGCCGGACAACGGCGCGATCGTCGCCGCTTATGTCGGCAGCTGGCTCATGGCCGGCGGGTTCTTGAGTTTGGGCACCTGTCTGTCGGCGGCGACTCGCAATCAAGTCATTGCTTTCGTCACCACGGCTCTGGGCGGCTTCCTGTTCCTGCTCGCGGGCTTCCCGCTGGTGCTCGATTTCGCACGCGACGTGCTGCCGAACGTTCTCGTCGATGCGATCGCCAGCATGAGTTTCCTGACCCATTACGACGCGATCTCCAAGGGTGTCATCGATCTGCGCGATCTCGTGTACTTCGGCGCCCTCATCGGCTTCTGGCTCGCGGCGACGGCCATCGTCCTCGACCTGAAGAAGGCCGAATGAGCATGGCGGGCGGACGATGGCAACGAGCGAGCTTCGGCGTGGGCGGCCTGATCGCCCTCGCGGTCGCATTCTTGGCCGTGGTCATGCTCGCGAACCTGACGCTGCGCGGCCTGCGGCTAGACCTCACTCAAAACCGGCTCTATACGCTCTCGCCGGGAACGACCGAGGTCCTGAGTCAGCTGCAGGAACCGGTCAACCTGTATTTCTACTTTTCGCGCGACACGGCGACCAAACTTTCGCCGTTGCTATTGCCCTACGCATCCCGCGTGCGCGAATTCCTCGAGGAGGTGGCGGCGCGCTCGAACGGCAAGGTGCGGCTGCACGTCATCGATCCGCAGCCGTTTTCCGAAGACGAAGACCGGGCCAATGCCGCCGGAGTCCAAGCGCTGCCCACGGGCGCCAACGGCGAGACGCTGTTTTTCGGGTTGGCGGGCACGAATTCGACCGATGGTCATGCCGTGATCGCCGGCTTCCAGCAGGAACGCGAACCGTTCTTGGAATACGATGTCGCCAAACTCATTCAACAGCTCGGGCAGCCGAAGAAGCCGGTGATCGGCTTGCTCAGTTCGATCGACATGCAGGGTCAGATCGATCCGATGTCCGGACAGATGAGCGAATCCTGGCCCGTCGTCGCCGAAATCGAGCAGCTGTTCAGCCTGCGCCGGCTGAGCCCCGGCCT
>Ga0116231_10005305_pt1 | contig 25435 bp, 10 predicted proteins | sample S1TSphgellanicum_2_FD_89695 | JGI IMG/M metagenome (GOLD analysis project Ga0116231, IMG submission 89695) | Host-associated microbial communities from peat moss isolated from Minnesota, USA - S1T2_Fd - Sphagnum magellanicum MG | ecosystem: Host-associated > Plants > Peat moss > Unclassified... | reverse complement strand
TGTACATTCTGTGAATAAAATTCAAGTTTTGAGTTCCATGATGGGAGCGGTGAATGTTTCAAGAATGCAAACTGTGTATGTTTGAAGATCTAGGTGTGCATACAGATTGAGTCTTGAATAGAGTCTGAAAGAGAGAAGATCAGGGGCCGCGATTCAATTTCGAGACCTCAGAAATTTGAGCTCCGTGAGAATCTGTATCTTGCCAGGGTGTTCGATTAGATTGTGCACCCTCCTTTTTCGGTTACATAGGTTTCTCTCAAGAGTGTGGAAAAGCACACAGCCATGTGAAGGGTACTGCACCAGAATCACTTCTAAATGCCACATGGGGAATAGGCTACTTTGGCCTGTGTTGTTTGGATCATAGATGAAACCACAATTCCCTCTGACCTATAACTTAACCAAAGTCCTTTTGAATTTGGGAATACCCCAAGAAACAGTTTCTGGTGGTTAAAAAATGAATATATGTGATATCAGCTAGAATTATTATTTTTCCAAATTCTTTTTCACTTGGCAACAAGAAAAATAATCCAGTGTGAGTCATGCAAAGGATTTTTGTCAAAAAAAAACGAGCCAAAGTTTCCAGACTTCGAGGATTTTATTTTATTTTTGTTCAAATTGTCATATTTAGAAAATATGTTCAATCAAGTCGCTGAAATATAGTCGGATTCTTTCATTTTTCCTGCTTTCCTCTTGTGGATGATCGACAGTGTGGTTACATGGAAAATTTGAAGGAAAAAACCCTGACACTAGAATAATATATTTCTTTTGGGTGGTTTCCATAAGTTAATAACCCCTATGAATAATGGTATGCCAATGCTTGTATTGGTCAAATTTGAACATGGATCTTGGTATAAGTGTTGTGAATTTTGATTGTAGTTGTGTACATTTCTTTCTTCAAACATAACAAAGTTATTAAGCAGAATTACAAGCAACAAACATTCATACACTCAACATCACAGACAAGCATTAATTATCAAGTTTGAAGAAATACAAAAACCCATTCTACCATATATTATACCACCTATTATCACTCCACACCTCCAATTGCTACTTGTTTGTTAATATTCCTTGGGGATGTTAGAGTTACTTGTAAAGTAACCTTGTCTTCACCCTGTCTTTGAACCTCCTTTCACCCCCTATCCCCTCTTTCAGTGGTATCTGCAAAGTAAAGACATTTTATTAAATCTCAGCATGAAATGCTGAAGCTCAGCATTTAACGCACGAAATTTGAGACTAATTATAATAGTTGTACGGTTAAGAGCAATGAAAATATATGTAGTAGCAGTGGAGGTGCTCAGGAAAAAGGAAAGACATGAAGAAACTCAGTTTACGACCAAAATTGATGGTTTTCTGAGTTTCATCCCCCATTAAATACTAATGTATTTTTTTTGCAGGTTTTAAAAAATCTCAACCTGTTTCTGACCAAACTTAGGGTTTTGGTGTTATGTTTTTCACACTTTACGGATAACTCTATTGTGTGCCCTAGTACTATCCAAGAGCTTTCAATACAGTCCCGACCTCTCTCAAATATACAAATGGGCTCTAAAACTCCAGTATGGTATGCTGAGTGTGAAGGAAATAAAAGCTTGTGTTTGAAACGATTGAACATTTGAATGTTTGTTTTGGTGTGTTCATTAAAGACATTATTTTCATAATGTTCGGGTTGAGAAGATTAATGATCATAACTTTCACATATGGAAGATCAAGATGGGGTTTGCCCTATGTAGAAAGCTTTTCATGAGAGTATTCCAACAAAGCTTATTGCAATTATGGTGGAAGTTCAAAAAGGAAACACTTGTTCAAAAAGGAGAAAAAATGTTTTGGCATGAAGCCTATACAAAAGCCGGATAAATTGGTTTGTGGGATGCTGTTATTGAATGTTGCAGACATTTTGCTTCATCATGTGGATCAAGCCAAGATTAGAAAGAATGTTTGCATTGGAACAATTTGGGTGCAAATGAGATGAAATAGGTTATAATTTTTTGCATTTGGTAGATGAGTTTTAGAATGTTAAGCTAACAAGAAAGGGGATTTGTTCAAATCCATGTTAATAGTGTTTGTTCGTCAACCATCCATTATTGATCACCATCCGTTTGGGAATGTAAACCAAATAGCCAATAATATTGTGACATTTCAAAAGAATGCATCTCTAGACATTAGGATATGATGAAAGGGCTTACACATCATGTTTGCACATGCATAAGATGATTAGTAACAAGGTATTATGTGTTAAAATAGATTTTCATGGAATAATCACATTTTATACAAGGTTCCATGTTGCGCTTAGGGCTTTATTGCGAATTCTAGATTCATGTTTCACACATTAACTTGTCTTGTAGGGTCTGAAAAAAAAGTATCAAATTATCTTAACTTTCCATGTGTTGCTTTCAGATTTTAAAATTTCATGATGTTATAAGTGACACACACATTATACACATACATTATAATGTATATTCCTTGGTTTTTATTGAAATTATGTATTAATGACAATTTTATAAGGGACTATCACAAGGGAACCAATTGTACTTTCAACATAATGTTGTTAGGTGGTAGTTGGTTTAATTGTGAAGATGTTAGAAAAAATGAAATGGACCACCATTGATTTAGTAATTGCTTCACCTAGATACAATGATTCAAATTTCAAATTCATGCCTTCAAACACAAAACACATTTTACACTTGCATATATATGGAAGGAATCTAATACCTTCATATCTTCACTTCAACATAATGAATCAAGTTTTTGTATTCAAACACAAATCACATTTTACTCATGCATATGGATGGAAGGAATCAAATGGATCATATCTTGACATAAATACAATAGCTCAAATTCATGCATTCAAACCTAAAGCACATTGTATTTGTAACTATACATAAAGCATTAAATGACACACGATATCTTTGTTATTTCAATTCAAAATGTACAACGTTCATTTATTATTTAATAGGTAGACTAGAAAAGGTTATTATTACCATGTGGGTGAAAGAATGGTTGAGGGAGGCAAAGTATTCTCCCAAATGTTTTTTTTCATATGTCCCTTACAAAGTACTCAACACCAAGATGATGTAAGAACCCAACGGAATTTGAATGATGGAATCACAATATACATGAAACCAATGTCCAAATTCTAAAAGGGTTTTGAAATTCAATATGACCACATTGTAATTTGGTTGTAGCAATGAATGTCCTAATCACCAACTTAACACACCACATGATTTTAACTAATACTATCAAACTTTGTTGTTTTCAACAAATGAAAAATTGCCACCATCTAAGACAATCATCTATATTTGAGCATTTAAAAATTGTGTTTGCACAATTTCATATTCAATTGGGATAATGCATTGAAAATCAAGTTGTTGAAAAATTGGCCATTGAAAGGAATGTATAAAAACTTTATGGTGTCAATGAGATATTTGGAAATAAATTATTCTTACAACTCTCCTTGAAAGGATCATGTTGTTAGATTTTTGAAAACTTCAAATGGCCTAATATCTTCAAAAAATTTGTGTTTTGAAACTCACACCAAAGTAGCCCAATTTTTTGCATGCACTAAATCATGATATTAAAAATTCATATATAGAATTTTATTCTAAATTCATTCAAAAAATAATGCATAAGTATTATGGACAATTTAACAACTTGCAAAACTTCAAAATGAAGTTACTGTGAAAGTTTGAAATTGAATACACTTCTAAATAAATCAATGCACATTTCATTGTAATTCCACATCAATGTGGTAATAATAACCTTAAACACTACCACATACTTTTAACATCCTAACATTTAATTTGAAAACAAAGTCACATTTGTATTGGGCCTTTATTAGTATTGCAAATACATCCAAAATTGTAACACCCAACCATGTTTTCAACCTAATAGGTTGGTTAAGCTAGGTTAACCTTAGGTAAGCACTTGTTACCTACCTATTTTTTTCCTACCTAGGTGCATAAGTAGGCCATCCACTTAACTATTTACATATTACCTACCTTTTTAACTACCTACATAATTAATGTATGCATTGAAATGTGAAATAAATAAACTTTGACAAAATTTATCACCTTATAAACATGTGGTGCAATGCTTAAGGGCTTGGTTCATACATGTGCATGTGAAGGGTGCAAGTCTTCATACTTGCACCTTAAATGATAGCGTAAGTTAGGTTAGGTTAGGTTAGATAGGCCTAACTTAGGTTAGGTAAATAGCCAATACTATACTTAGGTAGCTAGGTAAATAGGTACTTAGTTTAGTATGTTAGGGTAAGCACTTATTACCTACCTACCTACCTTTTAACTTAGGTAGGTAGGTAGGTTACTAGGTTAGGCTATGTTATGCTTGATTAAGTAGTTAGAACACTTGGCATTATACAAATACACATGTTAACATAGTTGCAAATGTAGTCACAAAGTCAAATTCCACATAGGTTAAACAAGGCCCATGTCATATTCATATTCCTTCATGTTAATAGATTAAAAATTGGACTCTATTTGCAAGGTTTTGTAACAATTTTCTAACTTTCATGCCATGTGGTGTTTTATTGTGACTAGTTGTTTGATGGCACTTGTTTTTTATGACTAGATCATTCGCAATCACAAATGTCTATTATAACTAAAATCTAGTCCCTAGGGAGATTATTTCTATATATTCCAAACAACATGCAAAAATATATAGGGTGCAACTTATCAAAAAAAATCTAATTTACTTAAATTTGTATATTGGGTGCCTATGATTCATTATCATAATATAATTTAAATATATTTAAAAATACCCTTTTATCTTTAATGTTTCCTAAAACATATAAGTAATGATTTACTTGGGATGTAATCATAAATTGAATCATTATTTCCTAAATTTCTTTTAGTGCCTGCACATTGACGAAAGGAATTATCACTTCCATTGGATTGTTTCATTTTAAACATAATGATTCAAATTCTTGCATACAAATGGAAGAAATTGATTACACCATTAATTCACTTAAATGTAATGATTCAAATTTTTATTTCAAAGTCTTGCATATGGATGGTTCAAGGAATCAATTACACCATAGCCCATTTAAAACCTTCACCAGAAGAAATCTTATCCTTTTCCACCCCACACATTGTGACTACTGTTTGATTTGATTACATTTCAATTACATTTATCCATTTTTTATTTGTAAGTGATTTGTTGCACTAATTAATGATCAATATTATTTATAGTTGCTACATTCACTATGTTGTTCATTTACGAGTATAATTTGGACATTATTTTATACATTAATAATTTCAAATTGTTGATGTGAAAATTAAGGTAGCTTTTAACTTTATTTACAAAATGCATTATAATGGTTGAGTGATTTTTTCGACATCTCTTCAACAATCAACATGGTACATGAATTGAAGCATCAACTTTTAACATGTTGAAACCATTACTCATGAGTTGCATTTTACACTTACCATAATTTATTAAAACACGCATAACAATTAAAACCCCACATGTATATTGGAACAAATTAGTGATTTCTTTCACATATCTTCAATTATCAACATGTGTACACGAGTTAAACCATTCATTTTTAAAATTTAAAGCCATTACTCACAAGTTGCATTTTGCACTTATTATAATATATTGAAACACATGCAACTCAATGTTTTGCAATTATATTTGAATGGTTTAGTGAAATTTTTCACATTTTTTGAACTATCAACATCTTTACATGAGTTGAATCATCCATTTTGAACTTACTGAAACTATTATTCAAATGTTGCATATTACACTTATTAGTATATATTGAAACACACATAACAATTTAATGTTTCACATTTACACTTGAATAGGTTAGTAAATTTTTTCACATCTTTTGAATTATCAACATCTACACGTGAATTGAATCATTCACTTTGAATGTGTCAAATCCATTATTCATGAATTGCATTTTGCACTCAACACAATTTTTTGAAATGGATGTATAAAAGTTAGGCAAGTTTCACATTTATATTTGAATGGGTTCGTGATTAAGTCAAATGTTCATGCATGCTAAGTTTAGGATGCATGTAGACCTCTAAATTACAATTTTTCATATATTAAATTCTTGTACATTTATGTAAATTATAACGTATTTTTTCTCTATTATTTTTAGGCATCATGGAAAAAAAATTATTTATGAATTCTCATATGTCACATAAAAAACTCCCAAAAATAATCTTTAGATTTTCCCATTTTTTCTCTTAATGTATGAAAAAAACATTCATGTTTAAAGAAAGTGATTAAATTTTTAAAAATTTTAAGTTCTTAAAATATATTATTATAATTTACTAAGCTATGAAAAATAAAATAATAATAATTTATCAATAATTTATAATTTTTTTCTATTTTAAACATGATGTATTAGATTTTTAAATTTTGTTTTGTTATAAGTTTATGTTTAAATATTTAGAAGTGAATTTTAAATTTTCATTTTAAAAAATCAAATAAATTAATGATTCTAAATGATGATAGTAATAATTACATCAATGATTTTTTGGTCTTTTTATTTTTTCAAATTTTTGGTGTTCTTAAAAATCATCCACAAGAAAATTTAACCATGCTTTGGTTATACACCATGTATATGGAGGTATAAATTAGTTAAAATACTTGTATATTTGGCTACAAGTTTTAGAACCCATTGTAGAATTATATAATAAAAAATATTTGAAAAATATTTTTTAATTTTCAAACTCAAAAATCATTTGTTGATGTTGATGACCCCTTTTATCTTTACAAAATGGTGAAAATCCACCACCAGAAAAAACACTTAATTACGTCATTAATATTTATTTTAATGTTTTTAAAAAAATAGATAAGGTTTATAGTGATTTCAAAGATTGAGCTTAAAAATTTTCAAATAAATTTGTTGGAATTATTTATTTGTTTAAGGTTGAATTTTAAGAATTAGTTTTAATTTTTATTCATTAGGAGTGAACTTTTTTCTTTCAAATTTGTGATTTTAATGTTTTGGCAAATTTTTTGTTGTTTACATTTTTCCTTGAATTTGCGCAATTTTAACTGTTTTTTTCCCAATAATAATTGCCAACTTAAGAAAATTTGAAATAAAAAAGACATGTAGGTTGGGGAAGGGGGATTTATTCCAACTTTTTATTGCCAAAATTTGAACAAATTATGTTCCTTTTACTTCTACAAAGGAAACAAAGGTAAAATATATTTTAACATCATTATATATATATATATATATAGTGATTTTTTTCAAGTCATGTAGTTAATCATTTAATGTGTATGATTCATGTTGTCAAACAAATATGGTTTTGATAATTAAAAGGTTATCTTGATTACTTAATTAATTTTCCTTTTTGTGGCCATTTTTGGCAATTTAAAGAGAGAACAACATCAACAATATATATATATAATTTTAAAATTTAAAATACATATTGTCAATGTTTTACAATAAATTATAATACGTAGCCATAATATTGAAGGATTTAAACAAATTTTCAACTCCACAACCTCTCTATAACCAAATGTGGTTAAATTTTCTTATGGATGATTCTCATTTTTGCAACATTGCAAAAATAAATAAAATTATATCTGTAAATTTATTCATGACATGTTATTTTAAGTTTTTAAACATTTAATATTTAATATTTTAAAATTATATATATAAGTTTGAATTTCTAAACAATTCCATGGAAAACCTAATAATTTAATTTTTTTTTGTGTTAATAAAGTTTTGAAATGGTTTGATGGTTAAGGCCTCGAAATGCTTCCATGAGTCTTGGGTTCAAACGTTGATAAATGCATGCATCAATGTATTGTATATAAATGTAATGTATGAACATGTACATCATGGCCAATGATGTTGAAACATTTATTTGACAAAACCAGGAAATAAAAAAAATTGTAGCATGTAATTTTGTCATGGTGTGTTGTGAAAAAAATACAATTTGTGACTCCATGATCTATAAAAAAAACTAAAATTTTTGAAAAAATGTTGTATGATGGTGTGGCATTTTATTCCATGTCATATTAATTTGGGACTTTAGATAATCAACTAGTCTTTTTTTACCAAAACCATACATGGTGCGTATTAGTTAATATTATCTAATTTCACTAAAACCTAATGAATTTGAAAAGTACAAAAGGACAAGATTTCTTCTTGTGCTTAAATATAATTGAAATTCAAATTATGATTTTTAAACACAAAACACATTTTACACTTGGATATTGACGCATTCTCAACTCCTTGAAGGACTCAAATGTGAGTCCGAGTAGAATACAGCGGAAGAGGGAAGAGTCGAGGCACACTCCCTAGCTCACAACACTTTGAGGGGTAAAGGGGCGTGTTGGAGCTCCGGGATGGAACTATGAAGAGTTGACAAGCTTCACTCACTCACACGGGCCTGCACACAACTCACACAAAGTGGTTAGTGCATAGTTGGAACACCTTTAGTGTTAGGACGAGCCACGGGCAACACGGACACACTAGACTCACCACGGCCCAGACTTGGGGGAAGTCACCACCTTCCCCTTTATAGTATACTCTGTGGCTGGCCATGGAGCCTACATTCAAATGATTTTTTTCTCCTGGGACTTTCGAGTGGGAGCCCCGAAATCGCGCCAGTTGGGACTCCAACGACTTTGGAACCCCATAACTTTGCGAGCAGACCTCGAATCGATATGTGGTCTAAAGCAAAATTATACCTCTCATCGAGAGCTTCCAACGATGTGTTGCATGCCCTCTTTAGCTAAGTGAATTAGGTCGATTCCTGACTTTTTGTGGTCAAGAGTCAAACTGACAATTTGACTCCCGATCCTTCTTTTGGCCATAACTTGTGTTTTAAATGTTGGAATGAGCAATGTGAGCCCATTTTAGACATCTACGTTCCAAGAGCTTTTCAATGATATAAAGAACGTCACAAGCCATTGAGTTTGGTCCCTTGAAATTACTTTCTGAAGTTTCAGAAGGCCACTGGGACTCCATTTCCCAAAGTGGGAGTTGCCTTGGGAGTGTGAGGGTTCACTCCCTCACACTTTCTTACACTCCTTTACACTCCCGAGAGTATGTGATGTGATTCCCGAGTTTTTTCTTGGTGCCCTTACGGCTTCTTTGCCTTGACTCTTAGGCTCCCACTTGGCCTGCAACATTATAACCCCTTTGCCTTGGTCGTAAGCCCAAAGCTAGGGTTGCGATAGATATGGATGGAAAAAATCAATTATAAGATTGCTTCACTCGAAAACAATGATTTAAATTCATGCATTCAAATAGAAAACACGTTTTAGCTTGCATATAATGGAAGGAATCAATTGTAGCAATTTTCTACACCATCAAATTCTACTAACTACCACCAAATGTTTGCAAACATAAATTACAAACATACAAAAAGAACATAGATATTAACATACCTCTAGGTTTTGAAAAAAAATACACACAAAAAAGCTTGAAGGTAAAACATGAACCTTTATCTTTTTTTTACTTTTTTATCTTCAATATATGTTAATCATGTTGCAGGCATATTCTTTGCATTTTGATAAATGACCAAAATTGAAGGCCTAAGGGTATGTATTTTTTTCTTTTCACTTCTCAACACAAATGCATAGTAAATTTACACCATAAGGCCAATGAACTCTTTCAAAACTTACCAAAATGTAGTGAATCTATTGCTATCCACATCCACCATTCTTGTATTTGTTGATTTATTTTGTTATTTTGCAATGTAATACTTCTAGGGCAATTCAATGTCGAAATAACATTGAAAGTTACAACATGTGACAACAATTGTTACTTAGCTAAGCAAGTACTATCCAAATCTGTGAACTAGGTTGGAGCAACTTTTACACCCTGTTGTAGATATTAGATATCAAGCACATATTTACAAAATTTGAACAAAGTTGTAATATGTTTAGGTTTAGTAGTTGCTAATATGTTTGCTAGTTTTCATAATTAGTCTAGTTTATAACATAACTACATAACACATCATTTGGAGAAAATTGCACATTTCATTTGTGATGGTTGTGTTGGTTAGGTTAAATTTTCTTTGGTTTGCATCTAACATAAAATCTTTTTTTTTTTACAATGAAATTACAACTAAGTACAATGTACAACTTGGGTAGGTTCAGAGGGTCAATTGTTTTAGTTTACTACTACATCCAATATTTTCATCAAGGGGCAATAGTGATGGTACACATTAGACAATGAGATGGTGAGGCACCTTGCATTTGTGTAGACAATGTTCTTGCAAGGAGATCTACCTAGAATAAACATGCAAGAAGGTTTAGAAAGTGGCAAAGATTTCAAGCGTGAATTATAATAGCCAAATACTAAACCTACTAATGAAAACATTACATCTTTCAATGCAGATAGGTCAACTGGAAAATTTGTAGAAAAAATTGTTAAGGAATGTTTTCAACAAACTAAACAAGGAGGTTTAGAATACTAAAAGATGTTGCTTCTTAAGATTTTGAGGAACCCAATTTAGAAATATGTATTGCCAAATTTTGTCCATGTGGAGAATGCTCATAACACAATGCACAGCTTATCAAAAGGATGCCAATATGTCAAAGGTAACCACTCCAAAGATGACCAGCATGCTCGAAATGTGTTTATTCCAATGGTGGCATCAAATTCCTTTATTAGCATCCTTGAAAGTTAATAATGTGGTTGTCAAGTTTTGGATTGATAACATTCGAATCAGTCCCAACATGAAGGATGTTGTAAGGAGGTGACTTGTTCAAAAATCATGGGAGTCACATTTAGCCCACCTTCTTTTGGAATCCTAGATATGTTTTTTCTCTACATGAAACATCGTTAATGCAACATTAAGTTTATTGACATCACATGTTTCCATGACATTTGTATAGAGGTTGCAACAAATGTTTGAATTGATCAACTAGATTAGAACTATGAATTGATTCCTTCCTTGTTAATTGTTTATCATTAAAAATAAATTTGAAATACCTAATTCATGCCTTCATGAATAACCATGACCACTTGTTTCATTCCTATTTTACATTGTTGATCTAAAATGGGGTGAAAGTATCCTTGGGTGGTACCACTAGGAACCACCTCAAGGAATGAAAAAGGAACAAAAAATAACCAAATCAATTTCTGAGACCCTTTACTTTAAATGTTTTCACAACTATAAATTATTATTTTTTCATGTTTATCAATTGCATGCAATAACATATGGCTTGAAGTTTATTTTGGAATTAATTTTTTTTGAAATTTTTAAAAATTTGTATTCTTAATTAAAATGGCCCTTTCATAAATTAATAGCCTTAAATTTGAAATTTTGTAACTAAATTATACTTATTAATTTCATAATAAAAACCTAAAAATAGAATCATTTGCAACTTATCTTAGGAAAAAAATTCCCAAATTATGTTTCAAATTTTTGTTTTTAATAAAAAAAGTTTAAGGAAAGGAATTAGCTTTACATTGTTGAAACTTTTTGAATGCAACGATTAAAAGCATCAAAATACACAATATTATTAATATTATTTAAATTTCAAAATTTGTGGAACCTAATAAATGTACTCATTGAAAAAAAATTATGAAATTATTTATTTAAGTGTCTCATATGATTTTTCAAAGTTCGATGGGTCTAAGAAATCAAGGTGCAATGGTTTTTAATGGTACCACCCAAGGAAACTTTTACTCAATGGCCTTAGTCTTGGTAGTATTAATATTCAAGTTTTCCTTGTAATACTTGAACATTTGGGCATTCATGAGTTGATTACTTTATGTAGGTACTTACCAAGTATGAATTTTCCTTTTTGTTTCTTTCAATTTTTTGTGCAAGGATCATGATTACTAGTTACTATAATTTGTACTTAAAATTTCCTATATAGATAGGAAGCATACATCATGTTTACTATAACTTTTACTAATGTTATTAACATTTCCTTTATGATTTCTGTTTTCAGGTATGTTTCCAATTCAAAAAAGGATTTGGCTACATGGTTCCTTATGTAGCTATGCAAGGAAGTTGCCATTTTTTTATGGTTTTTTCCTTTCTACTTTTCCTTTACTTACTATTTTGTTTAGTATTTGGAGTCAACTCATTCCTTACTAATTTTTTCCCTAAAATGAACCTAGTTCTTAGTACTTTTTTACTTCCTAATTAAAGACAAATTTCCTTATCGTTGAAAATAATTTTCATGAACATGTACTTCATTCCTCTTGAAGGTCATGATCAAAGGAAACAAAATTATTCCTTATACTTGTATGCAAGTCTTTAAGGATTGACATTAATTATTACTGATGGAACTTGTAGTTATCTTTTTACACTCACTTTGTGGAGCAATTAGAAGATGTAAAAATAAGGTTATGAGCTTTTGAGAGGTTGAAGCCATGGTTCATCAAAAGATTGAGAGAATTCGATTCTTGTTGTTATAGCTACCATGTATAGATGGCAAAGTTGAAAGATGGATATAACTCAATATGTACTAGGCTTTTTCATCAAAATTGCATGTGTACTTGAAATCTTTGTAGGCCACTTGGCGAAGTAGATGTGTTGCTAAATAGACTAGTGTGCGAAATATGTGTGACCAGATTCTTTGTCCAAAAGGAGCAACATATGAGTTTTATAAATTAAAGTGCATTCAAGGTGATTGTTCTGCTTGTGGTATTTCAACATTGCAAGTTTGTCCTTTTGAAGTTGACATCAACAATGTGACAACAATTTCATGGCATCAGTTTGAAAAAGTTCTAATGGGAAGGTCAATTGATGGCAAAGATTGACATGCCTTTCATCTTGAGTATAAATAAAGACCTCTTCATGTGATGATTGCATTTTGGAAGCCAAAATCAAAGGAATTTGTTGTTCACAATTTTGAAGCAAAATGCCAGGATAACATGTTTAAAATGTGTTTGTAGAATCTTTTTTCTAACCAAATTCTATCAGTTGTGGATTATGTTGAAAATTATTATTTTTAGTGGCAAAATGAGATACAATCTCAACATTGGTTTAGTTTTCAAGTCGCCATCCTTGTGCATTTATCTTTAGAATCTATGAACATTGGGATGGGAACCTCAACATTAAGATTGTGATAGAGTACCACTTTTATATAAGCGATGATAAGGTGCATGACAATTTTTTTTTCCAACACTATTTTGGGTTATACAAGCAATACCTCAAAAACCAAAGCTACCCATTCCTTGCGTTCTTAGATGGGTGTTCCTCACAATTCAAATGTTGAAGGTCTTTTTTTTATGTTGCATGTTATCCACCACTGACCAAGAGTGAAAAAATGCCTTTTGGAACATGTATGCAATGGAATTATTTTGGCAATGGACATGGCAAAGGAATATGGGATGGAGCTGGAGCCTTTAAAAACTAAGCCTTGAGGTCTGAACATGTTAAACCCAATGGTGTCCAACTTCATAATGTTGAGGACATTATGAAGTTCCTGCAAGGGCATTTTAGTCAAGAGCATGCAAGTTATACATAAGGGTGGAAAGATGTTCACCATTTGTTCTATGAAATCAAACTTGTTGATGTGAATCAAGAGCAACAATTTAATGCACACATAGTTGTATGGATGTATAGCTTGCATTAAGTACATAGTGTTGGATTAGATAAGATCTCATTGTAGATACAGAACTTGTTTCGCTTTTGCAAGTTCTGTACAGATGGTGATGATGGTCCATGTGACCATTTTGATTATGTGTTAGGGTTCTCTTTGATTCGATTAGTGCCTTGTAGACTAGAGGATGTTAAAGACGAGACTACGGAGGATAATTGTTTGATTAACAATGACAAAGAAATGTTGGTAGCTACCCTAAATGTTGGTGAGCATTTTGCAATCATTACTATAGAAGATAATATTGAAGGTGATGACTTTTGGATATTTATGTGTGAAAAAGCTTTGGTTATGGTGGAGGAAGTTAGCAAGGTTGATTATTGGGGGTAGGAAGTATATAAGGGAAAACAAATTGTAGTAGGGAAGTATTATAAAAGACAAGGGCGTAGCTTGCAATCTTATGTCTTGTGTGATGGAGGGCTAGCTTTCATTTACTTGCACTTAATGATTGCAGCCAAGTTTAGTATAACTGTTGCATGACATAAACAAAAGGGTGGAAGGATCGGAGCTCAAGTATACACTCTTCACATGGATGTTTTCAACCATATTCAATCCATGTTAAGTGCAACATGATAATGGTATCATTATGTTTTCTTATTTGTAAATGGTTCAAAATTTCTAAATAGGTCTTTAACTTATCTATTTGTGTGATATATTGTTGTATTGCATAGTTATTAGGTCAATTTGTTTAATTCCATTGGCTTTTGTTAATTTAAAAATCAATAGGGTTCATATGGGCTTATGTGAAACTTTGTGAGACACAACAAATCTCTTTATCATCTTGTCAACACCTTGGTAGTGCAAAATTGTTTTTTTTCTAATAGGTAACAACCTAGAGTAGGACAAGATTTGCCACAAAAGTAGGATAAGATGACAATGTGAGTTCACAAAATCTACCATAAAAATTGTAATAGAAAAAATTACTTTGGATTTAACAATTTCTTGCAAGAATTTTGGACATAATTTTGTCACATGAGGTTATTTTCCATTGCAACATGCAAGTTTTCAATTTGGTTGGTACCATGTGTTTGATGAAAATATTGCAATTTTATGGGCAACTTTGTTCCAAATGTTGGTAGGCTTCATACCATATCAAAATTAATATTTATGTATTCAACCTTTCAATTCCATGAAACTACTAAGTTTCTATAACGACTTGCAGAAAACATGTTTTTTCTATCATTGTAACTTATCTTGGATTTAGAGTTGATAAAATTTCCTTGTGTTTTTTCTTGTCCTTGTTTATAATTTGCACAAATGGAGTAGCATTAAGTCCCACAAATTAATGATCTCATGGTTGGAATATATATCTATTTGTTTCTCTGTAATTGTGTATTTTAATTCCAATGACATTGTTATGTTTAGTGTATGTCCCCTACCCATCCTTTGAAATAACATTTGCTTTGATAAAAAAAGACCATAATGGATGGGGATTTTTAGATTCTGTCAATAAAAATGGTAAGGGTTTACGAACTTTCATTTTAGTTAGTAGAAGCATCTAAGTCCATCACATGCTCAAACCAAACACACAATGAAATGAAAGCTAATTTTCATTTATTAGAAAAGTCTAGAATCCATTGAATACTTGAAGAAATTAAATTGTGATTTCCTTTCACAGATCTCCAAAAATATTGAACTCAAAAGATTCATTTAAATCAAATTTTCACTCATCCTATGCATGTTTCTCAATTAATTTCCTTCGAAAATCTTTCTCCCAAAAAATTTATATTGAGAACAAGTTTTTTAATATCAACAAATAGACAATCTAGTAGTTTCATTCTTCATAGAAGGGTATTTTTTAAAATTCAATTCTAAGAAAAGCTCTACTAGTTTCTCAAGTTTGAAAATTTTTACTGTCATATGTGATCTTGTGTGATCAAATATGTAGCCATTCCTTAACATGTCCTTTTAAACTCTACAATGCAAATGCCATCAGAGAAATGCATGTCATTGTTTAATTTTCAGATAGTTGTCTTATTATGGCCTCCCAATTTGTTGCAACAAGTCTTTTTTTTTGCATTTTCTCTTTTTCAATCCCCTTGTTTATCAAGTCAGTTTTTTGTTTGTTGCCAAATCTGGTAAATTCCAAGAGAATGGTGTCTGCAATGGTGGTGGGTGGTTTCATTATTCTTTCATCTTTCAAAATTTCGATGTTGTAGAATTTTGCCTAACTATGCTACTTATTTATTGTGTGGTCTGAATGGCATTAGCAATCATGTTTGGGTGTTTTTTGGAAGTATATTCATTGCAATTTTTCTTTATATGGAGATGTCAATAAGAAGGTATCATTAGTATCAATAATCACATAATGATTTTGACTCTTTAGACGAGTCTTCTTCATATGAAGATACAATATGCCTTCTCCAGTATGCCAAACCCTTGAATGATGGAGATGATGCAACCACTTTTGTTATAACAACAACCTTTAAGACCCATCTTGAGATCAGGAATCACTACTAGAAATTTTGGGTTTTGCAACTGTCGTTTACAACTAAAATTTAGTTGCATGCGACACATGCAATTACAAATTTGTGTAGTTGCCTAAAACAAGTTGCATATGACATGCAATTGCATGCAACACAACGTATGCAACATGTATATACAGTGTTAGTATGTATGTTCATACATACATACCAATCCAATGTAGTTGTACCTTGTGTGTAACTTTCCTTGCAACTACATGCAACTAATCAAAATATGATACATGTTTAAAATTTAGACAACTAGCTTGTGGACACATGTCATTATTTAATTTTTTTTTGTTTTCAAAATTAAAAATTCATTGGATTAATCTCAATCATTAAAGTTTTTGCCACTATGATGACATGTGGCACACCATGGAACGTTCATTGACCAATTGACACATGTTCAATATTTTAACACCAACTATATGGTGACACGTGGCAATCAAGGCCCATCTATTTTTAAAATTTTAAATATTTATTAATGAAATTTAAGTCATCCAATTTATGGCTAATAAGATGTTGACACATGGTGCCTAGGTAAATAGATAATAATTAAACCTTATTTAAGTAAGTAGGTTTATTTAGGTATGTAAGTAGGTTGAAAAATAACTAGGCTTAGGTTATATAAGTAGGTTTAGAATAATCCGATTTTATTTTTAGGTTTGACCATTTCATAAAGGTCAAGAACTTTTCATTCATTCATCCCAATGGCACTTGGTATTTGGTTTCAACATAACTATTGTTCCTACTTATATACTAAGCCAAATAGAATTCGAAGCTAAAGGATATGGGTTAAAACATTCCATTGCAAATATCATGAACCAACCTAGTTGCACATTAGATGCAACTACGGTATTAAAGTATAACAGCCAGGGGAGGGAGGGCTATGTTGTTTTTGGTGTCAAAACAAAACTTGAAGCCCTCTTCTTGGCGCATTTAACACACTAAGAATCATTGAAAAAAAATTAAAAATGAGAAAGTTATGGCCCTCCAAAGTAAAGGGGGTCAAAAAACTCAAAAAAAAAACTATTGAGGCCGGTTCTTAAACACCTAGAAAGTTCATTTTATGTTGTTTTTTTGTTATTAGAGTTCCAATGTGATTTGTAAGACTTTAGATGGCACTCCTACAACACTTTAAATCGTTTAAAATGAATAAAAAATAAGAAAGTTATGAACTTTGAAAGTAGGAGGGGTCCTAAGAAAAAAAACAAAAAAAAAACGTTTTATAACTTGGAAAGCTTATTTTTCTTATTTTTCTTCTTGTTAGTTTTTCATTAATCCTTTTCTGTTACACTTCAAAAGTGATTATAGGATATTTAATAATTATGATTACTTAATGAAAATATGATTTTAATATTATTATCTAGTTTAAATTAATAATTGTTTAGGACGTTTGTATACTTGTAGGTTAATTAGTGTAGCCTATTTAAATTAATATTTTTACATAAATAATAAATATATATAATTATTTATAATAATTTTTTTAATATTATCATATTAATTGATTTTGAATAATTTTTGTTTAATCAAATGTACATTTTGTGAAAAGATATTCCAAAATAAAATAAAGTCAAACATATTTAAATAATGGTTTAGTTTAACTTAATTTAGCATAATTTAATGTAGTAATAATTAGTTTAACCTAACTTAATTTAACCATTTTCAATTTTAACCTAATTTAGTTTAGACATAAATATTTTAGCATAATTTAATTTAACCATATTTATTTTTTCCTAATTTAATTTAGCTTAATTTAATTTAGCCACAATAAATATTAGTCTAATTTACTTTAGCCATAAATATTATAGCCTAACTTAATTTAGCCCTAATTAATTTTTGTCTAATTTAATTTAGCCATAGTTAATTTAAATTAATTTAATTTAGCCATAATCATTTCAGCCTAACCTAATTTAATTATGGTTAGTTTAGTTTAATTTAATTTAGCCATAATGAGCTTGGTTTAACTTGATTTAATTTAGTTTAATTTAAATTAATCATAATTAGGTTAACATAACTTAATTTAGCCATGGTTAGTTTAACTTTTTAATTTATTTAACCTAGGTTAGTTTAGGCTAGCCTTAGTTAGCATGGGGTTAACCTTTGTACTAGAAGTACATAATATTATTATATATAGCCTATGTAGATATATTAAGCATAGTATTTAAGCATGTATAAGTTTAGGCCATTATTTTTATGACATGTGTCCATGTTGTACACATTTAATTGCATGTTAGTTGCACACACAACCGTATGGCCCAAAAATTATACAATACTAAATTTGTAGTTATAAACATGACCAAGATAGTTATAAACGACAACCAATTGCATGCCAATTGCATAGTGACTAGTTGCAAATGACAAGATTTCTAGTAGTGAATGCATCCATTAACCCTATAGCCATCTACATATACTTTGAAAACATGGAGGAGGAAAAAGAGTTTAGGGAAAGGCAAGCTTCTCTATAGAAGAAATTTCTCAACCTTTTAGTGTGCCCAATCACCCAACCCACAAATCATGCAAACCTTTTCAATGTAACCCAAGTATGTCAAAGCACCCAAAGATGTCACAACAATCTCTAACTACTCTAATTACCAAGATTAGGAAGATGAGTTTTTGGAGAGGTCTTCAAAGAAATGGTATCCCACCAGGGATTGTGATTTAGCTTCATTTTTAGCCATCTCAGTCCAAGGTTTTTGGTGACAAAGGACAAACCTTAATTTTGGGAGATGTGAACATTCTAATAACTTAGAATGCAATAATAAAAGCAAGAGTATTAGAGTTCAAGAACATAAAGAAAATTGAACAATGTGTGATTTGCAATCCTATGCAATGCACAAACCACAGGAGACTATGTCCACCATCAAGCACTATAGTGGACCACTTGACGTTGGAGGTACTCTTTTGTTGTTCTACAATACTGTTTTTCCTCTCAATAGATGCAAGTTTCTTAGTTTTACTTGGATGAAACTCAAACATAATTAGATTGCAAATGAACCATCAACATAGATAATAACATGATACATCTTCACTTGGTCAAAGACTTTAAAAACATAGTATTCCAAGTTAAGAAATTCAACAAAACAAATATATAATGTAGTTCATCAATGTTGCAAGATATGTCAAAGTTACTTAATTGGAAAATATGGTAGAGTTTAGAAAATGTCCAACATTGTTTTCAAGATATTATGAAATGATATATGTCAAATATTAAGCATAAACAATGTAAGAGATCATTTTCTCACACACTTGTCGCAACTATTTAAACTCTTGGAAGGACTATCAACCATCAACTTTTGAACCTCTCTACTTGTTCCTGTTTTCTATCCTCTTGATTTTGTTAACAAAGTGGTTGGAGTATCAATAGGTCCTTTTGCCCTAGTGATTCTTTTCGGTAATTTGGAAGGAGATGCTAGTTTTTTCCTTTTGTGATAATGCATTGGAGTCTACAGTACCATTGTCCATAATAGGTAGATTGTGACCAAGGTTAAAACTTGAATTAGAGAAAATGTCTTCACATTGTGTTATTACTTCTAAAAAAAACTAAATTTGGGTGACCTTCGTCATCAGATAGTACATCTGAAACTAGAAAAAGGTCATGTATATTGACTTCAAAAACTAAAAGGAGGTCAACTTGGTCAAGTACTATCTTTAAAATTAAAGGATGTAGACTGTCATTTAAAGGCTTTACCTCCTTTCCATTTACCTCAGAAGGAAGGTAGTCACCTTCATCATCATAGGTTTGTTCATCAAAATGTAAAGTAGAGTCCCCACTCATTACTTGCATGCCCATGTCATGTAATGTAAAGATAACAAATTTTCTTTTGGGTATGTCTTCACATGAGGGGTAATATTGAGCATATCAAACTCATCATCACTACTGGTTGTCATCAGAATTGAAATCAAGTTCTACAAATGTGTTTATGTCCACACTGATGTCTGCTCATGTTTATGATTTTTATTCAACTTTTTGTTATTGTAGAAAACTTTAGGGGTGATTAAAGCATTGAATGCTTGAGAAAAACTTGATGGCTTCAATTGTGAAACCTAAATGGATTTTATTGGCAACACCTCCTTTGCATTTGTAATCACAACAAAGCAAATTGGACACATGTAGATGGCTTGAACACATGGTGAACATACTCCTCCATGTCCACATAATTGCTAAAAAACAAAATGAAAAACTAGCATCAGAACCTCCACATGCTTGCCAAAAAAATAACAAGAAACTTCAGCATTATACTCTTTATTTCCAAAATTCAATATAACAACTTGGACATGGCAAATTCAGATTGAGGGGAAAAATCTAATAGAAGACCATGGGAAAAGAAAACACCAATATTACAAGATCATATTAACCTCCAGTGTCATTAGTGTTAAATTTTCTTGGGAGCATATCTTGCATTCAGGCTAGGTTGTGGTAGAATGTAACTCAACTTTGCCAATATAAGAAATTGTGGCAGAAAACAAAAGGCTTTCACATAGGTTGGCAACTTGGTAGGTCTAGTCTCCTATTGATTCCAGGGTACATTTCTTTGAAGCAACCTCACTGTCAACTTCAAGTTGTATTATAGTAGGAGTACATTGTATATTTGTTGAAATAACAACATTTTCTTTAAAAGAAGTAGACAAGGTTAGAGACATGGTGTAAGTAAACTTGCTTGTTTTTCTATGATGTCCATAATGAATTATAGATGTGCCATACTTAAAGAAGCCATCTACTTTAATGACTACACATAATCAGCAAATATGTAGTAACAAAAGATATTATAACAATTCAACAAATACCAATAAAGGTTTCCTTGATTGAAATTGTAGCTTCCTTACACATATGGAGAAATTCATTTCTTGAGCCACAAGCATGAATCTCCAAAAAACAAGATTCCTAAAGCTTCAAAAATAGGAACTATCTTCCTAATGCTTCTTTTGTTTAAGCTAGGAATGTCTCAACATTCCTATCTCACTATTTTATCCAAGAATGAAAACTCGCAAGAAATGAAATTTAAAGTATAAGGAAACTACCAAGAATTACAAGGAAACTATCAGAAATTACATGCATGTGAAAGCAATTAATTCAAAATAGTTTATGACCCTTTCATTATTTAATTCATGTATAACAATTTGCAAGAAACTTCAATTCCATAGGTTCCTAATAATAAGTTTTTATTCCATGTAAGTTCATATTAGTTAAATTAAGATTACAAAATAACTAATAGTTATAGGACTCTTGAGATGTTCTACTAATTCTTTACAAAATGTGAATAGATTACAAAATTACATGATGGTGCAAATTACTATGAATTTGCAAGGTTAAATTCTAGATTTGAAACAACACACAAATTACCTACAAATTGTTCAACATTTGCCAAATTCAACTTGAATTTTAGAAACGCACTTGTACAAATCATTTGACTTGATGGAATTTGTTGAGAGATGCCTAGGTTTGCCATACCCTCCATCTTCTTCATTGAACCAAACACCTCAGTTTTGGGTGCACCAAATCCCCATGAATAACACCACTTGGTGTTAACACACCTCTTCACAATTTACATGCTTGCATTTTTTTTAGGAAACAACATGCATGCATAAACACCATGGGTGATAAACATGACCACATGAAGTAGTGCAAATGTCATTGAGATAAAACTCATCATCACAAACTAGACAAGGTTTGACATTCACGGTCTTGATGGACCCGGATGGAACAAATGGCGTAGAGATTGGAAGTGGTTGGAAATAAAGGCTTGCTCCTATTTTCATGTGTGCAACTTGTTCTACCAGCATGCTCACAAGATCTTGGGCAAGCTTCAAGCTTTTGATAGAAGAACTTAAGGTTTCTGCACATTCAACAACATTAGAATCACAAAGAAGAGAAAAAAATTCAGCTACTTACAACTTCCCCTTAGCTTGCTGCCATGTTTTTTCTTCATATTTAACCTTTTGCAATAGTTTTTCCAACCTCTTTTCCGTAAGACTATGAGGAGCCAAATTATCATTGGGTTGCACCTCAAGAGGTGGTAATAATGTATAAGATCCACCATCCATAGATGTTAAAGAAGACTACGCAATATGCAAATCTTCCTGGACTTTTTCTAGTTCGTTTAGTGACTCACTATGGATTGCAATCCTGTCACCTAAGAGTAACTAAGCTTTTTTTTGCTCATGTTTTCTTTGTAACATGTCTCTTTAAATCTCTTCTATTTTTTCTTTCAATCCTTACATACACGCTTGTTTTGAAATCAACAACTTGGAAACTTTTGACATGTCTTTTGGATTACATGCACGCATCATTACTGAAAGCAAGGATGAACCGAACTACAAATGGTTGTGTAGCATGTTTCTACTTGTAGAACTTGGTTGCAAAAATTTCAATTCAACCTTCATCCAATTCAAAGATCCTAGTTCAACTTTTAGCAATAGGAATTGGCCAAAATGTAACCACTCTATTTGTGACTACATGCGACTATTAGTTATTTGCAACTACATTTGGACATTTTTGCAACTATTTCTTGTGTTGGTCTTATTTGCAACTACATTGCAACTAGTTTGCAACTATTTTGGTGTTCATCCTTCCATGTGAACAACATTTTGTTTGGTTTTCATCCAAGAAGAACAATCTATGTCTCATTAGTTGCAAATGTGACCAATTTAGTTGCAACCTTATTAGTATACAAAGGTGTATTTTGTGAATTCTAAGAAATATAGTTGGGTGTATTAGGATTTGTAAATGTATATTTTGAATGTATATGAACAACCATATTATATGTGTGTTCAAGTATAATTATTAGCATAAATGGCCTCAATATATTTATGGTTACATTAATTAATGTATATTTAAGCATATTAAAATTTTATGTAAGAAATTTACGTAATATATTATGCCCATATTATAAGTTTATCCAAACCATCTTATTATATTTCTTAAAATTATTACAAACAACATTTATTATTATTATTATTTATATTAATATTAAATAAATGTAATAAAAATTAAATTTCAATATTATCTTTGATTCAAATTTTAAAATCATAGTATTTTATTACATGATGATGATGATGATGATGATGATGATGATGATGATGATGATATTAGAATGATAGGAAAACTAATTATATAATTACTGAAATAATTTTTAGAATATAAAATATTATCATATTAGTATTAAATTATTTTCAAATGATTAATGTACTTATTAAGAATTTATTTATTATAAAATCAAAAATTAATTATAAGAAATCATAATAGCTCTAACAAGGGACATAATAATGTATAATAGTAATAATAATAAAATAACTAACCTAGGCTAGCTACAAATTACATTATTATTATTATTATTATTATTATATTTTATAATAATTAGTGTAGTAACTAGAATGGAAATTTAATAAATATTATACAAATGTAGAAATTATTTTTGAAGGAAAAATATACTTATTAAAAATATAAAATATTTATTGTAATAGTTCATAAATAGTTATAATGAGTGAAGTAATAATATGAATAATAAAACATAAAATAGTTAACCTTGGCTACCAACTAGCTACAATAATAATTGAATTAATGTTATTTTTACTATTAGATATTTACATTTATATTTATTATTAACTATGAAAATGAGACTATTAATGGGTATAATTATAATAAAATAGTTAGTCTTGGCTAGGTTTTAATTATATTATTAAAATAAAAATATTATTCAATATTTATAATTAATAGTGAATATTTAAGAATTATTAAATATTTCAGTTATTATATTAATAATTAGCTAATTATTTCAATGTTAATCAATTACTGGTTAATTAAATTGGTTGATTGATCATGATAGTTAATATGTATTGAAAATTAAATATTATTTTTATTTTTACCTAGCTAATAAATTAAGTAATATTTAATAATAACTAATAATTTGAATGTCAAATGTGTTGTCAATGCATGATATCAGTCCATGAAACGTACAAATTGTGAATGAACGAATTTTGCATGATTTCCATTACAAAGTCATGAAATGCTAAGTTTGTGATAAGTTGAGTTCATCATTTCCATGTTATTTTCTATTGCTTTATTAACTTACTAATATTACATACATGTGCCATTGTAGTTCACAAAAGGCTTCTGCAATCAAATAACAAGAGTTTTTTTCCATAACTACAATTTATAACATATGTTTAAAAAACACCAACAACATGATATAGGAAATTCTCCCTTGAAGTCCCATTATCCTTGAAAGCTTTGTAGTTAACCTTTTATTTGAAAAACTTATCATTGCACAATCCACAACCACACACATGCAAATTGGATGTAAAAGAACCTCCTTAATTTTATAGCTACTTTAGGTGCATTACACTTCCTTTGCAATAAAATGCCACAAGCAAGAGCATCCACATTACAAAATCTCACATGTTTAAAAAAAAAACTAAAACCATAAAAAATAGAGGTAAAAAATGTTGCCCTCCTTAAGCATTTTTCCATGTTTGGTTTAACTTGTCGAATTTTATGCCTTATCACACATGGCCTTTCCTCTATTCAAAAAATTGACAACTTGCAAGAATAAACAACACATGCCACAAGCAATATTAACATACAAACTCCATAGTTTCATAATCTTGCAAAATAAACAAAAGCAAAGAAAAACTCCTTTGGGCAATTTTTCCTTATTTGTTTTTTCTTTTGGCATTGGGTGAAAGCACAATCAAATACACCACAAAAGTAGTCTTCTTTAGTTCGAAAGGAGTGATTTACATATTTAAGCATGAAAATAGTTCAAGAACTCCTCCTATCATAATGCAAAATCATGGAGCCTCAATTGACATCATAAAAATGTAGATTTCATTAGAATGAAAAGCAATTGCATCATAAAAGTGTGTAAATAATGTGTTTGGAAAAAAAAAATTAATGTCTTAAACTTATTTTGTTTCCAAAAACTAAATATAACATTTCTAAATTACACGTTTTCACAAAACCTATGGTATACTTTAAAGCTCCCATTTAAAAATAATAATTTGGACATTGTTTTAATTTACTTGCACCTAATTTTATGAAATATGACATTTACTTGCACTTACTTTCATTCACAATAATCTTATTTAACTCTTGATTAAATATGTTTTTATCATATTTTTTCACATAAAATCACAAACCATAATAAATTACATGTTTGATAATTTCATGATATATTTTTAAATACTTGGAATTCAACTAAAAAAATACACTAATTGGTTTACTTGACTGTGCTTTCACCCCATTATAAAAAATATTAGTTTTTTATTAGAAAAATCAATCAAAATGACCCCCCCCCCCCCCCCTCCAAAGTTTTTGGCCCCATTTTTCAAATTTAACAAAAAAGCCAGTTTGGAAAAGTTGTTTTTTAGGTTTTTAAATAAACTTTATTTTAGGCCTTGGAAAATACCACAAAAGT
>Ga0116231_10005304_pt1 | contig 25435 bp, 23 predicted proteins | sample S1TSphgellanicum_2_FD_89695 | JGI IMG/M metagenome (GOLD analysis project Ga0116231, IMG submission 89695) | Host-associated microbial communities from peat moss isolated from Minnesota, USA - S1T2_Fd - Sphagnum magellanicum MG | ecosystem: Host-associated > Plants > Peat moss > Unclassified... | reverse complement strand
CGCCTCGGTTATGTCCGGAAAGGCCACCTGGTCTCGGTTACCCGCGACGATCTGGTCGGTCAATACATCGGCCATACGGCGCCGAAGACAAAAGAGGTTCTCAAAAAGGCCATGGGCGGTGTATTGTTCATCGACGAGGCTTATTACCTATACCGCCCCGAGAACGAGCGGGATTACGGCCAGGAGGCCATCGAAATATTGCTGCAGGTGATGGAAAATCAGCGCGATGACCTGGTCGTCATCCTAGCGGGCTATCGCGACCGCATGAATACCTTTTTTCAGTCGAATCCGGGACTTTCCTCGCGAATTGCACATCATATCGAGTTCCCGGATTACTCGGCCGATGAGTTGCAGCTAATCGCCGGCACCATGCTCGAAAAGATGCAATACCGGCTGAGTCCGTCCGCAGTCGAGGCGCTGCGGGAGTACCTTCCGCTGCGCATGACGCAGGCGCATTTCGCCAATGCCCGCTCGGTCCGCAACGCGCTCGACCGCGCACGGCTACGCCAGGCGAACCGCTTGTTCGCTCAAAAAGGCAAGCAACTGTCGCGTGATGACTTGATGACGATCGAAGCGGACGACATCCGCATGAGCCGCGTCTTCACGTGAGTCTGAAGGCGCTGATTTTCGACGTCGACGGGACGCTCGCGGATACCGAGGAGGCGCATCGCTGCGCCTTCAACGAGTCCTTCGCCGAGCATGGCTTGGATTGGAATTGGACCAAGCCGCTGTACGCCGAATTGTTGCTCACCACGGGCGGCAAGGAACGCATCGCGGCTTATGTCAACACGCTGGACCTGCCCGCGGAGCGCCGCTACGCGATACTCGCCGCAATCCCCGGCTTACATGCCGCAAAAACGCAGCGTTACATGCAGATCGTTCAATCGGGCGGCGTACCGCTGCGCGATGGGGTGGAGCGTCTGCTGCACGAGGCGCGCGAGGCCGGCGTCGCGCTCGGCATCGCGACCACGACCAGCTTTCAGAACATCGCCGCACTGCTGCAAACGACGCTGGGACCGGATGCGATGGCTTGGTTTCAAGCCGTCAGCGCCGGTGACGACGTGCCGCGCAAGAAGCCCGCGCCCGACGTTTACCTCGACGTACTGAACAAGCTCGCCCTGCAGCCCACGGATTGCGTCGCGTTCGAGGACTCAGCCAACGGCCTGCGCGCGGCGAAGGCGGCCGGAATCTTCACGATCGTGACGCCGAGTTACTGGACGCGCGCCGAGGATTTTTCCATGGCGGATCTCGTGCTGCCGAGCCTGGGCTCGAACGCGACCCCGCTGACGCATCGGCCTGCTATGCTGGCAGGCGACACGGTATTCGGGATCAAGGACATCGAACGGAGATTGCGGGAAGCCAACATGTGCGCGTAAGGCGGAATTTCCGCATCGGGCGCGATTCGTGCAGCGGTCGGGATGTCCGTATCGGTTGCTAGGAGCGCTACGGGCGCGTTCGATGAATCATCATTCAGGGGCTCTGCGGGGGAAATATGGGCACTCGAGAAAAGACGATAACGGAATTCATGATCGAAGAGCAGCGGCGCTTTCCGGCGGCGACCGGCGATTTCACGGCCTTGCTCAATTACATCCGCCTGGCATGCAAGCGCATCAGCTTCATCGTCGGCCGCGGCGCGCTCGCCGGCGCCCATGGCTCCGCGCAGGCAACCAACGTGCAGGGCGAGACCCAGCAGAAGCTCGACGTCATTTCGAACGACATCTTTCTTTCGACCAGCGAATATGGCGGTCATCTCGCCGGCATGGTTTCGGAGGAACTTGACGAGCCCTACCACATCCCGCCCGAATATCCGCGCGGCCGCTATCTGCTCGCCTTCGATCCGCTCGACGGCTCCAGCAACATCGACATCAATGCCCCCGTGGGCAGCATTTTCTCGGTGCTGCGCGCTCCCTTGGGCACCGAACCGCCGACCGCCGAATGTTTTTTGCAGCCCGGCGTGCAACAGGTCTGCGCCGGGTACGCGATTTACGGCGCGACGACCATGCTGGTGCTCACCGTCGGACGCGGCGTCCACGGGTTTACACTCGATCGCGGCTTCGGCGAGTTCATACTGACCCATCCGAACCTGCGCATCGCGGAAGATACCTCGGAATTCGCGATCAATGCGTCGAACGAGCGCTTCTGGGAACCGCCGGTCAAGCGCTATGTCGTCGAATGCCTGGCGGGCCGCAACAGCGTGCGCGGCAAGGATTTCAACATGCGCTGGATCGCGTCGCTGGTCGCCGAGGTGCATCGCATTTTGATCCGTGGCGGCCTGTTCATGTATCCGAAGGACACGAAGGATCTGAGCAAACCGGGACGCCTGCGGCTGCTGTACGAGGCGAATCCGATGGCGATGCTGGTTGAGCAGGCCGGAGGAGCGGTCTCGACGGGCCGTATGCGCATGCTCGACGTCGTGCCGACCTCGCTGCATCAGCGCGTGCCCGTGATTCTCGGCGCGAAGAACGAGGTCGAACGTCTCGAGCACTATCACCTGGAGCATGACCAGGGCCTCGACCGTTCCTACAGCTCGCCGCTGTTCAAGGAACGCTCCTTGTTCATTCAAAATTAATAGAGCAGAGGGTAGTTAATGTCTGCAAAGCATCCCATCATCGCCGTGACCGGATCCTCCGGCGCGGGCACCACTTCCGTGACCCGCACTTTCAACTGGATTTTCCGGCGCGAGAAGATTCATGCGGCTCTGGTGGAGGGTGATTCCTTCCACCGCTACGATCGGAACGAAATGAAGATCAAACTCGCCGAGGCGACCGCGCGCGGCGACAATCATTTCAGCCATTTCGGCCCCGAGAACAATTTGTTCAAGGAGCTGGAGGATTTGTTTCGCACTTACGGTGAAACCGGCACCGGCCGCGTCCGGCACTATTTGCATAACGAAAAGGAGGCCGAGCCTTACAAGCAGCCCCCGGGGACATTCACCGCCTGGGAACCCGTTCCGGAGGGCACGGATTTGCTCTTTTACGAGGGTCTGCACGGAGCGGTCGTGACTCCGGAGGTCAACGTCGCGAAGCATGCGGATTTGACCATCGGCGTGGTACCCATCATCAATCTCGAATGGATCCAGAAACTGCACCGTGACCGGGAGACCCGCGGTTACTCGACCGAGGCGGTCGTCGACACGATCCTGCGGCGCATGCCCGACTACGTAAACTACATATGCCCGCAGTTCTCCGAGACGCACATCAACTTCCAGCGAGTCCCGACGGTCGACACCTCCAATCCTTTCACGGCCCGCTACATCCCCGCCGCCGATGAAAGTTTTCTGGTGATCCGATTCGCCAACCCCAAGGGCATCGACTTCCCCTATCTGCTGTCGATGATTCACGACTCGTTCATGTCGCGGCCCAATATCATCGTCGCGCCGGGCGGCAAGATGGAGCTAGCGATGCAGCTGATTTTGACTCCGCTGATCCTGAAGCTGATGGACACCCGCCGCCGAGCGATCGGGGCGGTCGGCGCCAAAGTCAGGGCTTGAGGCCCGTAGCGCGGGGCGTGCGCGGTCTGCGCGCACCGCCCGCTCGGCGAGGACCTCGTGGTCTGCGCCGCGGTCGATGTCGCCGCGCGCAGCCGCAGTCTCAATTGATCGGTGCAGCAACCGCTTCCGCGCGCCGACAGCTGCTGCGGCAAAGGCTGTCGGATAATTCCTGCTTTGCGCAAGCTTTACACCGCCGCGCGTAATTTCTCCTTGCATTTTTTGCGTTGCAATGAGCCAGCCATTCGCGGCGGCGCGTTCCCGGCGCCCACGCTGCGCGACGCGCGCGTGGCACAGCGCATGCAGCGGGCCGCACAGCATGCCAGCCAAAACCCCTGAGTCCGAGCCCGGTGAGTTGTCGAGTATCGCCAAGGATAATCTCGATTTGCTCATGCGTCTGGACCGGCGCGAGGACGCCGAGATCTCGGGGCTGCGACTTTGGATAGAGCGGGTCAGCGGCTTCTTCGGCAGCCCCGCCTATTTCGTGTTCGTCGTCGTATTCATCGCCCTCTGGGTCCTCGGCAACGCCTGGGGTTGGCACCTTGGGTGGCGGCATGTCGATGAGCCGCCATTTCCGTGGCTGCAGGGTTTCGTGAGCAGCAACGCGCTGCTGCTGACCGTGGCCGTGTTGATCCGTCAGAGCCGCATGTTGAAGATCGCCGAGCACCGTGCCCACCTCGACCTGCAGATCAACATGCTCACCGAACAAAAGGTCACGAAGACGCTGCAGCTCGTGGACGAACTGCGGCGCGAGCTCACCCGCATGCGGCCGCACGTCGACGCGGAGGTTTCGGATCTGACCAAGCCGGCGGACGCTCACGCCATCTTGAATGCGATCAAGACGACCAAGGAGGCGCGTTGACCGTCGGAATCACCCTACGTGAACACGGGCGGGCTTCCCGCAGACGGCTGCGGTGAGCGATGCAATCTTCGTCGCCGTGACGAACAAAAAAGGATGAAGGATCGATGCCCGACGACGCCAGCGCCGCGTCCGCCACTGCGCGGCCGCAAACCACGGGAGCCGTTGCGGCGGCGGGGTCGCCCTTCCCTCGCGGCGCCACTTGGGACGGCCGGGGAGTGAATTTTTCCTTGTTTTCGCAGCAAGCCGAGGCGGTCGAGCTGTGTCTGTTCGATCGCGACGGCAGACGCGAGCTGGAACGCATCCGCCTGCGCGAAAAGACCAGCGGCGTCTGGCACGGCTATCTGAACGGCGTCGGGCCCGACCAACTCTACGGCTATCGCGTCTACGGACAATTCCAGCCCGGCCAGGGACTGCGCTTCAACCCGAACAAACTCTTGCTCGACCCTTATGCGAAGGCCATCGGTCGCGGCCTGCACTGGGCCGACGAATTGTTCGGCTACCGGCTCGGCGATCCGGGGGTCGATCTGAGCTTCGACGACCGCGACAGCGGTGCGTATGCGCCGCTCGGCGCCGTGATCGATCCGCACTTCGATTGGAGCGGCGAGCGGCGCCCCGCTCATCCGTGGCATGAGACCATCGTTTACGAGGCGCATGTGCGCGGCATGACCATGCGCCATCCGGACGTCCCCGAACACATGCGCGGCACGTATGCAGCGCTCGCCTCGGAGCCGATCCTTGCCCATCTGCGCAAGCTCGGTGTCACGGCGATCGAACTCATGCCGGTGCATGCCTTTCTCCAGGATCGGCACTTGCTCGATCTGGGACTGCGCAATTACTGGGGCTACAACACGCTCGGCTTCTTCGCACCCGAACCAAGCTATGCGGTCGATCGCGATGCACCTTGCGGGGCCGTCGCGGAATTCAAGCAAATGGTCAAGGACCTGCACAATGCCGGCTTCGAGGTCATCCTCGACGTGGTCTACAATCATACGGCCGAGGGCAATCAGGCGGGCCCGACACTGTCCTTCCGCGGTATCGACAACACGGCCTATTACCGCACCGTAGCCTCCGACCCGCGCTACTACATGGATTTCACCGGTTGCGGCAACACCTTGAACATGGTGCATCCGAATTCGATCCAATTCCTCATGGACAGCCTGCGCTACTGGGTGACCGAGATGCATGTCGACGGCTTCCGCTTCGATCTTGCCGCCGCGCTCGCCCGGGAACTGCACGACGTCGACCATCTGGGCGCTTTCTTCGACACGATCTATCAAGATCCAAGCTTGGCGCCCACCAAGCTGATCGCCGAGCCCTGGGATCTCGGCGACGGCGGTTATCAAGTCGGTAAATTCCCGATCGGCTGGCTCGAATGGAACGGGAAATATCGGGATACCGTGCGCAAATACTGGAAGGGAGACATGGGCCTGCACTCCGAGATCGCGACGCGGCTCGCGGGCAGCGCCGATCTCTATGAGCGCACGCAGCGACCGCCGTGGGCGAGTGTGAACTTTGTGACAGCGCATGACGGCTTCACGCTCGAAGATCTGGTCAGCTACGACCACAAGCACAACGATGCGAACGGCGAAGGCGGCCGCGACGGCGCTGACGACAACAATTCGTGGAACTGCGGTGCCGAGGGCGTGAGCGAGGATGCAGCCATCACGGAATTGCGCGAGCGCCAGAAGCGCAATTTCTGGTGCTCGCTGATGTTTGCGCAAGGCATCCCGATGATCTCGGGCGGTGACGAGCTGAGCAGGACCCAAGGGGGCAACAACAACGGCTATTGCCAAGATAACGAGATATCCTGGTATGCATGGGATCTCGGCCCGCGGCAACGCGAGTTCCTCGAGTTTGCACAGCGCGTCGTGCATTACCGCAAGGCACATCCGAATTTGCACCGGCATGCATTCTACGACCACGATCCGGACGTGGAGCATCCGGACAAGAACATCGTATGGTTCCGCGCCGACGGCCGCCGCATGGAGGCCGCGGACTGGGAAGACGGCGGCTGGATGCGCACGCTCGGCATGTTCCTGAACGGCACGGCGCCGGAAATACGCGACAACACCGGTCAGTACGCCCGCGACAAGGACTTTCTGCTGTTGACCAATTCCCACCATGCGGCCGTCGATTTCCGGATTTCGCCCGAGTTGCATCACGCCGGCTGGAGGGTCGCATTCGACACGGCACGACCGCAATTGGCCATGGAAAAGGAAATCGTGAAGCGTAGCCGGCTGGTCCCGCTCGCGCCGCGCTCGCTCGTCTTGCTGTGTCATGACCGGTGAGTGGACCGGCAGCTACCGACTGCAACTGCACCGGGAGTTTCCACTTCGAGCCGCGGCGAAGGTGCTGCCCTATCTTGCGTCCTTGGGGGTAAGCCACGTCTACTTGTCCCCCTGCTTGCAGGCCGTCACGGGCAGTCGCCACGGCTACGATGTCACCAACCCGGAACGGATCAATGCGGAGCTCGGCGGCGACTCCGAATGGACGGCGTTCGTCGCCGCGGCGAAGTCCCATGGCCTCGGCATCCTGCTCGACGTCGTACCGAATCACATGGCGGCGGTGGCGCAGAATTTCTGGTGGGACGACGTGCTCTGCCATGGGCCGTACAGCCGGTACGCGGCTTACTTCGACATTCGGCTGAGCGCGCACGAGCCCTGGCGGCTGCATCTGCCGATACTCGCGAAGCCGTACGGCGAGGTCCTCGCCGCCGGCGACTTGCGCGTCGCCCTGGAGGACGGCCGTCCGCGCGTGCGCCACTACGCCAACAGCTGCCCAATTTCAGCCTCGGGCTGGGGTGCGCTGCTCGGCGACCGATGGGAGCACGACCAGTGTTTCGTTGAGCTTGCCGCCTTGAGCGGCTTGGCCGCGCCATCGGCGCAAGACCGCGCCAGCTATTGGCGACTACAGTCTCGTGCACTGGCGATTCTGAGCGATGCGCGCGACAGCGGCGAGTTGGGGCCGATGCTGGACAGAGTCAATGGCGATACCGACCGCTTGGATCGCGCGCTCGTTGCCCAGTTCTATACCTTGAATGGCTGGAAGCTTGCCGGCGAACTCTGCAATTATCGCCGCTTCTTCGACGTGAGCGGCCTGGTCGGCTTACACACCGAAGTTGCCGAAGTGTTCGACGCGGTTCACTGCCGCGTCGCCGCGATGATCGCGGCCGGTGATCTGGATGGTGTGCGGATCGACCATCCCGACGGTCTGCACGATCCCTGTGCGTACTTCGAACGGCTCCGGGGGCTGCTGCCCGACGGTCGGATCTACGCCGAGAAGATCCTCGATAACGATGAGCGGCTGCCAAAAAATTGGCCGATCGATGGCACGGTTGGCTACGAATTTCTCGCCAAGGTCAACCGCCTGTGGATGGACGACCACGGGACCGAGCCCTTGACCGCAACCTACGCGGATTTCACCGGCCATACGGTGAATTTTTCAGCCTTGGTTCGCGAGAAGAAGCGACAGATCATCGAATCGACCTTCGCCGCCGATCTGGAGCGACTGGTCGACGCCGCCTATACGCTGGCGCAGCGCACTTGGCACAGCCGCGACCTCAGTCGCCGCGATCTGCGCGAAGCTCTCGCCCGTGTGACCACCGCGCTGCCGGTGTACCGAACCTATCGCAGGCGCGCTGAGCTCGGTGCCGACGACGCGCGGCTCTTGGGCGAGGCGGTACAAACGGCGCGTGTCAATTCGCCGGAGATCGACCCACCCACTTTTGATTTTCTGGCGCAGCTCCTTGGCAAGCAAGAGCTGGACGAGGCGGAGGCAGAGTTCGTCGCGAATTGGCAGCAACTCTCGCCCGCCGTCATGGCCAAAGGCGTCGAGGATACGACGTTCTACTGCTTCGATCGGCTGGTGTCGTGCAACGAGGTTGGTGCACAGGCCTCATTGATCGGGATTTCGACCGACAAGTTTCACGAATTTTGCCACTATCTCAGCGAGTACTGGCCGCGCAACCTGCTCGCGACCACGACGCACGACACCAAGCGCAGCGAAGACGTACGCACGCGGATTTCGCTGCTGTCCGAAATCCCAGACCGCTGGGGCGAAGCCTTGCACCAATGGTCGCAGTTGAATGCGCCCGCGTGGCAGCACCGTACGCCGGACCGGCATGCGGAGTATCTGCTCTACCAAACCATGATCGGGGCTTGGCCCATCGACCGGGAGCGCTGCTGGCAGTACATGCTGAAGGCCTGTCGAGAGGCCAAGATCGCCACCTCTTGGCACGAACCAAACCTGGGTTACGAGGAAACGATACGCAGCTTCGTCGACGGCGTTTTTGCCTCGCGAGAATTCCTCGCCAGTCTCGAGAGCTTCGTCGCGCCTCTCGTCCTGCCCGGGCGCATCAACAGTCTCGCACAGACACTGATCAAGCTGACCGCGCCGGGGGTCCCGGACTTCTACCAAGGCACGGAGGTCTGGGATCTCAGTCTCGTCGATCCGGATAATCGCCGCCCGGTCGATTTCGAACGACGCGCGGCGCTGCTCGCCGAATGCGCGCGACTGGACCCAAGCGAGGTGACGATGGATTGGGACTCGGGGTTGCCGAAGCTGTGGCTGATCGCCCGCACGCTCGCGCTGCGTTCGGCCAATCCCCAGGACTTCCTCGGCGCGGCGAGCTATCAGCCCCTGGTGGCGCAGGGTACGCATCTCGGTCGACTGCTCAGCTATCAGCGCGCCGATCGTTTGATCAGCGTGCTGCCGCGACTGACACTGGGGTTCAAGCAGGGCTGGGAAGACACCCGTCTGCCGTTGCCGGCCGGGCGCTGGGAAAACTGTTTCGGGGGCGAGCTCTATGAGGGTGAAGTCCGTCCTGGGCCGCTGTTCGCGAGATTTCCGGTCGCGCTATTGCGCAGGCAGGACGCGTGAAGCTCGTCGTCTGGGCACCGTTCGCGCAAACCGTCGAAGTCGTCGCCGGCGCCCGGCGTCACGCCCTGGGCCGCGAAGACGCGGAAGTTTGGTCGATCGAGGTCGAGGCGACGACACTGCAAGACGGCTACCGCTTGTCCCTCGACGGCGGCGAACCCATGCCGGATCCGCGTTCCGCCTGCCAGCGCGACGGCGTGCACGGGCCGTCCTATCCGGTGGATCTAGCGGCGCTGAGTGAGCGCCCCGCACCACCCTTCCGCGCACCCGGACTCGCGGAGGCCGTCATCTATGAACTGCATATCGGCACTTTCACCGCCGAGGGTACTTACTCGGCGGCTGCCGCCAAGCTTGCGCATTTGGCGACGCTCGGCGTGACTCATGTGGAATTGATGCCGCTCGCGACTTTCCCGGGTTCGCGCGGTTGGGGCTACGACGGCGTCGATCTGTACGCCCCCTATCCGCCGTACGGCACGCCCGCGGAATTGGCCGCGTTCATCGACGCCTGCCATGGGCGCGGTCTCGCGGTGCTGCTCGACGTGGTCTATAACCATTTCGGGCCGGATGGAAACTACTGGCATGCCTTTGCGCCCTATCTGACCGAGCGCGTCAAGACGGCCTGGGGAGCAGCGGTCAATTACGACGGCCCCCATAGCGACAAGGTGCGCCGCTTCGTCATCGACAATGCGCTGATGTGGCTGCGCGATTACCGCTTCGACGGTCTGCGGCTCGATGCCGTGCATGCGATCTTCAGTGTCGAGGCCGTGCATCCGCTGGAGGAACTGGCGACCGCGGTTCGGCAGTTGGCGGCGCAGACGAATCGATCCCTCGTGCTCATCGCCGAGAGCGACGCCAACGATCCGCGCCTGGTGCGAACCACCCAACATGGTGGCTATCAACTCGATGCGCATTGGATCGACGACTTCCACCACAGCGTACATCGATTGTTCACCGGCGAGACCGCCGGATACTACTCCGACTTCGACGGACTGCCCGACCTCGCCCGCGCCTTGAGTGAAGGCTATGTCTATCAAGGGCAGTATTCGCGCTTCCGCCAACGGCGTCACGGCCGCCCACCGCTCTGGGTAAGTCCGGAACAACTGGTCGTGTGTGCGCAAAATCACGATCAAATCGGCAATCGCGCCTTCGGTGAGAGACTGAGCATGCTGCTGCCGGTGACCGCCCTCAAGGCCATCGCAGCGCTGACCGTCCTCGCACCGTTCGTACCCTTGCTGTTCCAAGGCGAGGAGTGGGGTGCGAGCACGCCCTTCCTATACTTCACGGATCACCAGGATCCCGAACTTGCCGCTGCCGTCACTGCCGGGCGTCGTCGCGAGTTTGCGAGCTTCGGCTGGCAAGCGGAGATTCCCAATCCGCAGGCTGAGGACAGCTTCCAGCGCTCGAAATTGCGCTGGACGGAACTGGAGGAGCCTGCTCATGCGCAGCTCTTGAATTGGTACCGCGCCTTGATCCGGATTCGCCGCAGCAAATCGCACTGGTCCCGGCCGACCAAGCCCGACGTGCGTTACGACACGGAACGCGGCTGGCTATATTTCGTGCACGCCGGCGTACTCGCGCAGTTCAATCTGGCGAGCGCAGCGCAGCGTCTGCCGGTACCGAGCGGTAGCTGGCGCCTCAGCTTGAGCTCAGACCCGGACGACAATGCCAGCAACGCGGTGCCCCCCGGCGGGACGCGAATCTTCGTGCAACGGTAGACAGGAACTTCGCCGTAGGACAAACACGGGATCTGCTATTGTGGGTCGATTCCTACCGCGCGAGCGGTCCGCAGCCGACTGTCCGCGGACGCTGCGCAATCAAGAATACGCCTGCTTCAAGGAGATCCTCGTGCAAATACGCTTCGGTTACGAATTGACCTATGCCTTCCCACAGTCGACGCCGATGATCTTGATGCTGCGCGTGCACCCCACCCGCACGAGCGATCTGCTGCGCGCGGACGATATGTCGACAGCACCTTCTGTGTCGGTGCAGGACTACGTCGATGGCTTCGGCAATCGCTGCACTCGCCTGACTGCACCGGCGGGGCGGCTCGTCATCAGCGCCGACGCCTTGATCGCGGACAACGGTCTACCGGAACCCAGTGATCCAGATGCCGTCGAATGGGACGTCGCCAACCTGCCGGAGGAAACCCTGGTGTACCTCCTGGGCAGCCGATACTGCGAGACCGAGTTATTGATGCAGACTGCATGGCAGCATTTCGGCTCGCTGCGGCCGGGGTGGACACGCGTTCAGGCGATTTGCGATTTCGTCAATGCGCATATCCAATTCGGCTATCGCTATGCACGACCCACGAAGACCGCTTGGGAGGCGTTCAGCGAGCGTCAGGGCGTTTGCCGAGACTATGCGCATCTGGCGATCACGCTATGCCGCTGTTTGAACATTCCCGCGCGCTATTGCACGGGCTATCTCGGCGACATCGGCGTGCCGCCGGCCGCCGACCCGATGGATTTCGCGGGCTGGTTCGAAGCCTTCATCGGCGGCCGGTGGCATACCTTCGATCCGCGCAACAATCAGCGGCGCATCGGCAGGATCCTGATCGGCCGCGGTCGCGATGCCGGCGACGTGGCGATCAGCACGACCTTCGGCGCGAATTTCTTGGAGGGGTTTCGCGTCTGGACCGAGGAAATGCGCCACGGCGCCGGGCAGGCATGGACCCCGCAAACAACCATGGGGTTCCAGGGATTCTGCAATGCTTGATTATATCACTTGCTCCGCTCCGCTGACCCCGTCCCTTGATGCCAGGTATCGGCTGTGCGCGGCCGGCGAGACGGGCGAGACCGTGCCGGTACCGGCAGAGCCGCAGCGTCCACCGCTGGCACCGCATGATCCTGCCGATCCCGGTCCCCAGGATTCGCATGCGGAGCGGATCCACCAACAGCGCGAATTGCTCGTGATCGGCATCGCACTGCACAGTCGCGTACTCAAAATATGTCCCAGCCACAATCGCATTTATTGCGATCCTTACGCAGACCTGGGTCCCGCATTCGCACTCGCCTTGCAGACTATCCGGCGCGGCGGCTGCGAGGCGCGCATCTTCGCTGACGAGCACGCCTTGCTCGATCTACTCAGCGCGAAGATCGGCGATGCCGATGAGCGGTGCCCTCTCTGCACAGTGTAGGACTAGACCTACTCGCGATCGCTGCGGCAACGCAGAGTGAACCCGGTAAGATCGAAGCGATGTCCAGCACGCAAACCCCTGCGCCCGCGGGCGCCCTAGACCGACGCACGCTCGCCCCGGAATTGCTCGAAGCGGCGGCCATGCACCTGATCAACAGCCGCTGTCGGGAAGCGTATTTGCACGACGTCCGCGGTGGCTTGCATGCGCTCTACTCGGCCCTCGAATTACTGTCTCGCTCCGCCAACCTGGGCAGCGGCGATACCGCGATGACCGAACGAGCGACCTCGATTGCGCGTCGCGCCATGAGCAACTACGAGCCCCTGGTGTTGAGAACCGTTGCATCATTGACCGCCGGGCACGAGACCGACACCGAGGTCGACCTCGGTACGCTCGCCGAAGAAGTGCTGCGTTTCCTGCGTACCGACATCGCCAATAAGCAGCTCGAATTGCGCACTGCGATCGAGGCGAACGTCCGCGTCCACGTCTGCCGCGAGACGGCGCGTCTGTGGATTCTCGGACTGCTGCTGACGAGTGTCGACAGTTCACAGGCGGGCCAGCCTCTCGCCGTGTCGGTGGCGCGAGACAATGAGCATGCGCGCCTCGTCATTGCCTGCGGGACGCGACGCGACGCGATCCCCGACTGGCAGTCTGTACCGGCGGCCTTGCCGTACCGCGCCGATGCCGTGATTCTGGCGATGGCCCGGCGCTGGGCAGAAAGTCGGGGTGGTCGGCTCGAATTGGCACCCGAGGGGGTCGCCGGGGAGGAGATTCGCGCCTATTATCCTCTATGGAATAGCACCGACGAGCCGCAAGGATGATCGATCACCACGATCCCATTGATGTCGAGATAGGACCTAGCGAGACCGCGAGCCGCAGCTCGGATATTCTGCGCATCCTCTATGTCGAGGATAATCTGCTCGTGCGCGAGATTACCAGTGAGCTGCTCGCGTCGGAGAAGCGCGAAGTCGTGGCTTTGGGATCGGCGGAGGAAGGCATGGCTGCCTACCGGGCCACGCATTACGATTTGGTCATCACCGACGTCAATCTGCCGGCGATGTCGGGCATGGATTTCGTGCGGCGGATTTTGAAGGACGCCCCCGACGCGCGGGTGATCATCACCTCGGGCTACGCCTTGTGTATCGATCTCAGCGCTCTCGGCCCGCACGTACGGGCAATCATGAAACCGTTCGATCCGCCGGAAATGGAAGCTTTGTTGAGCAGCCTTTGCGGCTGAGCGCACCTCGGCTGGGCGCACCTCGGCTGGGCGGGCCTCGGCTGGGCGGGCCTCGGCTGGGCGCACCTCGGCTCAGCAAGCCTCGGACGATCCCTACAGGTATTGCCGGCATTCTGCGCTATCCCGCCGTGCGCGCCGAGTGGTTTGCTTGCAACGATGGAACGACGTCTTCGCGGACCTGCAAAATGGATCGGCGGCACGCTTGCCGGGCTGTTGGTCGCGCTGCTGGTGTTCCTCGCCTTGTTCGATTGGAACACCCTGCGCCAACCACTGGCGCGGATGATCACACAGAAGACCGGGCTCGATGCCACCATCAGCGGGAATTTGATCGTCCATCCCTGGTCGTGGAATCCCAGCGTTTCCGTGTTCGGCTTGGCGCTGACCAATCCCGCCTGGCACGCCCGCACCCCGGTATTCGCGGCGAATGCGATCACGGTACAGATCAGCATCCCGCGGCTGCTGATCGGGCAGATCGTGCTGCCGCGGGTCGAACTCGACGCACCGCGGGTCGATTTGGAACGTTCGGCCGAGGGCAAAGCGAATTGGCTGCCCCCCACCCCAGCGCGGACGAAGCCCGGCGACGCCTCCTCGCTGCATCTGCCGGCCGTACGGCGCCTGGTCATCTCCAACGGCCTCCTGCATGTCGTCGATCAGCTACGCGACCTGGCCTTCACGGGACAGCTAACGGCGGACGAACGCGCAGAGAATGCGGATGGAGCAGCATTTCATCTGCGCTGTACCGGCAAGATCAATCAGCGGGATTTCGATTTGTCGGCGACCGGCGGCCCGCTGATCAACGTCGACCCCGGCAAACCGTATCGATTCGAGGCCGTACTCACGGCGGGCGACATGCATTTGCATGCCCAGGCGCAGATCACCAAACCTTTCGATCTCGGATCCTATGTCGCGAGCTTTTCGCTCTCCGGCACGGATCTCGCCAATGCCTACTACGTGACCAACCTGGCCCTGCCGAACACCGGTGCCTACGAGATCTCCGGCACGCTGCGCCACGAGGGTGAGAAATTTGCGGTCGATGATCTGCACGGACGCATCGGCTCGAGCGATATCGAGGGCAAAGTCAGCGTGCGCCTCGGTGGGCCGCGGCCGATGCTGACGGCGCAATTGGGTTCGCGGCGGCTGAATCTCGCGGACCTCGCGCCGACTTTGGGTGTCGGCGCACCGACCGCCGGGCCGGCGGCGCTCACGACCGGTGGTCCGCGAGCGGCGACTCCCGGGGGCACGAGTCCGGAGGCTACGGCCGCGGCGACCGCCCCTAACGCAACCGTCGAGTCGGCGCCGGGCGGGGCGGCTCCGCCGACCTTGTTGCTGCCCGATGCCGACCTGCAGGTCGATCGGGTCCGCGCGATGGATGCGGATGTCCGCTACTCCGCCCATTCGGTGCTGGCGGCTAAACTACCCATGCAGGACGTGAATTTTCATTTGCGGCTCGACGCCGGTGTTTTGCGCATCGATCCGCTCTCCTTCGCACTCTCCGAGGGTCAATTCACCGGGAGTGTGCGGATCGATGCGGCAGTGTCGCCGCCCGAAACGCTGGTGGACATGAGACTCTTGAACATCGAATTGGCGGAATTCAAATCGGCGTCCGCCGAGACGCCGCCCTTGAGCGGCACGCTGCTCGGCCGGATCCGCTTACAGGGCAAGGGCGCATCGGTACACAAATTCGCCGCGAACTCCGCAGGCAGCCTCAGCTTCGTCGTCCCGCATGGCCAGGTCCGCTCCGCCTTCGCCGAACTGACCGGCATCAACGTCGCGCGGGGGCTGGGATTGCTGTTGACGGGCGATCAGAAACAGACGGACCTGCGCTGTGGCGTGGCCGATTTCACCGCCGATCATGGCGATGTCAAGGCGACCACCCTCGTCGTCGACACGACCGACGTCCTGATCAACGGACGCGGCGGTCTTGACTTCGGCGATGAGCGCTTGAATCTTTCGATCGAAGGAGACCCGAAACAGCCCCGATTCTTCCGACTCCGCTCACCGATCGCCCTCACCGGCACGCTTGCCAAACCATCGATCGGCATCAAACCGGAAAAGACCATCGTCCAGGCAGCCGCCGCGGTCGCATTGGGAACCTTGCTGACGCCGGTTGCTGCAATCCTCGCCTTCGTCGATCCCGGTCTCGCGCACAATGCGGACTGCGCCGGCCTGCTTGCCCAAGCGGAGCCGAAGGCTTCGGCGAATCGTTGAATCGCAGCGGATCTGCTCGACGTACATGCACGACGCACGACCACACCGCCGCTGCCTGCTGGTCCCGGCGGTGGCGGCGGCCATAGGCCTGCTGTCTACCGCCGATGCGTGCGCCACGGCGACGGCTCCCCTGACGGCGACGCAGGTGATTCAGCTGCTCGACCAGACGGTCGACTGGTACCGGTCTTTCCACTTCGATACACAGACGGCCGAGGAGCCCAGCGACGAACTCGTCCTCAGCGACAATAAGCGCATCGCCGGCCAGGTGCTCGACGCCGCGTTCGCGCTCGGCAAGGCCGATGCGCAACTACTCGCCAACAGCGCCGGCAGCACGGCCACGGAGCCCGCCACGAGTGCCGCCGGCGGCTTGGCGCAGCTACGAGAAAACCTGAGCACCCAAACGCATCGGATCGCAACGCAAATCAGCGCACAACGTCGCATGCTCAGCAGCACGCATGGCGTGGCGCAGCGCGACATGTTGACCGCGAAGGTCGCAGCCGAGGAAAGCGCCTTGGGCCTGTTGAACGCCCGCGCCGCCCTTGTCACCGCGGTCATCAACTCGTCGAGCGAACGCAACGGCGGCGACCTCGGGCCGGGTGCGCTCGAGGCACAGATCGCAGCCATGGCCGCCAGCATGCCGACGCTGGCGACCGCCGCAGCGGCGGCGAGGGCAGCGCCTGCGGCCGGCGCAAAGGCGCCGACCAAGACGAACACCGGCGCGGTCGCGGCCAGCGCAGGACTCGGCCTCTGGCAGGACATCACGAAGACCTTTCGTCTGATCGAAGAGCTCTCGACCATCGATGCCGGTGAGCGCAGCACTTCGGCATTGCAAGCGCAGTTTGCGCAAATCCGCGATCCATTGGTGACGCAGCTCAAGGCCCTGGCAGCACGCGGCGACGGTCTGCAGGCGGGATTGCAACAGAACGATGCCACGGCATTGGCACAAGTCTCCGCAGAATTTGCCGATCTGACCGCACAGTTCACGCAACTGTCGACCGTACTCGAACCGCTGGCTCAGTCGGTGCTGCTGCTCGGCCAGTACCAGCGCAGCCTCGCCGATTGGCGCGCCGCGACCAAGGTCGAATACCGTGGCACGCTCGTCGCTGCCGGCATCCGGCTCGGAATCCTCGTGTTGATCGCCGTGGTGCTCGGCGTCGGGGCCGAGATTTGGAAGCGCGCCGTGCTGCGCTATGTGCCCGATGTGCGCCACCGCAAGCAGCTGTTGCTGTTACGGCGGATCTTGCTCTGGGCGCTGGTCGCCGCGATCGTCGCACTGTCGTTCGCGAGCGAACTCGGCTCGATCGTCACGTTCGCCGGCTTGATCACGGCCGGTCTCGCCGTGGCGATGCAGAGCGTGCTCGTGTCGATCGTCGGGTACTTCTTTCTGATCGGCAAATATGGCATCCGGGTCGGGGATCGCGTGCAGATCGGCGAGGTGTCGGGCGAGGTCATCGACTTAGGGCTGGTGCGCATGTACATCATGGAGTTCGGCGGCCGTGGCATGCTCGGCCCCACCGGCAGGGTCGTGGCCTTCGCGAATTCGGTGGTGTTTCAGGTCTCGAGCGGTCTGTTCAAACAGATTCCCGGCGTCAACTTTTCCTGGCACGACCTGACGCTGAACCTGCCGGCCGGCGTCGATTATGCCGCCGTGAAAGCCCGGCTGATGGCGGCGCTCACGCACGCGCTCAGCGATTACCGTGCCGAGATAGACCGGGAAACGAAGACGCTGCAGGAGACCACGGCGGCCAATTTCGGCGTCGAGGCGAATCCGCAGGTCCAACTACAATTCACCAGCGGCGGCGTCCAGGCACTGGTCCATTATCCGGTGCAATTGCAGCGCGCCGCCGAGATCGACGAGCGTGTTTCGCGGGAATTGTTCGACGCACTCGCGTCCAGCGGACAAACCGCCGTGGCGGCTGCGCGATGAACCCGCTCGCGCGCGATTCGCGAGCGGCGGCAGCGGACTTCGAGCGACGCTATCGACGCGATCCCGATCCGTGGAATTTCGCCGGATCCCCATACGAGCGGCAGCGCTATCTCGCAATTCTCGCGGCGCTGCTGCGACCGCGCTACCGGCACGCATTCGAACCAGGCTGTTCGGTCGGCGAACTCACGCTGCAGCTCGCGGGGCGCTGTGATCGGGTGTTCGCCACCGACATCGCTCCGACGGCAGTGGCCCGTGCGCGCGAGCGCTGCGCGAAACTCGACAACATCGACATTCAATGCGCCGACATCGCGGCCGAACTGCCGCGCCGCGCCTTCGATCTGATCGTATTCTGCGAGTTGGGCTACTATTTCGAGACGCAGGAGCTCGCCCGCATCGCCGTCGCACTCACCGATAGTCTGCTCGCGCAAGGTGAACTGATCGCGGTGCACTGGTTGGGCGCAAGCCCCGATCACGTCCTGCACGGCGACACCGTGCACGACCTGCTACGTGCGCAGCTGCCGCTCACCTGGGTGCGCGGCGAGCGCCATCCGGGCTTTCGCATCGATACCTGGCATCGCCCGTGAGGCCCATGCTGATCGGGCTTCGCAAGGCCGCGCTGGAGCCGGCGCCGAGCATCGCGGGCTGCGCGCAGCGGCATCCCGATCGATCCCCGGCAGATGCCTACGTCGCGGTTCGCTACACCGGCAATTTCAGCGCTGCTCGTTCGGCGGCTTTTTGGCCTTGGCTTCTTCCGCCTTTTTCTTCGCCTCGTCAGCTTTCTGTTTCGCCTCGGCTGCGCGTTCCGCTTGCTCTCGTGCTTCCCGCTGACGCGCTTCCTCCTGTCGCGATTCCTCCTGTCGCGATTCCTCCTGTCGGGCTTCCTCCTGTCGGGCTTGCGCCGCGTGTGCCTCGGCCGCGCGTTGGCTCGCGGCTTCCGCCGCTGCGCTGGCCGCTTGCTGCGCCTCACGGACCCTTTGTTGCGCTTCCTCAGCCTGCCGCTGCGCGTCGGCAGCGCGTGCGGCGGGCGGTGCGGGGGCCGCCGGCACTGCGCGCGGCGCCGCGAGGGCTGCAACGTGAACCGGGACGGGTCGAACCGTGGTTGGTGCCGGCAACTCTACGTGGCTCCCGGCGATGAAGCTTGGCAGAGCTCGCTGCTCGGTCGGATGCGGCGCGGGAGCGCGCACGACGGGGGGCAACATGGCCGCGAGGCGCGCCACAGCCGGAACTGCAAGATTGACCGCTTGATGATTCACCGTGGCGGTCGCCGGCGCATAGATCGTGACGTTGTTGATCGTCGTCGTGTTGTTGATCGTGGTCTCGTTGACCGTCCGGGTGATGCGCATTCCGACATTGACGACCGGCGGCGCTCCCATGACGACGGCGGGGGGTGTACCGAGCGGCGCGGGAACGATCAAGCCGGAGCGCGAGCCGGGCGGCGGAGGAACGAACACACCCTCGGGACCATCGGGCGGTGGGCCGGGTGGAAATCCGGGCCCGGGCATTTGCAGGGACAGCGTCAAACCTGGCGCGGGCGCAACCATGCGCACGTCTGCTGCACCCCAGAAGCCATCAATAAAGATGACCCGGTCGCCGCGATGTTCATAGTAAGGCTGTACCCAGTGATAATGCGGCCGGGGCGGCGGCAACCAGCGGCCGCTTACCCAAACCCAGTTGCCCTGCCAAGCCCAATATCCTCCCGTCCAGTCATCCTCGGGCGTCGGCTGCGGCGATGGCGCTTCATAGAGCATGGGCGGTGGGGCCGACGCAACTTCGACGGCAGCCGGTTCTTGCTCCGGCGCCTGCTCATAGACGCTGACGACTTGCAGCGGCTCTGGGGCGTAGTCGGTTTCGCCGCTCACGAAGCTATCGGGCGCGGGCGCCGCGGTCGTGGCGTTATCATCAGTTGCGGTCGGCGCAGTCGGAGGCGGTTCGGAAGCCGTGGGAGGCGCAGGCGTCGACGAATGACAAGCGCACAGTAGCAAGTTGCCGGTCGTGACGATCCCGGCAAACACCCAGCGATAGGACCTCATCGCGGCGGAACCTCCGAAAATTGTAGTTCGGTCTTGCCGCCGATGCGCGTCCAGTCACAGCGCAGCGCGTATCCGTCGGCGGCATAGATCTCTGACCAGCCGCGCGTACCTTCTGGATCCTGCTCTTCACGCTCGGCAATGGCGCCGGCACCGCCATGGCGCGCCAGAAACTGCGCGACGCGAAAACCGCCGTCAGAGGAATTAACTTCGGGAACCTGCACTTTACCCCCGACCAATGTTCTGCCTCGATGCCACCCTACGCCGCGCATCCGGATCGAGCAATCGGTACAAGCCGGCGACCCGTGTGGGACACTGTTCGGGCGCAGCGCGGCAAGGGGTAAAACGTGTCGGCGGGCGCTGACACGACGATGAGCAAACCCGCCGATGAAAGCCGCGCAGTGAACGGCCTAGGCTCGCTCCACTGCATCGAGACGAGCGTACGCGGCATTCACGGGCGGCAATCACACCTACCCTTCGGGGATATCGCCAAGAGGCTCGTTTCGAACCGTCGGACGCTCGCTCGATGCAGGTTCATGCTGACGATGTCGCGGACGCGAGTTCGGCATCCTCGGCAACAGGCTGCTCCGTCTCGTATAGGCGCGCGCGATCCCTTGCAGCGCGCTCATAGGTGCCGATGAGGCAACCCGCGGCGACCGCGCGGTCGAGCACGACCTCGATGAATTCCTCGCGACCCGGCACCTTCGAAAAATGCGCCCCGGCGCTCAACGCGAAGAACTGGAATGCATAGCGGTGCTTGCCGTGACCCGGGGGCGGATCGGGCGGTAACCAGGCTCGCTGGAACAAAGAATTGCGGCCGGCCTCAAAGCCGAGCCCCTTATGATCGGGGCTATTCAAGGCACCCTCGGCAAGGAAGCCGAAGTCGCCGGCGAGGTTGACAACGATAGCATGGACGATTGGGTGCGGCGTCGGTGCATCGGCATCCTCGACGATAAAGGCAACCGAAGCTGCATCGGCCGGCGCACCCCGCCACTGGATCGGCGGCGAGACGCCGGCGCCATCCGCGGTGTAGAGGCTTGGAATCGGGCCGTCATTTTCGATGACGCCGCTCGTCACCTCGATCCACGGCACGTCACGCGCGGCGTGCAATCGGCTCGCGACGATGTTCTCGAGGCCGGCGCGCTGCTTTGCAAGCGCCCGACCCAAACTTTCCGGAAGTTTTTCCAGCATGACAATCCTCGCGGTTGGGCGGCCAAGTCGGCTTTCATGGTTGCACCGTGGCTTATGCTCGGCCAATCCTCGGCACCGCGATTGCGCGTCGGTTCTCTCCTACGCGCGGCTGCCGCTATCTCACAGAGCGTCGCGACATCGGCCGACAGCACCGCGGCACACAAACCGAGAATCATCTCGCATGCACCGCGCCCATGCCGACAAACAACCGAAGCCAGGCGCTGCCCCACCCGATGAAGGCGAGAAACGTCAGACTCCGCTCGACGAGTTGGAACGGGATCAGGCGGTCGAACATTCATCGATCCGCGCGCTGGTGATTCACGAAGTATTGCGCGAAGAGGGCGAGGCGGAACTCGAGCGGCACGCCGGATCGCTCGCCTGGTCCGGGCTCGCAGCAGGATTGACCATGGGTTTCTCGTTTCTCGGGCTCGCTCTTCTGCAAAGCGATCTTCCGTCCGCGCCCTGGGCGAGGCTCATCGACAGCATCGGCTACACGCTCGGCTTCCTGATCACGATCCTCGGTAAACAAGCCCTGTTCACCGAGAGCACGCTCACCGCGGTACTGCCGATACTCGTGCGTCGCGATCGCGAAACATTCAAGCAGACCTTGCGATTCTGGGCCATCGTGTTGAGTTGCAATCTGCTGGGCACCTTCATCGTTGCGGGTTTCCTCAGCCTGCACGGCTTGTTCTCCGCCGACGTCGACCACACGCTGCGCGAGATCGCGCACGAGGCAGTCAGCGGCCCGTTCTGGCCAACGCTGCTCAAGGCCATTCTCGCCGGTTGGCTCATCGCGGTCATGGTTTGGCTCTTGCCGAGCGCTGGCAGTTCCAAGATCCTGGTGATCATGTTCCTCACTTATATCGTCGGCGTCGGCCGCTTCTCGCACATCGTTGCAGGTTCGGTCGACAGCGCCTTCGCCGTATTTGCAGGGATTGCTTCGCTGCGGGACTATTGCCTTGGTTTCCTCGCGCCGACCTTGATCGGCAACACCATCGGCGGGGTCGCTATGGTTGCTTTACTCAATCACGCACCCTTGGCCTCGGAACTAGAAGCCTCGGAATCGCAGGATACCTTCAAGTAAGGGAGACCTCCCGCAAAGCGGGAGGTCTCGCCGCGATCGGGATCAATGCGCGTCGACGACGATGTGGTTATGAACGGCGGTAACGCCGTCGGTATCTTTGGCGATCATCATCGCCAAGTCGCTCGCGTCCTGGGTCGGCGCCTTGCCGCTCAACCAAACGACGCCCTTCTCGTCCGTATCCACCTTGATGTTGGTCAGGGTCGACATATGCTTTTCGGCAAGCTTGGACTTCACCTTGGTCGTGATCACCGAATCCTTGACGTAGTTTCCCGCTTCCGCGGTATCGGAGCCGTTGTTATTGGCTTGGTCGGCGAACGCACCGGCGCCGGTGAATGCGCTCATCGCCACGACGGTACTCAACAAGAGGGTTTTCATCTGCATCTCCTTTCTTGGAATGGAGTGCATAGTATGAGGAGCGGTGTCCCGCCTGACGACTCCCAAGCTGCCCGGATTCGCCGCCGAGCTGCAGCGACTCGGCGTCGGACGGAGCTTACAGCGAGACCGAGAGCCTTAGATTGATAGAAAGGGCCAGGTGTCGGCATCGTAGGCCGAGTGCGCGACCCGCTTCGCCGGCGCGCTCGTCACCGGACTGCGCTGCGACTGCGGTAGCGGTCCACGATCCCTCGCGAGTCGCTCCAAGGCCAGCAAGTGCGGTTGATGGCGGCCCAGCATTTCGTTGATGCTGACCGAAGAGGTGACCGAGCGGGTATCGGAGCACGCGCGCGTGAGGGCCTGTAGTTGCACCGTCAGCCAGCGCGCGCGCGCAGCTGCCGACCAGTGCAGGACACGCACCGCGAAACTGGCGCAGAGCAAGGCCGTCGAGACCGACCGCGAGCGGCGCGGATGATACTGACGATTCGGATGACCGATCAGCCAGCCGCTGACGACGCGACTGAGACGCCAGGCCGCGAGCGCGCTGTCCGCGTAGAGACCGCGCTCCCCGTTTGCAGCCCAACGACGACAGACCTCGCGAACGAGCAAGGCTCGTCTGCGCAGCATTCGTAATTGACCGATGGGTTCGATCATCGCCACGCTCCACCGCTGATGCCGCAACTCATACGCAATGCTAGAGTCCAGCCCCAGGCAGGGGTAGCCTACGACAACCCCGCGATCTTGTAGGAAAGTTCCTAGCACCAGCCTTTAACTAGCCGCCGGGCTTTAATCGCGGCCTCCGCGACGCCCCAAAGCGAAACCCGCCAGCAAACCGAGGGTCGTCGCGACGGCAATTACCTGCCAGGGCGACTCACGTACGAAACCGTCGGTGCTGCGCGCGATTTGCCGGGCCTGGCGGCTTACATGCACGGCGCTGTCCTTGACAGCACTGCGAGCGGCCCCGAGCGCGACGCGCGCCTTGGCGCGGATCTTTTGAATCTCGGGACTTTGTACTTCGGCGATTTTCTGTATCAAGTCGTCGACGCCGTCGAATAATTCCTTGAACTGGCCAGCGTTGCCCGATTGAGCGGAATTGCTGTTCGATCCAGAAGCCGTTGTGTCGGTTATGTCTTGCATGGTGGTCTCCTGCGGCTGGAAGCAACCGATAGTTTCGCGCAATGACCGCATCGGCGCCGTCGGTTGAAACGTACGATTGCCGTCGGTTGCGGGTTTCGCATCGCGTAGGAGATCCCCGACGCAGCGCCGCGAGATACCCCAAGCGCATTCCTACGCGGGCATCAGTGGCTCGCTGTCCGGCGTCACCGGCGGCGGCCGAGGCCGGATCGTGTCCGCGAATGGTCGAATGGCGGTCCATGAATGATTCTCCAAGGATCCAACCCCGGTTCGATGCCGTACGCGCCGGTACACCCGACGCATCGTGGCGGCTCGCTGCTCACGCCTGTCCCGAATGGTCGCCGGCGCCGGCCTGCGCGCTCATCATCGCGCCTCACCCGGATGATGAGACGCTCGGTGCGGGTGGGCTGATGCACGCGATGTGCCGGCGCGGCTGCCGCGTGACGGTGCTCAGTGTCACGGATGGGGAAGCGGCATATCCGGACTGGCCGGACTTGAGCGCGGTACGTGCCCGGGAGCTCGACGCCGCGCTCGAGCTGCTCGGCGCGGGCGCGATCCGCACTGAGCGGCTGCACCTTCCGGACGGTCGAGTAGCGCAGGCGCACATGCGGCTTCGGGAAGCGGTCTTGGCTCTCGCCCGCCCGTCGAGCCTACTGGTCGCCCCCTATGAGCACGATGGTCACCCGGACCATGAAGCCGTCGGCCGTGTCTGTCTCGACATCGCGGCACGTCGCGGTTTGCGTCTTGCACGCTACCCCGTATGGGCGTGGCATCATGCCGGTGCCGAAATGCTCGGGACCGATTGCTGGGTTCGCTTTCCTCTCGGCAGCGAGGCGGCGCAATCAAAGGCGCGGGCTTTGCAATGTTACCGTTCCCAACTCGCGCCCGTACGACGGACACCCGTGTTGCCCGGGCACGTGCTGCCCTACTTTCAACGCGCCTATGAAATGTTCGTACTATGAGGGCCGAACCGTTGCCTGCTTGGTCGGTGGCCATCGTCATCCCTGCGCACAACGAGGAGGCGACGATCGCGCGGTGTCTGCATGCGGTGTTGGGCGCCTGCCAAGAAGTCGCGACCCGGGCGCAGACTTGGGTCGTCCTCGTCGCGGATGCCTGCACGGACGGCACAGTGCAACTCGCCCGCCGTGCGCTCGGTACTCAGGGCGAGGTGCTGGAGTGCACGCATCGCTCCAGCGGTACGGCACGCCAAGCCGGCACGGCGGCAGCGCTGGCCCACTTCCAGCGCCGGGAGCCACAACCCGATCCGCGCTGCATTTGGATCGCGAACACGGACGCCGATACTTTCGTTCCCACCGAATGGCTGCGCGTGCATCTGCAGTTCGCCGATCAAGGGCTAGTAGCCCTCGCGGGTATCGTCTCTATCGAGCTCGATTCCGACGCCGGATCAGAGGTATTCCGGCATTTTCAAGCCATGTATCACGTCGAAGCTGACGGAACGCACAGCCACGTCCATGGCGCCAACGTGGGTGTTCGCGCCGATGCTTATCTCGCGGTCGGGGGTTGGAGTTACCTTGCCTTGGCCGAGGATCACTGCCTCTGGAACCGGTTGAGGCGTCACGGCTGCGCGGTGCGCGCCTCGACGCGCAGCGTCGTGCGCACGAGCGGACGACTCCACGGACGTGCCAAGGGCGGCTTTGCCGACACGCTACGCGCACGAATGCGCAGCCCCGATGCCCGCGCTTGACGAGCGCGTCCGCGAACATTTCGCCGCGGGCCAGTGGCGCTTGCCCGCGCCCGGTGCCGGCGACACGGTACGCCGGCATCGCGAACTTGCAGCATTCGGTCGGAACGACCTGTCCCTCGCACGCATTGCGGAAGGACATGCCGACGCGCTGGCAATTCTCAGCGAGGCAGGCCGCAGTCCGCGCATGGACTCG
>Ga0116231_10005303_pt1 | contig 25438 bp, 12 predicted proteins | sample S1TSphgellanicum_2_FD_89695 | JGI IMG/M metagenome (GOLD analysis project Ga0116231, IMG submission 89695) | Host-associated microbial communities from peat moss isolated from Minnesota, USA - S1T2_Fd - Sphagnum magellanicum MG | ecosystem: Host-associated > Plants > Peat moss > Unclassified... | reverse complement strand
CCCTACTAATATATTACAGATGCCAGAATGTACCTCCACATTCTGAGACTTTAGATTGGTGCACAACAAGACCAATCTATAAGACCTAGTATAACATTTCCCACAACAACATAATATGTATACAAATTAAGCCATATTTCATAGAGCCATGGTTGGTCATGACTCATGATGTTCCATGCACGTGAATATAATATATACAATTCAAACCATATTTCAGAGAGCCATGGTTGTTCATGACACGTGTGAGGTAAACTTTGTGCTTTCATCAATGTCTATGCAAAATCCGTCATGCTTGCTTCCATACACATGTATACATGTGTGAGATGAACTTTGTGATTTCATCCAAATTCTGTGCTTCATCTCTCATGGTTCATAATAAACATTGTGCGAGGCAAACTCTCTGGTTTCATCCAATGTTCATATATGATCTTTCATGTGGTTGATGACACATGTGGATGAGACAATTTAGTTTGCGGTTTCATGATCCTCTCCCATGTCAAAATTCAGTGGTGTTTGTTATTAAGAATGTTTATTTGGTGGTGGGTCAATTCTTTTAGATGTAAATTTAATTCACCATGTTCAAAATATGAAACATTTTCGAATATTTTACAAAGTTTTTGGAATCCATATATGATAGGAAATTAATGGCTATGTGTGGGACGCCTCCACATCTACCTCCTTCCTCCTATAGGCATAGGTCAATATATTGCACCCTTACAAGTTACCACTGTGCACCTCCTTGAATGTTATGTAGAAATCAGAATTTCCTCTTCATCCTTTTTGGACATGTCTATTGTCTTTTCCAGTTCGAAGCCCATCCCTCTCCATGATCCCCCCAACCTTTAATCACATTGCACAATTAGGTGATGTCAACTGGAGAGATGGGACATTCTGTTTTTGATTCACACTTGTCTTCTTCTTTAATCACACTTATGTTCCATTTTCATCAAAGACCTATTTCAAAGTCCATGGTGTGATTTGAGCTGGAGTTTAGAATAGTTGAGGCTCCAAATTGTTGGAGACATGTTCATTTTTCTTGATGTTTATTTCATTAATGTTATGCACATGGTCATGTTTTTCTCATGAATTCACGTTGTTAAGTTTCATCCATCCATGTGGTTTGCTTCCATGTTCAACCATTGAGTACACAGCTGGTTAGTTAAAATCCATTAACTTGGAATAGGTTAAACCTACAATGCCATGTATTTGGTAGTACCTTTTCTGGTTCAGCATTTGGGTGCCAAATAATTATTTTATTTTTCAAAATCCACTTCAGCTGTAAAAAAATATTTTTTGGAATTTTGACAATAAATATAGGCGGCTTATTTGGTATGTTTCCTCGACTCTAAACCTCTAACATAATGAGACCAACTTTAGTATTTTCCCTCCTTTTTTATTTCCTTCAATTTCGACATTTCCAAAAAAAAATAAATTATTCCCACATATGAAAAGCTACTATGGTATCTAGATATCATGGAGTCACTGATCACAATACTTGGTTGGCTAAGGGTGCATGCACACTCAGTGTTAGGGACTCTAGTGTTGAGTCCCCTAACACCATGCTAGCCATTTAGGACTTACATTTACTTAGCATGAACATTTTATGTTAAGCTAACATTCACTTAAAATTAAGCTATGGTCCAGTTAACATTGGGTGCCACCTAAGATGCTACCTAGATTTTCATTTAACACTGACTTAATGTCAAGTGTGAATGCACTGTAACTTCTTGTTTCTCTTCTGTAATGACACCCAATCACATGATAATTATTGGTTGGTATATTGATTTGCCTACAACGTGAGAATTTGAGTCATCAGTTCCAGTCTTTTTTTCTTGTTTTCTTTCTGGCCAATTTTGTGATGCAGCCGGACCATTCCAAAACATAATTTCCCATAATTAGGAACATTTTTGTACAGGACTATTTTAGACAGAAATGTGGTGAAACTCTCCCCCAAAAAAATATTTTTGGGACGAAATTTGATGAAGTTTTTAATTAAAAAAGGAATTTGTGACTATTATACACACACACACACACACACACACACACACATAAAGTGTTGCATTGTGATGATTTTTTGTCAAAAAATTAAAAAAAACCGAAGAGTTCTGCTGCATTTCCAGAACCAACAGCACTTCCTTGATGTTGCTGGGCAAGAAATTTTCTTTCAGGATTTTGTGATGTAGACAAAGTCACAGTGATCATCCAGAAAATAATTTAGCCAAATTTGGCTACATACTGGAGATACCAAAGTTTTAAAAAAACAGGATCCATCTATATTTATTCATGGCTACCTAGTGGAACTTATCATAAAAATCTGGTGATTTGAATTTTCTTTTTTCAATATCTGGCAAATTTGGGCCATATTTTCAATGAAAGTTCCTTCTTTGTATAGGTCAAAATCATATTTTTCAGGTTAAAATTTGGCACAAATTTCCTAATAAAAAGGCACTGTTGCTTGGTGCTCAAGACATAGATCATCAGAGAAGTAGTATCCTCATTTCAAGCTACAACAAGTTTGTAAGCAGTAAGCTTGATCTTGTTGAAAGTTTATGGAAACAAAAGCACAGTGAATAAAACAAAACACGGAGTGCTCTATTACTTAGTGCTTCAGCAAAATAGTACATAGTCTATGAAAAGACGCTGAGAAAAAAATGATAAACACACAGTTGCAGAGATGATGACTACTTAGCACTACAGATCTAAGCAAGATACACACAAATTCAAAAATCAGAAAATCACTATGCAAGAAAAACTCCTATCAAGTAACTCTGAAAACGAATGCCTTGTTGCATGTCTCTAATGTCATATTCGTGGTGCATACAGAACAGAAGCATGTAAAATTATTAACAAGACCTTCCTACAAGCTTCGACCTAGATGTGGTCTGTCAATTTACATACTTTTACACAGAATGACAATGTAAGGGATCTGAGTTCTAGAGGGCTGGGCATGTCGCATTGTTGAAAGTGCACTGTGGGAAGATTGCAATATTGGGTAAGAAGTCTTTGAATCTGAATTGTTGAGTTCCATTGAAGCAAAGAGCGGTCCAGATCTGCAAAGAAGAGTAGCATTTAAGAGAGATGATCAGGCATTGGGTGGCTAGTAGCCTTGTGACTCTTGGGAAATGCAAAGTAATCTGAGATGAATCCGGGTTGTAGATGAGTCTATTGGGCTGAGTGGCTATCCAGTATACATTGCATTACACGGCATTTTTGGGAGCTCAAAAGATCTAATGAACACAAAGAGAGACTAACCTCAGGCCAGATCTCAAGATTCTTGGTGGAATAGGTCTAGTTGGATATCTTAACAGAAAAAGGTTGGACTTAAGGACTTGCTGAAGAATGTGTAGTATGCAGGATTGTTGTTCATGAGAAAACACTAGCAACTCTGTTGTGTTCACAAGAATTGAGTGCATAATTAGGTTTAGGGTTTAGAAAAAATGCGGTGAGAAAATATTTGCAGTTCTCTCTTTTTGTATAGGAGAAGGGTTTGATTTTAAACCTTTCTCAAAATTTCAGCCCCTCCCCCCAGCCTAGCGGCCTTGGGACGGGAATCTCAATTCCCAAAAGGGTCTAAAATCAGACCTTTCAATTACATAAAGAAACATCATGTTTTCCCATTTGTCTTCTTTGTTCTTTTACAACTTTCTTGAACCCTAATTGTTCCTTTCAACATTTTTTTCTTTTGTTTTATGGTTTGTGATGTTTCATGATTACCTCAAAAGCTCTACCGATCTTGCTCTTCATCTTCTTTGAGCATGCATCATCTCTTTGTGGACCATTCAACAGAAGTTCACTCAAACACTCTTCAATGTGTTGTAGTATTTATTTATGCGATTTTTTTCATTCTTTGTTTTCATAAATTCTTAACTACGTATGTATTTGGGATGGAATCACACTATTGTGACTACCTTTTCAAAACAAATTAGGTTAACTATTATGATATATACCTCTCAAAATGTGATGTATTTAATTTTAAGGTTAAATTTTGGTTGTTGGGCCTTAAAATTATGATTTTGACAAAGCTAATCTTATTTAATATTATTAAAATAATAGTAATAATAGTAATAATTTGAATTCAAGGAACCATGGATATATTTATGGTATACATAATATAACAAAGTTCGTTTCAAATTTCATATTACACTAGGCATTTGGTGTAATTAATCTATTCAAATAAATGTTTGAAATGAATTTTATGAATTGGTCCAACTCATAATGCTTGTCAATTTCCATTTCAAAATGATTGTTTGTTAAATTTCAAATTTTTACATACTTATAATCAACACTTTGAAAAAAAATCATTTGTGAAATGAAAAATATCTAATGTTTGACATGGTTCACAAACATGGTTCAAAGTATGTGGATTCACATGTGAAATAGTCATTACAAATTGCATAAAAGTTTCAAATAATGTCAAAAAAAATTGAAATATATTTATATTTTTTAGTACAATGAAATTACATTGTACACAATTATAAACACTCTTTTTGTACAAATATATTTCAATCCACCATGATAGACATAAAATAAGTTTAGTTTCTTTTTTATTTTATTGCTTGGGTTATGTTTTACCATAATAAGCAAGAACATTGTGAAATTTCTATGTGTTGACATGGTTTAGGCTCAAAAACATTCCACCTAATAAAGCATTACAATGTGACTACATAAAGGGGTCATCATAATGTGTTTTTTTTTGTTACATTTCCATTTTGTTGATCGTGCAAAAGCTTGCTTGTTTTGTTTCAATGTCTTTTGTTTTTTGGCTTGTGGTATTTCATGATGACCTCAAGAGATCTTCTCAACTTCATCATTCTCTTTGTTTTCATCAAACATGCATTATCTTGACACTTAACATTCACTTTTTTCATTGTTTTCATGTTCAATGAAACTTTCTTCACTTGAACTCTCTTCACTTCCTTCTTTTTTTTGTTTTGTTGTTTCTTAGGTAGGCATTTTTTTGTTTCGCAATGTTGTGAAGGTTTTGTTCTTGTTTCAACAAGTGATCATTACTTCTCATTATCAAGAGCATGTAGTTTTTGCAATATTGGCCTTTTTCTTCATGTTTTGTGTTGACAACATTCTTCTTCAAACTTTTGTTATTTTTTCAACATGGCTTTTTCTTCCACAAAAAATTTAGGAATTCTTTTTAAAAAATAGTTTGAAACTTTTGTACATTTTTCACCATGCTTCTCCCCCTTTTTTTCTGTTCATTTATTTTCCTTAATTTGCAATGTTTTCTTTTGTTGAACCTACTTCAAAGAAACATTATTGTGATGTTCCTAATGAGGGCATTCATATGTTCATGGAATTTTTTTTCAATAGTAATCATTTTAATAATGTGCAACCTTCTCATTTCACTAGAAGAAAAACTATCATTTACAATCAATTTTTGCAATTAAAAAATGTCATTTGTAACTAAAAATGAAAAATGTTGTTTCCAGTTAAAAAATTAGTTATAAACAACATTTTTCAATTGCAAAAATTGATTGTAAATGGTAATTTTTTTTGCTAGGGTCCAAATTTTTGTAAGTGTACCAAAATCTTGTCACAAGGTCACCTTTTTTAATATTTTTTAACCTAGACATTTTTCACCATGTAAATACACATTCATGGATGATTATCATGGAATTTCGAATTGTAGTGGTTTAAAATATAGTATTTATAAAATATTTGACACTTTTTGATTCATTAATTTTGATGGGGATCAAAATGTAAAGAAAAAAAAGACTATAGTATAAACTAAGTCCTTTTTGTTTTGGGTGGTAGACCTTAAAGGATTTTCACCTTGTAGTGTTTCGTAGATTTACATTATTGTGCAACAAGTCCTATAACTCTTTATAGTTTTCATGCTACTGTTGATATAATTCATGTGAAGTTGGAGAATGATGCTTTTGGAATGTTTGTGTAATTACTTAATGGTGTTCAATCTTTTGAAATAACTATTTGAATTGATTTGAATGTTTTTGCAATTTTTTACAATCCTTATTCTCCATTAACTATTGAATTTTTTGTGTGAATGCTAGTGATGTTTCTTGTGTCTCCCCTCTCTACAATTAGATTTTAAAGTTCTTGATGTTAGTAGCTCAAATGAACTTTATTTGCATCATATAATTTATATTGATGTAATCAATGTTATTCATGTTGCTTATCTAACTATTGATCTTGTTGATGTTTAGGCTAGTAATGCCATGGAAATTGTTAATCCTAATTATCCATCTCAAAATTTTCAATTTTTGGACATCAATGACAAAGAACTTGAAAATGTCAACAAAATTGATTGGAGATTCACAAACATGCTAAAATTGTGGGCTATAATTTCTTTTGACAAGTGGCAAGAATCTTGAAATTGTGACATAGAAAAATTGATTACAAATCCTTTAAAAATGCACATATTTGGTATTATTGAAGATGTTCATGTTGATTCTTCAAGTTGCAAAGAAAGATGGGCATGCTTTATATTCATTAATAAGGTATGTATGCTTGATTCCAATTTTGTAATTCAATTCATTGTAGATTATCTTATTTTGTTTAAATTTATATTTTGTTCTTTTTATGTTTTGTTGTTGAACAAATCTAGAGCTACTATAAAAAATTCACACAAAAAATTATTGGAGGATGCACATAAAAAAGAAAAAGGAATTGGTTGTATGTGATGTTTTTTAGTTTGCATTTTAAAATTCAAAATGGATTCTCTTGCTAACCATTGGCCTCACTTGCATCCTTTGCATTTGTAAGTTCAACCTTCCTTGGGTTTACCTATTTGTCTTTTCAGAAACACCTTTAACGCCTTCCAACATTTTCATCAATGTTAAGTTTTAACATGTGAAGCTAGTTAAAGATGAAACAACTGTGTGTGGAACTATTATGGGTCTTAGTGTAAACATACATAAATCTAATGTTTTGTTTATTAAGGAAGAGAGGAAGACATTAGCATAGGATATTTGTTAGCTTATAACACCAATAGGGTCAAACTTACGATTTAGGTATTTATGCATGAGAATTTTAGGACTTTTCTATTGTGTGGTTTCCTACTATTTATTGTTGGCAAGCTTCACAAATTGAAAAACAAAGCCAACAAAGGCATCAAAATAACTTGAATGGAAGAAGCTTTTGCTCTAAAGGAATATGGCATGGAGGTGACCAAACATTGAAATCCCATTTTTCATGGGACGTAAATGCTTCCACTCTTTCTTTTTTATTTTCTTTCTATTTAGAAAAGTGAAGATTGATTGAATAAAAGTGGAAAGTTATGTTGAAGAAGTGACAAAAAAATACAAAACAAAAATGTTGGCAATTTTTTTTCTTCCAAAAGGGTGCTTTTACTTTTACTTTTTGTTTTAATTAAGTTGTTTTTGTATTTTTTCATTCATCCAACTACTATCTCTTTTTTTTTACTTTTTTTTTTTGCATTTTAAATATTTTTTAATTATCATTTTTTTTGGTTTTGGTAGTTATAGGTATAATCTAGTTAACAACGACAATAAAATCACTACTATTTATTGCTTTGCATCCCTACATATTGTTTCTTTTTTTTTTTAATGTTATTTCTTTCAAAGCTCATCATTCTAACTTTTTCTCTTTACTTTTTGTCTAGGTATAACCAAATAGATAAACATTTCCAAAATAAAATTCTACAACAAATTAAAAGTGGCAAATTGGAATGTAATCATTTGCTTTAGAGTGAAGAAGCATTAAGTGATAAACGAATTGCATACAAGAAGATTATAGATTCATTTTTAAAACAAAATCTCTACAATAGAAAAAATATAAAATTGATGGATTTTTTCCTTCAAATTGCTTGCTCTTTCCTCCTTTCTCCATTTGAAATTGAAAATTAGCAATTGATGAATATTCCTAGGGGGGACACTTTATTTTATTTTTTTCACATACATGCGTCAAACGACTATTTTGCGGGGGGTGTTAGATTTTGGATTTATATTTTCCCTCACCCTATTATTCTCTAATTTTCTAATATGCACATATTTTAGCCACCCTATATTTTTATTTATTTATTTTTTTTCTAGAATCCAATTTTAGTACCCTATATTACTCTAAATTTTTAGATTTACATAATTCAAAGTTAGAAAAGTTTGGAAGTTAAAGCAAAAACAAAAGCATGGAATGTAATTGAAATGAAAAAAATTATAGTTCACAAAATTTTATTAGTCATAAATTCATCTAGAGAATTTGCATCAATACAATCTAACCAATAGATATCTTTTTCCTCCTCATAATTCATAGTGACAATAGATATAATAGAAGCTACATCCACCCAATTAGTATCAATTACATCATACTTAAATTTAAGATTATTATTTGATTTACTAGACTAGTTTAATAACAACATGATAATAAGGTCCCAATTATTTTCTCAGCTATTGCATTAAGCTTGTTCATCAACTCAATGGGTTGTCTTAAAAGGCCCCATCTATTTCTGATTCTCCTCTTAATTCTTTGCACTCTCCCTAAACACCATGTTCCATTACTTGTGCCATTACAAATCCAAGTGGGTTTTCCAACTCTTGAATGTTCATTTACATGTCTTAAACTTAGTTTTGCCTCAATTAACTTATTGACCCTATAAGTATCGCATACAATAAAAAGACAATTAATCAACATTATTTCAAAATAATTGAACCTACTAATAACTAATACCTTTATTTTATAATGCACATGCTATTTTTTTTATAAAAAAATTCTAATATTACAAATTTACACATACCCTATATTTATTATAATATGGTTTTCAAAATATATATCACCCTATTTTTTAATTAATTAACTTATAATTTTTACCTCACAACCAATATATTGCACCCTATATTTTTACTCATGTATTTTCTTTTCTTTTTTGAGTAGTGTCCCCCCTAGGCAAATGTTTTGAAAGTGGTTCCCTAGAGTTTTTGTAATAATAAACAATCCTTAGATCGATCGTTTTAGTTTTTACATGAATTTTTGATTTAAAATCAATTCTTTCAATTCTATAACATTAATCAATGTAATTTTATATTGATGATTCAATAGTTTTGGTAGTAGTAGTCATCAATCTTCAAACTGAAAATTCTTTTTAGTTTTTGCAATAAAAATTAGTGAACTTTTGATTGATGATTTTGTTAAGTTTTTAGAATATAAATTAGTTATTCTTTGAATTAATGTTTATGTTTATTCTTGATGTTTAGTTTTTGTAACAATAATTAATTGTGCCTTGAATTTTTATTTTAAATTTTATATTGGGACCAAGATAGAGTAAATTAATTCTTATCCTTTTTTTTACTCTCTCTAGTGTACATGGCAATCTTATGACATTTCTTCATGTTTCTTCATATACAAAAGATGGCATTCTTTTCTTGTGTCCAATTTAAATTTTGTAATTACATTGTTGATGATCTTGAATCAATTTGTAAAATCAAGTTTTCAGTAGATCTTGATTGTTTCTTTATGATTTCATTTTTTTGCAAATCATAAAGATTAAAACTTTCTTGCAACAACTTGAATTCAAAATCATTGATGTTCCTACTTTTGATGTTGTTTATTTACTTTTGATGTAGAGATTTTTCATATGTCTAATGCACCCACTATTGTTATTCCGAGTTCTAGTATTGAGGACTTAGTTGTTTAATTTGAAGATGTTGGTAAGAAATCTTTTGTTGATATTGAAGATGCATTCTAGAATAAAATGTTGAAAAATGAACATCCTGAGTACAAGGAATGCCTAGATTCAATTTTTGGCCATGTCCCACTTGGAGTTGTGAACATGAATATGAGCTTTGGCCATGTCTTTAGGAATTTGTAAAACTACCCTATTACAATCAATTATGTGGTTGATCCCAAGGTTGTTCTTGGTTCAACACATTTTCAAATCTTTTTGACATAATCTAATTCTATTTCAACATCAACAAATCTACCTTTGATGAGTTTTGGATTTGCAAGCTCTTGATTTTTATTCACTTGAGGCCATGCATCTTTTCACTTAAGTTAACATTTTTGTTTCAATACATGGATAACTCACAAAACTATTTTTTTCCCCCTAGTTTAGATGGTTTTCAATGCCATAGACTTTTGAAACATCCATAGTTTTGATTTATTTTCCTTTTTTATTCATTTGTTTTCGTGTTTTTAGCTTTGATTTGATCATTAGGATTCATTTTTTATAAGTTTGCAAGAAACTTGGATTTGTTGTTGATAAGTTTGCAAAAACTTTGATCCACGTTTGGGTTTGAACTTTGATGTTTTTTTTAAAAAAAATAACTTTGCTTCTTTTTGGGTTTTTGTATGTAGACATGTAAAAAAGAGAATTATTTTAAAGAATATTTTTTATATATTAAAAAAAAGTGTGTTTAAATTTTTTTAACAAAAACATTATAGGCTTACAAAAAGTCGTAAGGTCATGTTGACCGATTGATTGGGATCTTACACAGGCCATCAGATTTCACAGGAGGTTATCTCAAAGGAATGATGAAAAAAATAAATGGGGGAAAACATGACAACTTTTTATGATTACATAAGAGTTCAAGTTCTTGTGACCTAAATAAACCCAACCCAACACCATTTTGGTGGACCGGTAGAAAAACCAAACCATGAACCAAACCATGGATTGAACCTTTGTTAGAATTGGAAACAAGAGCTGAATTGGATCCAAAAAATTGAAAAATAAACTCTTGAGAATAGGTTGAATTTCTTAATGTAAGAACATTGAACTTGTTTGAAAAGTCATAAGTAGGCTGAACTGTATAGGTAGGTGAGTGGTTTTAATTTGTTGTAAAACTCAATAATATCTTCACAATTTTCAATTTTCAACTTATTGTAAAGCTTTGTATTTGTAAAATTTTTAGTCTTGAGAAGTGTTAGCATGCACATAGAATTGAACCCTATTTTCAAACTAGGCTTTAAAGAATTTGAATATTTTTTATCAAAACCAAAACCGCAAGTTTCAAATTTTGAAGAACTAGTTTCAAACCCACACTAGAAAACCTACCAATTTTTTTTAAACAATTTTGTCAAGTTTTTGAAATTTTATTTATTATTTGTGCTGAAGTTTTAACAAAATCAAAAGTTCAATTGTCAGGTTTTGAAATCATAAACCTTCCACAATAGCAGCCTAAAGCTGAGGCAATCTAGACACACCAGACTGTTCCATAATATTGATAAAATTTAATTTAATATTTTTTTGTAACCATTACTTGCCAAAAATTTCAGAATAAAAATCAAGTGTCAAAATTAAAATTTCAAATCTAATTAATTATTCGACAATTTGTTGCCGAAATTGTAAAGGTATTAATTACAACATATATAGGAGTTCAAATTTTTTTTGAAGCTGGGGTTAATCAGGTTGTTAGTTTGTCATCAAATTTCAAGTGTAGTTTTCTTTTGTGAATAATTAATTTGGTAGAGGGAGAGGGGAGGGTAGTTGTTATTTTTGGGACATGTTTCAAGTATGCAAGTTTTTTTCTTTTGGTATGGGTTTAGGAATGTAGTTAGAATAGGTAGTCACTTTTTATTGGCTGTAAAACACGAGCAAATAGAAAATTTTAATTTTGGGCTAAGGGTACCCTAGTTAGAACTATACCCAATTTGGAACGGGTCCCATTTAGGATTATTTATTAATAATTTTATTAGAAATTTTGAATTAATAAAATTATTAATAATTTTTTTAAAATTAAAATTTTATTTTAAAAATTAAATAAATTAATTTAAATATTTAAAATTTTAAAAAAATTTAAAAAAAAAAGAAAAAAAAAGCAGGAACTGAGAGTCTTGAATAACAGGATCCAGAACCAGACCTGAAGATCAATCAATCTATACAAAATTTTAAAGATCCCTCAGACCGAAACTTGAGGGTTCTTTCAATTTTCTTGAAAAAGTCGGAACTGGGACTAGAGACCAGAGGTGCTCTAGAAAGGTTAAAACTGGACATTGGGGAGCCCTAAGAACAGAAAACACGAAACCTAGGACCTAAATCCATCACCAATAGCACCAAACAAATCGTGCAAGGAGATGGGTGGAAGGACAACCTAGAAGAGACCTCTCCAGCTGCCACAACTGCCCGACTCAAGATAGTGGTGGCCTGAACTCTCTCTGAAGAGCCACTGACACCCTCTGCCTAGAAAATGAACGTACTTCAAAGGAATGAGTACTCTGCATTATGATAACATGTTTGCTCTCGGAATCCAGTCATTTTGTAGGACAAAAGAGTCTTATTCCTTCTCTTCCAGCATCAGACTTGAGCTTCAGCACTGCCATTGGGAAAGGAATCTATGCCTTGTGTCCAATATTAATTTCATTTGAAAGAACAACAATACATAAATAATCGTCCCAATGCACACTTTCAACCACAAAAATTGGTGATAGACTGACCTACCACTCAAAAGGCTTCTTTAAAAGCCAACGAGATGACCATACTAGGTATACGGATGTCTCAGAGCTTGCAGTCAGATGTGGTGTTTATTAGCCACCAATGATGTAAACAGAAGACTCTTTTCAATCTCTAGAAAGCAAGCATGAGGATTAAAAAATTGTCCTTGAATTGAATTTAAACATGCCTAAAGGGAGAATGGCAAAGTCAACAGAAGCAAATGATTTATCTTTTCAGAAGAAGTGAGATGGCAAGTTCAAATGGGTTTTTAGAGTGGAAAGTTAGCAAATTGGACAAATAATTTTAACGAAATGACTTCAGTGTAGGAGAAGGGGTCTGCATTTAGATCCTTAAAGGAATTATGTCGACCCCTTTGCTCAATTCCTCAGGATGGGAGCCTCAATTCCCTTCACCTACTTACATAAAAGTCTGAATTTTCTTCCCAGTTTTTTCCTTTCAAAAGGAATCTGGACACTTACAATTTCATAAGGTCCTCTTGACCATTGGCTGGGATGTTACAAAGCTTGTAAGGTGCCACACCTGAGAAAAGCAATGAAAAAAGACAAAGGGAAAATCTCAACGGTTCTTTACGACATCCAAAAAAAGCCATGAGGCCAAATGACAGGAGAAGTCCATTGATAAAAAGCATTTGCTGCTTAGAAATAGATTCCAATAGCAACAACAAAATTTGTATAAAAATGAATGAGGGCATCTAGTGCCAAAAACAGCCCTGAGACCTGACTAAACTACCAGAAAATTATAATCGCAAAATTATGTATCTAACAAGAAACATTTTTGTTTCACTCAATTATATAATTACTTTACCCTTATATGGCCCCATTCAATTTCCCCATAATTAAGAGTTAACAGACTTCACCAATATAACTCTCGAATAATATGTATTAGACACATTAACTTCACCGAAATTCATGATGATGCACATATTAAATATTCCTTATGTCAACAAAACAAGCAAAAAATGGAACATCATACGGTGACCTTGCTCAATCAAGATCTCTACTAAAAAATTCTATAATTTGAAATTTGCTTGTACTATGATTGTTCCTTAAGACTCAATAGAGACAAATGCTACCATTTGTTAAAAAAATGGAGTTATGATAGTCCCCACCCCAATCCTGAGTGAAACTCTCACAACCTCTTCATTAAACATTGAGAAAGATTGCCATTTAAAAAGGTTTTAGCAACAAAATGTGATACACTCCAACTTTTCAAGAAGGCCTTGAGAAAACAACTTGGTGTCAAAGGCTTCTTGATTGGGGATTTTGACAATATCTTTCTGAAGAAATTTGATGATAAATTCTTGGAATATGCAATGAGGAGTTTAGGGATCATTAATGGCAACAAACTTTGGGATTTTTTTTGAGGATACACATTTTAATTTGTTTCAAAGGATATTCTTCAAAGTGCTTATGGGTCCACAAATATCGGAAAATCATTGCAAATACCGTAGCAAAAGCATGAACAACAATTGAGATGAGTACTTTAGGAACATAATTGAGAATTTTGAGAATAACTTTAGAAAACCTTTAATTGAGCAATTTTTTAAAAAATCATGCACCCCACTATCATTGAGGACCATCATTGCAAACTGACAAGTCTTATGATCTTTTGCAGGAAGCATGGATAAAACTCAAAACATTGTTCAAACCCATTGCCTCATTTTGCAAGAAAGCCAAAGAGCAACAAAATGATCACATTTCAAAACCAAAAAAGTTGAGTTGAACCAATCTTAAGGACCTCACTAAATCTTGTAGCTCAATGTGAGTGAGTTCATGTGCAAGCACAAGTGAAGCTACTAGAAACATTAAACTCATAAGCACATTCCATCTAGTGTTGGTAGGTTCTAAGAATTAGGTTGGTCCAAGTTATAGGTTAGGTTCTAGGGTCACAGTGAACCAGCACCTATTAGCACAACACCTTGAAGGATGGATGATAAGTGGTCACGAAACTAGAAACATTTGGAAGCGAAATTTAAATCACCTTTTTTCTAATTAGCACTGGCAAGAAAGAGGCGAAAGTATTTGACTGAAGGGTGAATGATAGAAGCTTGCAGTGCACTTGCAGCATGAATAAATACAATTTTTAATTAGAGCACTCAAAATGTCATGGCAAAATCTAACAACACACATCATATGTGCGAATAATGGAATTTGATTGGAAGGACTCTCAATGTATAAAGTTCTTCTCTTTATATGCACTAGTGTGGCCTGTGCTGTTGGCCCAAGTGTTACCACGTCCTCAACAGATTTTTCTTTCCAAAACCTGGTTTTGAAAAAAATTATTTGAATTTTCAGCGGCAGAAATCACTTAAAAATCTGAATCCAAGTCTACCAAATAAATTCCATTAAATCCTGCTCATCAAGATCTTTCCAACAACACCAAAGCCACATTCCAATTCCTCCGAAATTTTCAGCTACAATTTTATTTAATCTTCAGTGAAGAAATCATTCATTATTCAAGAACTTTTGCACCACAAGTCCAAACGTCATGGAGCCAAGCCCATGCATCCCTCCTCCTCCTCCTCAGCTTTCCAAAGAGACCAAGAATGGGATCTGAAGCATCCAGGTTCGGTGGATCTCATAAGTACAGACAAAACAAAACAAACAAACTACCTTGCTTCATAGAGAGATTGACGAAAAACCTTTGAGAGGGAACTTGGGACATCACCAGTAGTACAAAAAGGGCCAGAGTGAAGCAACACCCACCATGTCAGCAAACAAGACGGATGATGAAACCCTCTTTCATTGTATTCCTGTCCCATAGCTAACCAGAGTCGTTAGCAGTGTATCAACTACTATCGGTGGATTATTGAGTTTTGACTCCGTTGTCAATCCAGTTATTAATAACTACAGTTATAAGTCCAATTCTTGATTTTTTTTTAATAATCAATAAATAACCTAATCACATGGTATTGAATTTTCAAAATCTAATAACCTACCCTGATGATCTAGTTTTCACCTAAATATGTTATCAATCCTAAAACACTAAACATTTTAATGATTAAAAAACACAAAAAATTGATTTTTTTTAACTTTCTAATTTTTAAAAACCTATAACTGGTATATAATTGGCAGGTTAATCGACAGTTATTACCAAAAAATATTGATCATGTAATTGGCACCCAAATTTTTTTTGATATTGATATCCGGATCGACACTCAATTTTTTTAAAAATAACTTACTCAACGATAATGAAAAAAATCAATAAGCCATCAACATTGGCATCAACCATCCACATGTATCTACCTACCTAGTAGGCACCAAGTGTCTTGCATACTTACCTACCTAGATAGTAAATTTCTACAAAGCCACTTACATATGTAGTTATCTAGGTAGGTAGTGTAAGGTGCAAGTAGGAGGGTTATATACAGGATAGGTCACCAAGGTGGAACAATGGAAGCTCAGTTGTGGTTCAGCAAAGGTGAAAAAATGGAAGCTCAGTTGGGGTTTTCAATGGATGGTGTACTGGTGGGGTGTTGGGTCACATTATCCTACAAAAAGTATATGGGACAGCCACTAACTATTACACACAAACTAGGAACCACAAACTGTGTTATGTCAGTTGCCCAATGATGCCATAGTTAGCATAATGCACAGCCAGAGGCGTGCCAAATGTGCGTCCCTTTTAGATTTGCTTTTCACCAGAGAGAGAAAGACATTCTGCAATCAGTGTTTTGGATATGTGACAAAATTTTAGATTGTATGGTGAGGTTTTAAAAACTTTTTTTCCTTCGTTGAATGTCCTTTGGGGCTTTATATTCTTTTGCAGAGAACAACATTAAATTATGCCATCTACAAACCCAAAATCCAATACGGTGGCATCTAAGTTAGAAACATTGATTTGCTACATTCCAAACCAAACCCACATGCTGTATGTATTTGAAGCATCAACGAATCAATCAATGGGTTGTTACACAGTGTCCATTGATACACTGGACACTATGTACGAGTTGCTCAAATTTGTCAATGGCAAACAAAAACTGCTCGAGCTGCAAAGAAATTTGAATTGTATAATGATATGTTTCACATTTTGGATTCTTTTTTTGGGTGCCTCCTTAGCTTGTGTAGAGTAATGTATGGTGTGCAAAATGTCATAAGTCAAGAAATTATGGTGGTGTCCTAATAGTTTCTAGCCATGTCCAAGGTTCTGACAATAAAGCTGCATTCATCAACCACCTATGTTAGGAGAAGATATTGGTGTCTCAAGCCTGCCAAAGCCAACAAGTGGGTGTGGGAAAAGCTGGCTGCACACAACAATAGAACTGGCGAGAGAGTGAACCAGTACCCACCAGCACACTATGAAGGATGGATGGTGAAGTGGTCAGGAAACAGTTTTCTGTTGGATTCCAGTCCCTCACCTAACCACCATAGCTAACCATGCTGGTTAGGTCGATTTGCTTTTAACCACCAACCTACTAACAACCTGTAAGTGGGCTGTTACTAGGTAGGTAATAAAAATAGCCTTACCTATGAAAAAACCATGTACTTACCTACTAGTCAACCATTTTGCTACCTATCCGACATATTTATAGAACCTACTTCTTACAGAATGGGTTATCAAGGTGAAACCGGATATTAACTCAGATCAGATACATCCACAACTGCGTCATAACGTGCATCCAGTGGATGGTGCCTTGTTGGGTGCAGGTTCACTCTTGCACTTGACTGTAGTTAACCAGTTGTTCCAGTTTGTGTGTCTGAGTGTGTGTGTGTGTGTGTGTTTTTTTTCCTTTTGGCAATACTACAAGGACAGGATTTTGTCAAGAACATGCCAAAAGTAATTATTATATGAGAGCTTGGTCAAACTAGGCGCAAATGACAACCTCATAAAATTTCTCTTTAATCTTTCTCTCATGCAAACATAACCCAAACACAAGTTCCTTACACACACGGAGTTATGGGCATACTCAAGCGACTGATTTTTGTCATTTGCACATCAAGTAGCTTATCGTTTACACATAAAGTCCTCTGGAATTACTTGATCCCAGCCTGATAATAATTCAAAATTGGGCCATGGGTTTCAAATTTCTTGATCAATCTTTTCATTGTTAAAAGAGAGAAGACTGTCAGTCATAGGACTTGTGTGGGTTGCTATTTGGGGTGCAAAGTCAAGGTTGCTTATAAAAATATAAATCTAATTCCAGAGAATCATTCTGCAAGAAACAAATTGTTTCAATCTCTGAAAGCAGCTCACACATCCCATACAAAAAATTTGGCTCCACCTAATGTAAACAGCCAGATTTGGTGTCAAAATTGCCCCCAATCCGCTTCCCCAAGAAGAGATAATCCCTTCCCTTAAGGGGCCAGGGGCCACAGCCCAACAAAATGGGTGGTCATATGGAGTTCCAGAGTTAAGTGTCAGGATGATCGGAGATGAGAATTTCCAGATAACTCATGATTGAGAACTTTGTTTTGAGCATCCAACACGCCTCTTGCACACACTCTTTCCGAGTATGAGTCAGCTTGTTAAGAACTGTTCTGATTCATTTTGGTGCTTACACACTGCAACAAATACATCATCTATCACTGACTTCCATGAAAAATCCAAACATGCTTTTAGCTCTTCTTTTGGTATTGGCCATTTGCTATGAAAATATTTTGAAAAAGCTACTACACAGCTTGAAGGCTTGAAGTTGTGATTCTATACATGGTTCAAATTTTCTTACAATTTGCATATCACTTATGTCCCCCCAATGGATCATTGTGTGTATCTTACAATTAAACATCAATTGGATAAATTCAGGATAAAAGAAGCTGAAGGTACTCCTTGAAGAGTCATAAGGACTTCCTCCTAACAGGCCGACATGGCAACTCACGATTGACAATTTAGTATGCTAAAACCGTGATAAAACAGTGTTTTTACTTACTAGTTATTATTGTTAAAAGAGACTCTTGAATATTTCATATTCATCACATTGTTGTCAAATTTATCCACATGTTGCATTGACATATAAGAAACATGGTTTTATAAAATACAACATGTGATAAAAACGCTAAAGATCATAAAAACAACCTAAGCAATGGTTACATGTCTATTGATCCCTTTTGTTGGGAATGTGTCCACATATGTCCCCCCAATGGAACCTCGAATGTACCTTACTATTAATAGCACATATATCCCCAAATGGATCACCAAATGTATTCTACAGCGAAATATAACCTATGTTCCCCCATGATCACCAAGTATATCCTACTATTAAGCATGGCATATGTATCCCAATGGATCACCAAGTGTATTCTAAAGTTAAATATTGCATATGTATCCCAATGGATCACCAAGTGTATCCTAAGGTTAAATATTGCATATGCCCCCCAATGGATCTCCAAGTGTATCTTTCACACATCATATTATTGCTCCTCCCCCCTACCCCACCCCCCAAACCCCATGGAACACCAAGTATATCCTACGGCTAAATATTTTATATGTCCCCCATGTCCCCCAATGAATCACCAAGTGCATCTTACATTTAGAAATTGCATATGTTCCCCAATGGATCACCAAGTGTATCTTACAATCAAATACCGCATATGGGGGCATACATGAGTGTATCTTGGTTGGGGAGTACATAGCTAGTGGCCTTGCTCAAGAATACATATCTTGTATGTAGTTTAAGACCATAGCCTGTACTAAATATGCACTACATACTCCAATCATCAAACCCTAAAATGTGGTGACTGGACAAATTGTTTGAGTGAATGACTAATGAAGGGGAATGACAACATCCATAAAAATTTACAATTTTTTCAATAAAAATTTCAATTGAAAAATATTTCATTTATGGAAAATTTACACTAGGTACTCCCAATGGTTTTTGCTACAATTTTTATGTCGACGCATGTGTACATATTTCTCATATTTCAGGCTAATGAAAAGAAATGCACAACACCATATCCAATGACCCTTGCACAAAGGTGAGATAGAAGCAACTGTATTTGTGATGTTAAAGATCATGTGGCAAAATTTATAAATAACTTGGTCTCATAACTGTGAATTTAGGCTAAAACTTCGGAATGATTTCTAGAACCAAAAATAAATAATATCATTGAGCTGGCCTGGGGATTTGCTTCAGGGTTTGTTCTAGTGTGAACTCTGGTGAGAGAGAGTTCAAAACCCAGTTTGGATTGTATTCCAAATTTGAAAACTAACGTCTATGATAAAAACCCATTAATCAAGCAAGTCTGTTATTCTGGACTATTCTTCTTCGTCCTCTGTTGACATTGTCGCCTCTGGACTGTCTGGAGACTTGTCATGAATGTGCAGCCAACTGATGATGTCAGGCAAAGTCAGGAAATGATTTCAAAAGGATTCATTGACTTAACTATTCTCTGATTTGTTCCCCATCTCTTTTTCTTCCTAGTTGCTGCCTTCCAATCTATTACCGATATGCGGATGTTAAGGCCTGAATGAACCAACAGCAAGCAGTACATCATCCATTGGAAGCCTCTTATGACTCGGTTATTTCTCAGTCATGGATGAACCCCAACTAAGTTGACATGATCAGGTTTCACCTTGGTAACCTGCTCCATAACCCCACCCCCCCCTTCCCCCCCTTCCCCCCCAAAAAGGGGCGTCCTCTAGGTAGGTTGGTAGGTAGGTAGTCAAGATATTAGGTGGTTACTAGGCAAGTAGATGGATGTCGATGGTTAGTGCACAGGTAAGGGCTGGTGGGTGTTACTAGGTAGGTACCAAAAATGGAATGGAACTTAAGTAGGTTTGGGATTTAATACATAAGTAAAAGATAAGCAGATGTATGTAAAAGGTAAGTACCAATGTTGTGCGGGTATTCGATTCACAGGATTTAACTCTGGGATCCAAGTCTAGGTTTTTGTGGTTTAGACTTGAGTTGACACTCGAGTTTTGTTGGAATCAACACAAGAACTGGATCATCAAACTAATCTTCTGTTGAATTCAGAATTGAAATTAGAACCATAGAAAAGTGTCCTGAAGTAGTGGCAGGAGATTCTTCAACTTGGAAAAATGTGCTAGCTAGAACCAAAACTGAAAGATTTAAAAATTGGAAGAATGAGGCTCAAACCTCTCACCTGAAAATCCCCAAACAAAATTTGCAATGTCAAAACCAGGACCCAAGATTCTCTTCCAAGGAATAACACAATAGTGGTTAGTACATAGCCAAGCACTTGCAGGTTGTCACCAGATAAGTATTAAAAACAGAAGGTAAGTACGTAAGAAAGATAATAGATGACGACTAGGTACTTGTAGACACATACCTGGATGGTTAGTACATAGGTAAGGACTAGAAGGTTGTGAGTAGGTCTAAGGTATTAAAACCCTGGAAAAGTTAGGTAGAAAAACAAAGATTAATAGGTATTAGTTGGTTGTTAGTAGGTAGGTACTAAAACAGGAGGTAGGTAAGTAGAAAGGATAATAGATGACCAGATGACCACTGGGCAAGAAGATGCATGTAGATGGGTTAGTTCATTGAGGTACTTGGGTGCTCAAGTGAGTGGGTTGTTAAAATTAACAGCAGGTAGGTAGTAAAAACAGTTCAAAGCTGAGGTAACCAAGGTGCTTACTTAGGAAACCATAGACGCCAATGAAAAAGTGTTTCCTATCCATCCATCCACCCACCATCCATCCATAATGCTGGTGGGCTGGTTGGTGGCTTGCAATGGTAGGTGATAATCTGAGATACCAACTTAGCTGAAGACGTAGAGCTTGTAGCACAGTTGGATAGACAGATTGAGCTGCAGGCAGGCAGGCAGGAGAACGTGCATGAAATCATCTTCCGAGGTCGTTTGCACCAGCAGCACCAAGCCAGTCTAGACAGCCGGCACAAAGGGATGATGGTGTGCACGGGACTACCGCAGCTGCAGAAGAGCTGCTGCTGAGATGATTGCCTCCCCCACCACTTGCACTGCATGTCAGAACTTTGCACATGATCTGAACACAGAGTTTGTTGGAGAGAGAGAAAAAAGGCTTGAGACTAGCTGAGAGAGAGGATATAGCTCACAGAGACATGTTTCTAGCTAGCAGCTCAGCTCATCAGGGAACTGGAGTGGATGGTCGATTTTGAGAAAGGTCTCGAGCTAGGAGTATAAGCTGTAGTAGTCTAGAACTAAATGCGGCCCGGGAAGATTCTCAACAGGTTTCGAGATCTAGAACCGACTGGTTTCGAGTGGAGAGCGATGCAGATTCTAGTGAGCAGAGTTTACGGTGATGTTTGACTACAGCCGATGTTGATAGTACTGATCTGCAGGCGAGAACGTGAGGGATAGATCTCCGCGTCGACGTTGTGAATTATCTTCAGCTCGCCCTGTTAGATTACTCCTCGTCATCAGCAGCTGGATATGATTTCCCGAAACCCAGTATTTCATCGATCCCGCTCATGTTTTTCTCCCTTGCAACCACACGTCTAGCGACTCTGTTATGAGCCTCTACCTAGGAATGTCTCAAATTCAGTTGCCGCCTTTCTAGCTCGTGACCCGCATTCATCAGACTGCTCAGCAGGTCCACAGCACAGATTGCTACTTTAGAAAAGCGAGAGAGAGAGAGAGAGAGAGAGAGAAGAGAAGAAGCAGCAATCCTCTAGCTAGCAGCTTCTCGACGCAGCAGGTTTAGTGCCCAGCTGGGTTCTTCCAGGATCTAGGACGGACTTCCTAGCTCAGTGTGTATCAGTTTCCAAATCGGATTCAATCTGTCAGGAAGGAAAGCAGTTATAAAGCTGGGGCAATCTGTAGCCGCCGCCTTCGAATCTTCTTCACCACGCTTCGGACAACAATTGCTGCACTACTTCAATTTTCTGCAAGAATCTCGTGAGCAGAACTAGCTAGTGCAACGGTATCTATCTATTTTAGTTGTGATCAAAGAACTCTGCAACTCCGAAAATGGTGGAGTTTCCAGGTTTTGATCAAGTGCCGAAAACCTCGAGAGCTAACTTAGTGTACTGCTGCTGCATTTCGAGTCTGATGTTGATTCTGATTACTATCTGGGCATGTCCCGAATCCGTAGCGCCACCCACACGCCCAGTTGCAGTAGTGGAAGTCGAGCTCGCGGATGGTATCTCTCCTGATGCTCAATTGCACGAGCCAGTAGGGATTTTAGCGAATCAACAGCAGCTGACGAAGCCAGCTGTTGCTGCTGATTCAGCTGCTGCTTCTGCTTGTGCCGGGAGACGGATCTACATGTACGAACTCCCAACGGAATTCAACCTCGCGCTTCTTGAGCTTTGTGCGTCGAAGCTAGTGGGGTGGATCAACTTCTGCGCGCATGTGCAGAACTACGGTTTCGGAGAATCGGTAAACTCGAGCGAGCCGTTGTTCGTTGACGACTGGTACGGTACCGACGCGTACATGCTGGAAGTCATCTTCCACTCACGAATGCTAAGGTACGAGTGCTTGACGGATTCCCCATCAGATGCCGATGCCTTCTTCATCCCGTTCTACGCGGGGATTCACGCTTTGCCTTACTTGTACACGGACAAGCGGATGGAATGGCAGGGACCTGAGCTCGTTGCCTGGCTACAAGAGAACGCGACGGATTCCTGGCAACGACACGGCGGCCGTGACCACTTCCTCATCGCTGGTCGAACGGCTTGGGACTTCAGTCGCTCGCTGGAAGACGATACTGGTCACTGGGGTACTACGCTTCTGGTTCTCCCGGAGCTGGCCAACGTCACTGTCTTCTCACTAGAGAGAAGACCTTGGTTGTCAATGGATCAAGCCGTTCCATACCCAACAGGTTTCCATCCGTCCACAGCCACGAGCTTGCGCAGATGGACACACGAAGTTCGAACGAGCTCTCGCGAGTATCTCTTTGCGTTTTCCGGAGCTTTACGTCCATCGATGGCGACTAGCATCCGCGGCTCACTCTACAACCAGTGCATCAACGCCAAAACACGCTGCTCACTCCTTGATTGCAGCAAGATCAAGTGCAGTCATAACCCGATTCCGATTTACAAGAAACTCTTGCATGCCGAGTTTTGTCTACAACCGAGAGGCGACACTGCCACTCGTCGATCCGTGTTCGATTCCATCATTGCTGGTTGCATTCCGGTCTTCTTCCATGAGGACACCGCCTACACACAATACTCTTGGCATTTGCCCAAAGACCCAACCACTTACTCAGTCTTCATGAGCGAAACGGGCATCAAGAATGGCTCCATTCTCGTGGAAGAGGTACTGGGAAGTTACTCTCAAACCAGGATCAAGGAGATGCGTGAAGAACTCGTCAGGCTTATTCCAGGATCACTGTACAGACATCCAGAGTCAACGGATCCAAAACTGATTGACCCGGAATTCTGCGATGCTTTCGATCTGTCTGTGAAGGGGATGTTGAACAAAGTCTTGTCTTTCAAAGCACACCCGCATTCTAGCCAACTAGCTAGCTAGCTGATTTGCTAGCTGAATCTAGAACATGTCTATAGCTAGAATCAGATATAAAGATATATATACATATATTTGGAACTTGAAAATGTATTCTAGAATCAGCTAGCGCATTATAGATCCTCCTGCGACTGATCGATCCTCTTCCCAAGAATGAATTCTTCAGCTGGCTGGCAGACTGGCTGCAGATCACTAGTCTAGAATTCTTCTTCGACTAGTCTTGATGATTCCTTCTTGAACAACTCTAGTAGTAATCTTCTTCTTCTTCTTCTTCTTGGAGTTCTTTGATCGAGTTCTTCTTCGAGGTGGATCGATCTGCAGCAGCAGGTCGCTGGCGAGCAATGCAGCTTGTAGCAGCTTGAGGTGATCTTGTCGGAATCCAGAAAACTGTCCGGACGGACGGAATTTTTTCAAATCCCGGAATTTGCTAATGAGCAGAAATTGGCGACTAACTACTAGTTAGGGGTACTGCACAGATTCTTTGCATGTGCAAAAGATCAGTGCAGCGACCACAACCCTAACTAGCTAGCTAGTTGTTATTAATCTCTGGAGCTGGTTATTTATCAACTCACCAATTTGGGTCCCTCTAGAATAATTTTTTTAGTGGGAACCTTGAACAATCTCAAGGTTCTAGTTTGTTTTTTTTTCACCCTGATTTTAAATGTGTGACTGAAAACTTCATACAAGTGACCCAAATTAGGCAAAAATAAATAAATAGTGAAAGTGGTTGCTGGAGCCACTACCCATCACTCCACCCATGATCACTCTGGATGTGGTCAGAGAAAGTGGTCCAAATTTTTACTGGTCTGCATGAGCTGCACTGTTATAGTACTTTTCTCATATGTAGCTAGGTACTGATCATAACTCTGGAGATTTTAAAAGCATGTATTAATGTACAATATGATTGTTATCTTGTAAAACAGACTTCAAGCATTTTCAGATTTTTGTAGTCTTGCTTTTGGAGGTTAATTTATATGTACTAGTGTAGCCTGTGCCCTTGGCCCAATTATGAACTTTTTACCCAACGCATTTTTCCTTCCAAAACCATTTTTTGTAACTTAATTCAATTTTCACTGACAAAAACTGGACTCAAATTTCAATGTCTTCCCCCAGCTCAGGTCTAAAATTTTCCAAATCACTTTCATTAAATCTTCCTAATCTAAGGGTTTTTAAAGAATACCAAGAGTGCACTCAAATTTCTCTACAATTTTTTTTTGATTAAAATGGATATTTGAACAGTGAAAAAATTGTTCAATATTTAATGATTTCTCCAATGTAAGTCAAAACATTATAAAACTCACTTGATGCATCCCTACTCATTGAGAGCTTTCCAATGGTACTAAGAGCACAGCAGAGGGGGCATGGTGTGAGAGATCTCAACATGACAAACAACCAAAACCAACAAACTACCTTCCTTCAGAGATAGATTCGTCTCGTACATCTATTTCCCACTGCACCAATGCATTATTAGCAATTTGAAATTAAATGGTGCAATTTTGTTAACTTATAAATCAGCTCTTTCAATTTGGTTTTGCTAAATTTTGATCTCTTCATTAGAACCCCAAAAGCTTGTTGGCAGAAGTACACTGAAGGCTTTTCAAGGTTTTTTTTTTGGGCTAGAGGGGGGGGGGGGGGGGGCTGCTTTTGTTTTATTTTTATTTTGCTAGTCAGGGTTTTTTTTTTCCTTTTTTTTTTTAGTTAAGATGTTTGAGAAAATATAAAT
>Ga0116231_10005302_pt1 | contig 25438 bp, 21 predicted proteins | sample S1TSphgellanicum_2_FD_89695 | JGI IMG/M metagenome (GOLD analysis project Ga0116231, IMG submission 89695) | Host-associated microbial communities from peat moss isolated from Minnesota, USA - S1T2_Fd - Sphagnum magellanicum MG | ecosystem: Host-associated > Plants > Peat moss > Unclassified... | reverse complement strand
TTTTTTTTTTTTTTTTTTTTTTTTTGGTACACACATTTTTTTCCAAGAGCAATTTTATTCTCTTATTGGTATTAAAGTTTGATCATTGAATTGTTTTCAACTATTACAAATGATAATCCAATGTCAAAATGTGTACGTGGATACAATGTTTGGTTTTTTTCCTTTGGGAATTATTTCTAAATCTATAAGCTTCACACACATATTAGTGCTAGAAAATTGACACAATTCAGATAAGATACAAGAGAAAACTTTTTCTCCATGGCTCATTCCAACAAGCTAAAAGGTTTAGCAAACTCCAATGTCCAAAAGGTTAAGGTGAAAATGTTTTTCAAGGAAAGAAGCTTTGCGATTAACTACTCTAATTGGAGCAACTACAACTATTACAACAATTGGAGCAATTGCAATAACATTGGTGTTTTTTTCATCCATATTAGCACAATAATCATAGATTAAGGCAAAATCTTTTACACTTAAAGACTAAAAAAACAAGTCAATAATCCTACTTTTTTCTTTTTTATAGGTTAGAATCGAACATAGTTTACCAAGATGACTCACACAAGATCATATCATTTGTACATAACCAAGATGACCTTGCCACCTATTAGAAGATAATTCAAAATATTTATGAATGAAAGAACATGATGAAAACATTGTTCCTCGTGAACAAGTTGCACATTTTCAAGATGGATACAATCAATTCCCAACATTTGGTAAGCTTCTCAATGAAAAAAAATTGTGAGTCCAAATTGGGCAAATTAAGAAAAAATGAAACCTTTTTACTTTGAAGTGATATTTTCAACAACTTTGGAAAAGATCAAAATGGACAAAACAACTCATTCAAGGATAATCAAGAAAGGCATAATAAAAAACATGGAAGGTGCCACTGCAATTGCAAAAAGTCCACATGTTAAACAATAAAGTGTCTTCATCCAAAAGGCTATGCAATTAAAAAATTACATGAACAAATTGTCAACATGGTGGAAGCATAACCAACTTTAGACAAAGAAAAGACAATTATATGACAAAATGAAAATGTCACTAGAAAAAAAACAAATTGCTCTTTGCAATTAGATTTTAATTGCATGCAACATCTACGATTAAAATGCCATTATTCATGTTGGACAAGTCGCATCAAACCATAGTTGCAAACAATATGGTCTTTGGATGGAAAATTAAAATTAACAAAATGCATTTTCATCCTTTGATTAATTGTATACATATTGTTGTTTGCAACTAACATGCAACTAATCTAGTCAACACCAACCCAAAAAAATGATGTGTTGCCATGTGATAGTATTTTTGAATTTTTCAAATCTATTTTCATTTAATTTTGAAACAAATCATGTCATTTATTTTGGATGGTTTATATCATGACACATGGTTCAATTAATTTTTTTCCAAATACAATATTAATTTTTTCCATTTTTAAAGGCCAATTATTTAGTGATAAGTAACACATTTAGGTCTATTTAATATTTAATGTTTTTTACTAATTAATTTAATTTGGATTGTTTAATTTAAGGATAATAGGATGTTAGCATGTGACATTTATATAAATAGGCAAAGAATGTAGGCCTAAGGAGGTAAGTAAATAGGCCTAGGTTAATTAGGTAATTTAAAAATAAACTTATTTTATTTTGGGTTTAATATTTAGGGTTGAACTGTCATGACGTATGGTGTCATAAGGGTTTAAATCCATAATAAAATCTACTAAACGAAAAAACTAAAACCAGTCAAAGGTTGAAACTAATCAACTAAAATGATATGCATGCACATATATATATATAATGCACAAAAAGAAGTTGAGATGAAATTCTCATGTATATTAAATTGCAAAGAAGGGAAAAAAATGTAATCTATGTAAACAATGGCCATGTAATAGCTGCTGTGAGCATCTAGAAATCTAATATGATTATGGAAGAAACTCTCCCTGACAAAAGAATTCTAGAAAAACTAACAAGAGAAGGGAAGAACTCGGCCTTTTATACAACTGCCAACAAGTTGAAACCTTAAACAAGCCATAACCCTAAAACACCTAATAACATATAATAACCTAAAAACATACATTAACCCTAAAAGGCATGATTGGCATGCCCATAATCGGCCGTCATGTATGAGGCCATGCATATGGGCATGATAGTTGTCGTGACATGTAGTGTCTTGACATACGGTGTCATAAAGGTGTAAATCCATAATAAACTCTACTAAACAAAAAAACTAAAATCAGTTAAAGGTAGAAATTAATCAACTAAAAATATATGCACGCATATATATATATAATGCACAAAAGGAGGCTGAGATGAAATTCTCATGTACCCCCCCCCAAAACTTGAGCCAGGAAAAGTGTGGTATGGTTTAAGTAGAAATCAGGGTGTTGCAGGAGAACATGATGAATAATACCAAATGCTAGCGAAAACTTGAGTGGGTTTTGGCTTGAGGCAGAATAGATGGTATCCACCTTATAATTATCGCAAAGCAACATTTGATTAACATTGTCTGTCCTTTGATATACCTAACATGGATAGTCAAGTGGAGGAATCCAAGTCAACGTGATGATGGTAGGATCTAAATTTGGCAAGTGGCAAGGTGCACAATTTTTGGAATGATCCCAAATTGTGCGTCCATTAGCTCCTTGTAACTCCAACACACATGAAGGCTTGATTGCCTTAATCCTCAAGATAGTGCGACTAAAAGAAATGTCTAAAGTATCATTAGGTTATTGTTAGAAATACACAAAGTCACTAACATCAAATTGTCTCACCTTAGGTTTATAACTACCACCTCGTGTGTGTGCAGACCATAAGGTGTTTCAGTGTTGTGTAATGGATAAATTTTTCATGGCCATGGGCATAAACTTCCTGAATAGACCAACCCTCTCTGCAATGACCTTAACCCAAGTGGCTGGGAGTCCAAGTTCACAACTTGGTCCATTTGAACAACAATGGAGGAAATGGAATGGGATGTTTCCCAAAAAATATAAAATAAGGAGAGAAATGAGACAAAAAGGTCTACTTGGACATCCTGTGACCCATGGCGATGTAAGGTAGGGCCAAGTCCCAATCCTTTTCGTTCCTAGAGAGGCAAATCTTTCGAAGTCCCTTCTTACATGTCTAAACCACCCTCTTTACAAGGCCATCAACTTGGGGATGATCCTTTAAAGTCTAGCGATGGTCAATGAGGGCATGGTCAAGTAGGTCTTGGAATTTTTTCTGAATTCTGATCCTTGATCAATAAGGCACTCAACACAAGCCCCAAACCTACTTAGGACCTGTTGTAAAAAAACTTAATTGGTGTTGTGTGATGACTTGTCTGGCAGCGCAACAAGCTTGACCCATTTTGAAAAATGTTTAATCATAATCATGATGTAAACATTACCCCTGGAGGTCTGTGGTAATTCTCTAACTAAATCACATGACCAGCAATAAAACATGCGCTGAATAGGGAGTGGAGAAAGTGTGAACTATTGAGAGGAGAAGGAAGTTTTCATTTTATCACATTATTCACACTTAGCAATGACGTCTCGGACTTGAGCATACATACCTCTCCAATGGTAATGAGGAGCAAGAAAACTATAAGTATGTCTAACTCCAAAGTGTCCAAGCTTCGAATTTACCTTCTTAATAAGACTAGGTTGTTCATGTGATGGAGGAACCACTTTGTTGCCTTGTGGTAAGCATCGAACGGGGTGATTATCCCTCCATGAGTAGCGTTTGGACCGTTATTGTATGCAATCCCGATGGCTTGATGTAACTTGGGGAGGGTATTCCTTGTGCTAAAAAAACTTCAGAGTGTCCAAGTCCTCCCATATATCCACAATGGGATGCTTAATTAGATTACATTGCAATAATGCAAAATAACTAGATGCATAAAATATGTACTACTAGAATCTAATCGAAGTCTTGCCTGACTTTTAAAAAATCTTCAAAGGTAGTGAAGGGTTTCCGTGACATAGTATCTATGTTCTAATGTGTAATACCGGGTCAGTGAATAACCTTGAACTCATACTTGTGAAGAATAAACGTTAACGAACTAACTTACCAATATGTTTGTCATTGGTCATCAACCACTTGATAGGCTGGTGGTCAGTATACAAAATGAACTTGGTGCCATAAAAATAGGGCCTGAAATGTATGACAACCTATATCATAGCAAGACACTCCCCCTAATATGAAGAGTAGTTGTTCTTAGCCTTGTTGTTGTTTCAGTATGCATAGGCGATAACATATTCCCTACCTTCCTCATCAAGTTGGCCAAAAATAACGCCAATACCAAAAACACTTTAATCAATGTGTAGAATGACGACCTTGTTGAAATCAAGTTTTCTCAGAATGAGGAACTTTGAAAGCTTTTCTTTGAGTGTGTCAAAAGCTTCTCGAGCCTTTTCACTCCATGTCCAAGAAACATCTTTTTTTAACAATGCATAAAGAAGATGAACAATAGTACTGAAGTCGTGGACATAAATCTTGTAATAATTACATAGTCCGATGAAACTCCTCAAAATGTGAACATTAACAGGATTAAGCATCTCCAAAATGGATACTACTTTGGCCCAATGAGCCATAATACCATTTGGCAAAATTTTGTGTCCAAGGTAAACTACTAAGGTGACAACAAACTCACACTCTTTAAAATGGATCTTCATATTGACTTCGTGGAGCCTCTTGAATAACTCCTCAAGATGAACCAAGTGCTACAAGAATCCCTTGTTATGCACTAAGACGTCATCTATGTAACACTTCAAGAAATTTGCCCTTTAAGAACTGGGTCCATGATTCGCTAAAATAAGACAAGTGCATTCTTTAATCCAAAAGGCATCACAAGCCATTCCCACAACTTTTTGCTACCATGGAATGCCATTTTATAACAATCCTTTGCAGCGAACATAATCTAGTTGAAGCCTTGCCTAAGATCCATAATTGTGAAGATGTTTGAATCTCCAATGTTATCAAACAATTATTCATGGATGGGCATGGGGAACCTGTCTTGAAGTGTAACGAGGTTGAAAAGCTTATAATCCTCGCACATCCTTTTCTCAATGCATAATCTAGATTAATCCTTCTTTGCTTACATTATTGTAGTGGTTGTGAAATCAGAACTTGATGGCTTAATGAGACCAGTTTCATGGAGCTCTTGACATCTTTCGTCTACTAGTTCCCACTCATGTTTGTTCAACCTATGCCTCCTCCGATAAATGGGTGTCTCATCTGTAAGGTGTATAGAGAACTACATGGTCTTACACCTACCTAAATCTTTCATTGAAAATGCGAACATGTTCTCATACTTAATTAACAAGTATGTGACTTGGTGTCTCTCCTTCTTGGTGAATTGGTTCCCCATAACAAAAGGGTAGTTGGAAACACATCAATGGAATTAGAAAGTGTGTTTGAAAAACTTGGTGTATTGGGTTCTCCATTATCCAACTACGTAGATTTGTAAAAGGTTGTAATTGTTTTTCCAGAAGCTAATATACCTCCAGGTGTATCAGAAACAACTTGAATCAAATTACATGGTACCTCCTCCCCCCCAACACTAAGAGTGAAGTATAGAGTGTTGAATATAAGCAAGTGTACTTGGTTAGGGTGCCAAGTGGTCACATTGCTAAAACTACAAGCTGATTGAATCAATGTTGGTGTTGTGTATATTTGAAAGAGTACATAGGTTACCAACAACCATGTAAAGGAGTTTAGGTCCATGCCTTTCCCCAATAGATCATTACATTCTAATCTAGTCACCTTGGTGTGACGAATAGTGCTAATTTGGCACCCCATAGCCCTTTCTCTTTCTTTTAGGCTTGGTTCATCCAAAGTGGTTAAAGCATGACGATACACCAAGCCTAGTCCATCTCCCTGAAAGGCGTGTGCTCCTTGGAAGGAAACAAAGGTGGGCCAAGCACCTCTTGGTTTTCCTATTATGTTCGCAAAAAACCAAGGAGGTTTCTCTTGCCTTGTAACTAGTTGGTAGGAGTTCTGATCATCCAATATGTGAAAAACCTATAGGTTGGGGTCTCTAATGGTGTATTTCAGAGCCAATTGCAAAACTGAGAGTGGTGCAAGGTTAGTCCACTAATTGGACAACCGGTGCACATAGGAACCGCATTGTGCCGCATTGAGTAAGAGTGACTTTCCAAGGTAATGTTTGACCAGCTTGTAGTGTTCCTAAACTTTCTCCCTCTGGTCAAGCTGAGAAAGGGTGTTCTTAATTACATAACCAAGCGTAGGAAAAATGGATTGAGCTTGGGTGATCAATCATACCATGTCCAAAAAGAGACCGGATCTTGTGTCACTCAAGCCTCCTCCAAATCCAACCACTGAAAATCCTTAACACTCCCAACTTGAAATGATGAGGTCCACGTGGCCAAGTAATTCCATATGCTTCTTCTAAATTAATTGTATTTCAGAGGGCAAGAAAGTGAAAATGGCCTTCCATGTGGTGGTTGTAAACTATTGTGGAAATCTAGCTGTGAGTTCCATCATTTTTGATGCTGCCATTTACATTGTAATAAGATCAATGTTTACGTAGAATTACCTCCCAACCACCATCCCTAATTATAGTAGGGCTTTGAGACCTGTACCAATAGCATTAAAGAGTTCTAATAATGTAATCCCCTCCTTAGGTGGTGTCCAGGTGATTAGTTGACGAAGTATTAGCTTAATTCGTTCGCCATGGTTCGCCATGTTTTCAAAACTAGACAAAGCTTTGACCAAGGGCTCATGGGCGACTTTGAACCTCTATAAAACCTTTGGTCCGTGTTGAATGTTAGTAAGAACCACTTTCAAGCTTTTAGTAGGTTGGGTGTAAGCTATTTCCTCTTCATTTCCTTCTATCCACTTGTGGCTAGCTTGTTGGATGTAGGAAATGGTGTGTGTTTCCTTGAGCATACAATGGTGAGCCATAGCACAATAGTTCCCATGTAAATCAAAGGGTATGTATCCCAAGTGGTGGCCATTAGTGAAACTTGGTGGAAACAGGGCTTCTTACCCAATGAGCACATCATAATTGGTGGCATTGGTGACTAAACATCTGACATGTAGGCAAAGCTCATAATATGTACCTTCATTGAAGTTAAATGCAATCAAATCCAAGCTCTCCCTAAGTACCTCCTCTACGCTCCCATTAGTGGCGCGAATTTGCCACATAGATTTCCATAGTTTAGAGTTGAACATGCCCATCTTCTTGACGAATTGAACTCTAATAATCACTGGTTAGGCACCTATATCAAGAAGTATCACTTTGGGAGTATGTCCTCTCACCTAGATTGTTGACTCAGTATTGTCGACAATGGCAACTTTGGTGGCGATGGAAGTTCTTTCATTAGGCACCACCTTCAGATGTGAGTGAGAGACTTTGTGGAAAGAATGGCCATCCACAACGTCTTTATTAAGTAACAAATCCATAAGTGAGGTGTTCTTAGCTCTCTTTTGATATGTGAATGTAGAATTAGAGGTAAGAAAGCTCACATGTTTAGCCATGCTAAAATTAGTGACCATATTACGAACGCCATCTACAACACATGAGCTAATCAAGTGTTTCTATAAGGTGTTGGATGGGACCTTTGTAGCATGTGGATTAGGGATTGGTAGAGGACCTAATGTAATGTTTAGGGTATCCTTTAGTATTGCAATTATGTCCTTGGTGCTTAACTTCAAATCTTGAAAACTAAACAACAGTGTAATCATAAGCTTTTGCACCACTTCAAACATTTGAAGTTAGCACTTCATAAGCTGATCAGTGGAAAATTGTGTGTTTTCTTAATGTACATGTACTCTTGGGACATGAGAATTTGATGCTCTAGCAGCTTATGGTGTAATAGTCTCCTCCCCCCTTGCCAACGAGGTGCGTTCTCTTTTCATGTTAAGAGGACGAAAAATTTGTGACATGATTGTTCGAATTCCTCTAGCCCCAGTAATAGGACTTGAATTAAATGTGAGTCCATTAGTCTAAATTACCTACCTAGTGGCAAAAACTCTGGGTGCCACACTAATCTTTTATGCCGCGAAGTAAGAGGGGCAAAAAGAAGTGGCAAATTCTAGTGTGAGACTATAATTGTGTGCATTGGAAAAAACATACTCCTTAACCATGGCATTGTGTGAGAGGCCATAGAATAACTTAAGAGGTCCTTCCTGTGATCCTGAATTTTGTATTGGTTGGGAATGACTAGCTGGTTGAAAAGACTTACATTTTAGATTGACAATTTGAGCAACATTGGCTTGAAACACCTCCTCTTTGTCAACATTGTGTTCATTCTTCTTAACATTCTTATTAGAATTACCCTTAGCAGGGAAAGCCCGAATGGAGGGTGGAGGTGCCTTGGCTTTTGGTTGAAGGGCAATGGAATATGCTGGAAGATTTTTCCATGGTAATCAGAGTTGTTTCCATTCTGGGAACTTGGCAAAATAGACAACTTCTTGATGTCCCTCTTTCCCACAATAATCACAAAAGAGATCCTTGGAAGGAATGTTGCACTCATTAACTTTGTCGACATGATTGTCATAATAGTTACAAAAAGGTAGGATGGGTGTAGCCGAGTGCACCGCTTTAGCCCTTGAAGAAAAATGTGATGATCTGGTTGGCGCAGCTGGTGGAGGCTAAGGCCTTGAACGTGATGAAAGCATCATAGTATTGGCTTCATAGTGTCCATGAACGAGTTTTAGCTTTTCAGAAATGTTGTACATATTCAGCAAAGTGTACGAGTTTCCAAATTCTGCAAAAACCCGTTGCAAAACCTACGCATGCAGTGTCGGAATACCTTTTAACGAATGAAGATACCAATGGGTAGCTTCTAGGTTTGTGATGCTCTGAATATCTTCTTTCAGCTTAAGAATCCTCCTGTAGAGCATTTTGAAGGTTTCATCTTTCTACCGAGAGAAGGTGGCGAACTATAGAATTTTTTTGGAACTTTTGATCGGAAATTCTAGCTGCAGAACTTGAAAGAATTCCTCCATTGGATCAACAAAGGTTAATGCATCAATGGTGGGAGGAATGTTTACGGTAACGACAATGAGTTGTTGAAGAGAAAGGTTTATTAAAGTAGGTACTGGATATGGATAATTGGGCACACTCCCATGATGTGTAATGGCAACTTGTAATGTAGCTTAAAAGGTGGTGGCAATGGCTATGGCATAAGCTGGATTGGGGATCTAAGTGACGTTCAAAATCCTCGGAGAATGTTGCTCATAGACATCCAATGCCTCATAGTGCACATAACAAGCCAATTTTTTTAATGCAAACGCCTTGATGTAATTAGCGCCATACTTGAGCTCTAATTCACAAACCACATTTGAAAAAGTCGCTTTGAATTCCCTCAAAGAAATGGTAATTGGCCTTTCGTTGAACTTCTCAATTTTCCCAAAGGAATTGTTGACCTCCATGGTGTATATGGGTGTAGAGGTCATGGCTTGTAGTGGAATATATGGTGATGGTGTGAAAGTAAGTGCGGTAATAGGCGTATTCCATTGATTAACCCCTCAAAATGGACTTTGATGTACCATTGATGTAGTGTAACCTAAACCTGAATTCTTGGTAGGAGTTGTATTAGATGACGGTGGCATTGTAGACGTTTAATGGTACCATTGTGAAGATCATGAATTCAAAGAAATTGGCTCAAATGATTGTGTGTTACTTCATAGTTAATATTGGCTTTAGCTGAATAGTAGTGCTCTCATCATCAAAGGACATGGTGTTTTCCCATGCCCCAAAGTTTTGTAGAAATATAGATCATTAGATATAGTTTGAAAATATGATATCAGATATGTGTGTACGCAATATATACGATTTGAAGAATACAATATTAGATATGTATGTATGTAATACATATAATTTGAAGAATATGGTACGTTGATGAAGATGAATGGCGACGGACGAATGTCAATGGACGAAAGTTGATGGACAAACGTCAATGATGGAAGTAGATGGACTTTGCATAATGATCTTAAAAAAAGAAGCTTTGAAATCAAACTTGTTTTCATTAAAAAAGGCTAGGATCTTCATCCAATCAGTCAGTAGGCCAATGACCTTCTCAAAACAAATTTGAACTTTCAATAAGATTAAATGTCCCCAAAATGTTTTTATCAGCATGAGGATTGAACTAATATTGAAGACAGATAATGTTTATTGCATTCATCAATTTTTGATTAGGGAATCGTCACTTTAGTTCCTTGATAAAAGATATGGCAACATGTGAACATTGCACCTTGACAACTTCAAAGGCTATTATCTAATCATCATGCGTAGTTTGAGTGAACACCCTAGTAAAAGGTCACTTCTTATGTAATTGGTATTGCTTGCCCATGAAGTAAAAAACCACAAATTGGATGTTTGTTGCAAAATCAATCCACCAAGCAATCAATAATTGGTCAAATGTTGATGTTTTCATGTAGGTCTAAGAATGATTTGAATTGTTCTGCACCATATTTCTTTTCACAATTTGAATACATGTATAATTCAACACATCACATTTTCATAACAACGACAAAATCACACACAAATGTGTTATGGGCTTGCGCAAACTTGATAAGCACATGAACTAACTCCAATAAAAGCATGATGCAAACTAGTTCCATCACCACTTCAATGTCACAAAGATACTAAAAGTTGGTCTTTGCTATTGCTACAATATGCAAATCATCATGCATATTTACCACTAGAGTTTTGTATTTTGTAAAACTCACTTGGTAGGAGAGAACATGGAGATCCACCTAATCTTTACATTATGGAGCAATTTCAAACCCTTGGTTCAAGCAACTTGGCAAGAGTTCCATGCTCCGAACGTCTTTTAAGTGAAGATGAAAAATATGTGTACGTAGTTTGTAGCAACCCCTCAAGCTTATCAACTAAGGGTTGAGTAGAAAAAAATTTGCACTACTGGGTCCATCCGATGTGCCATGAAGTGCAATCACAAAAGGTGCAGCTTTGGATTTAAGTTGAGTGGCAACACCAATTTGCAACCTTATGAACACTTCAATTCCATTTGATCCAAAACAAATCTACTTGATACCAATCTAATCAAATGTAAAGCCCCCCTACTCCATCATAGACCTCATAATCAACTAAGTCAAGTTATCAACATTACTTCCACCAATCACCCTCTCTAGATTCAGCAACAATGGAATCCTTTTAAAGTCATCAACAACATAGGCATGAACATTACACCAAGATTGGTTGTCAATTGTGGTAACTTCATCACAGTTGATAACAAGGTACTTGACCTTTTGCACAATAGCTCTAGTGGATATAATGACAATCTGATGCATGTTTTCAACCATTTACCAACTAATGGAGTCAGATTAATGTTTACATAAAATAATTTTCACCGTCAAGATAACAAATAATTTTTTCATGCTCTCAAAATCTATTAAAGGCTGACCAAGTTTCAAGAGCCAGAAGATGGCCACAAATTGAATGAACTTGGGCTTCTTCTCACTAACTTCATTAAAACCAGCCACCATTTCAACAACAATATTCTGACCTTTATTAGTCCGTAGCCGCTCATTCTTAACATGTTAACTGTTAGTAAACGTAAAATACTACCCCATACTAAATTTAGGATGTGCAACCTTGCATTTTTTTGTACTTGCATGCTTTTGCAAATTGTCAAACTTGGGAACCAATAGTTTTACATTCTCATCAAGCTCATTACAAATCTTGCAGCGCACCATGTTAAGTTTCCCATCACACCCAACCATAGCCTCAACCCAAGGTAATTTTGTAGCCCACACCTCTTGGAAAAACCAATTTAATTCCCATTCCATTTTCTTACATTTCTTTTGTGTAGGTTCAGGAATCACAACTTGAAAATCAAGATTGAAATTTTGAAGTTGAATTAAATCATTAGAAAGATGATGGTGATAAGGGAGAGACATGGTTAAAGATTTGAATTTTAAATGATGAAGCTATGTCTGTAGAAGACAAAGGTTCAACACTAAATAACATCTTGTATTTAAAGCCCATTAGTGGTTGCAATGGACTCATGATGAAACAAAGATGATAAGACATGAAAGGTAAGAAGAAAACTTAAAAGATAAAAATAGGTAGGAATAAAACAAAAGAAATTAAAAATAGAAGAAATGAAATAGGTAGAGTTTAGAACCTTAAACCTTGTAGTAATACGATGGTAGCATGATGAGCAGAGGGATGAACAAAGAAGATTATACTTCGTAGTTCAATTGTAGCATGAAGAACAAACAAAAACTCAAAAAAACGTGATGACAACATGATGACAACGTGATGACATTGTAATGAGTAAACATGATGAACACACCAAAAGAACCTTAGACACGATCAAAAAAAGATGAGCATACCAAAAGAAGCTCAGAATTTCAAGATCCTTAAACCCTAGTTGAGTGTGATGAATAGTCACGATGAGCAAAGATGAAGAAGCTTAAACACAATGAGTAGATCAAAGAAAGTTCTTGAAGACACAATGAATAGACTAGATGAAACTTAGACACACAATGAATAAAAATGAAGCTTAAAACTTCAAAATCCTTAAATTTTAACCATTGTGACAATGAATAGAAACAAAACTTAGAGCTTCAAAATTTTAAAACCTTACCAAATGCGATGGAGATGATGAAGAGACAAAGTTCAAAAACACAATAAAAAACACGAAGCTTACATATAGTCTAACTTAAAACACGATTTGAACACACACGATAGTAGATTAGAAGAAGTTTAGAGCTTCAAGATCCCTAAACCCTAATTTAGAGTGATGGCAACATGATGAGCATACATGTTGCACAATAAACATAATAATAGAAGCTCATAAATGATGAACAACACAATGAGCACATAATGCAAAACAAAATATATGATGAACAAAGAAGTGAACATAAAACAAAGTACCTATGGAGCTTGTAATGTAAAGATTAGGAAGATCTCAAAGTAGAATCTGAATTGCAAATTAAATAGGGAAAGGGTAAGTTTAACTATATGTCGAAATTCTTTTTGTGCATTTTAACCTCCTTTCTTTTTGTGCTCCATCTCCAAGTCCAACAACCTTTTGTCTAATTTTATGAAAGTGAAGATTTCCATGCCGACTTTTGCCATAGATTTACAAAACCATTGATTCTACAAACTTAATGCATGTAGTTCCAAAATCTAATGTCACCTTGTTGTTAATAGAGGTGGCAAAAAGATGTAGCGACAACTCACTACAACAAAATAAAAACAAAGAGACGTGACAATTTTCCCTATAAACATGTAAAGGCAACTCACAGAAAGAAATGAGGGAATGTTGACAATGAAGAAGGATGTCATGTGTAGTGAAGTGTGATGTCGCCTCATAGAAAATAGAATTAGGGTGACTACAAAGCTTGAAAGTCAGGAGCAACTATGGCGATGGAGGTGGATGGGAGGTTGAGATTGACAAAATTGGCAACAAACATCAACAACCTCTAGCAACTTTGGATAGAGATGTTGATGATTTCAACCCTAATCAATCAAACCTACGACTAGCCCTAGATCGAATGGTTAGGATTATGATGAAATTGTAAAAATTAGACCATCTGATTTTACATGTGGGTAGAACGGACCATTGGAATATTGCCACTTTGCAAAATTTCGCCAAAAAAAACACACTAACTATTAGACATTAGAGGAAGGAAACAAAATATTGGAAGGTATGCTATTGCATTCTTGTGTAGCTGATGTCATCTCTAAGTAGAGATTCTGTTGTCAAAAGGACTCCCCATCTGTCTATTGAAAATTTTCAGAATCACTTTTGAAAGTTTTCAAAGAACTGGCATATTTCTTGAAAGAACCGTCCAAAAGAGCTTGATGGTTTAGGGTAGGTTCTTTGACCTGGTTCTTTGATTTTTCATAACCTCAATTAAGGGTCAAACTCAGTTCTATGATTTTTTGAGAACTGTTAATCAAGGGTTAGAAACATTTCTTTGATTTTTTGAGAATGGTCAGTCAAGGTTTCATAAACCTAACCCTTACCCACCAGTTCTTTCTTTGAAAACAAGAGACGAAGTGTTGGGTGGGTGCTAAGTCTTTTACCCTGATATATTCACGGTCGAATTACATGGTAAATTCAAGTAGATATATATTTTGATCTCACCATGTCTCCTCATGGTACACAATTAGTGTATATTGGAGGTTTATTGCAAGGAGAGAATTTGTTTTTTGAAGTGGGTAGAAAGAGTGAATATGTCATAAATTACATAGTATTTATCATAGTAGTACCAGTGTTTTTTTTTCATTTTTATAATATCGAAGTTTTGGAAAAATTAATGAAAAAGAAAATTAGTCAAATTTACACTAAAAAAAAATATTCCAGAGTTTTTCCAACGTATTTGTCGAAAAATAGTGAAATTTCATCAAAAAAATAAAATCAATGAATAGTATCTTGGTAGCTTTGACACAACTTTTATGTAGTTTGGAAATTTTCAAAGCACTTGTGATAACAAATATAGTGTTTTTCTTTTAATTTTTTGAGGTTTGATAGGTAATGAGCATCCCAAGTTAAATTTAACATTTATTGATGACAAAACCAAGCATTCGCAAAAGAAAATTCCACTTTTTTTTACTTTTTTTTCAGGTTTTTTTTTGGGTGGGTTGCCGTGGTGTGAAAATTTGTCACCAAAAAAATAAAATTAAAAAGAATTAAAAAATCCTTATGCACCTTCCCTAGAAGAGATCTTGGTTATGATAAATTATTTACAAGGGAAACATGGACTAAATTGAAATTTTTTCCTCAAGATTGTCTTTTGATTGCTCCCAGCCCCTTAGAATCTACATTTCTATTTAGGTACACCAGCTGCTTCAACTGTCCTGCCAAAAAGGCTAGTAGATTTACCTATGGTACACTATGGTCACTAGAGGTTGGGTCCTCAGTCTTTGCACACAAGTCTAAGTACTTACTTGAAATCACATATGAACAAAGGACACATTTTGTTATAAATTTTGTGTCAAACATTAGTTGTAGTTAAGGTAGTGTAACTAGTGTGTAACTAGTGTGTAATGAGTAGTTGTGATCATTAACCCTAGTGGGATACAATGGGCAAACATCTTACCTACAATTGATGAAATCTTTAGTGCAAAAAAAAAAGTTACAACATAAAAAAAAAGACAGACCCTAGGATTCACATTGTGGATGATTTTTTCAATCACCCAACATTCATTCATCCCATAAAGCCAACTGGCTACTACCTAAGATTGCATGTGGGCATCTGTCCAAGTAGTTGTGGCTTTGAGTGACAACTAGTGTCATGCTAGGCTACTACTCATCATGGTAGCATAATTGGGTTCTCACTATATCAACCAAAAGAAAGGTGTTAGTAGATTCCTCAAGTCTTTTAAGGGTGGGGAAGGGCGAGGGTAGGGTTGTTTCCCTTATTCTTTCCACCACAAATCATACCCACTATGATTGCGTTGGGTGACTATGTAAACAAAGTCATGTAAGGGTGTCCCCGATGCTTAGCTTAGATGAAGAGCTTTTGTAACGGTTGGAAAAAGTGTTCCTTCCTTCGGTTGGAAAAGAATTGTACTAGTAGCCTAGTAGTGATAACTATGACCAAGACAATTAGTTGTGAAGCTTGGTTGGTAGAATGCATATTTTGGAAAGGAACTTGCTACATGTAGTTTTTCCTGTTGTCGCATACAAGTAGATTACCATGCACGAAATGGACACCAAGTTTTGGACATGGTGCTAAAGGCAAAATGACAACGGCCCGCTGGATGGACACCTTTGAGTTAGGTATACTTGAAACAATCAAGGATGGATAGAATATCTTATCCGAAGTTCCTCAATCATCCACATTTTAATTCTTTTCCAATTGGGGCTTTTTAGTTAGTTGGGATGGGAAAGAACATTGAATCGGTAAAATTTCAATGTTCTTTCCAATGAACCATAACTTAAGAAGAAGTACCGTAGTGCCACTAAAGGTTCGAGCAGGCTGTAACGATCAATTTAATTAATCTTAAAGAATTTTTTTGGAAAAGGTCCATTAGTGCTTGCAGGAAATGCATTGTTTTCAAGGGAAAGGTCCAGTAATCTGCCAAAAAGGTCCATTACAGGTCCAAGTCAATTTCCATTTTTTTTTGTTTTGATGTTGCAAGCACACATGTGCAACATTCTGAGATGCTTTTTTTTGGTGCCAAAAGGTCTGATTTTTGGGGGAAAACGTTCGTTACAGAAGTCCAAAAGTCATTTATTTGCTCAATAAAAAATCGTTTCGACCTCCAGCCCGAATTCATTAACGAACCTTTCGTGGCACTACGGTACTACTAGTAGCCATGCCGATAGGCAAAGGGCTACACATTCACTAGGGTTTACAAAACCTTAACCAGACATACCATGTAGCTCGTGGACACATTATGGTGAAAAAAAAGGTGATTTTCAGTACAGAAGACCTATAAAATGTCCATAGTAACTTAGAACTACCTTAAAAAGAATCGGACTGCCCTCTTTGGAGGATTCTTCCATTGCCAGGACTTGAGTCGTTTCATCTTGTACCTTTTCCTCCCCCACAAATGGTGCCTTGTTTTATTGGTGATTGGCAGGTTTTCATCACTTTGAGTTGCACTTCATTTCACTTTAAAATGAGAGAGTGAGAGAGAGAGGTCTCCTTTGGATTCCCAATTGTATCATCTAGTGCACCTGACAAGAAAATAATCTCCAAGATATGAAACAATGGGATCCTAGTCTCCTCCAAATTCAAGCTATAATTCCAATGTACTTACTTAATGATTCATGATTCACAAAGCCCCCAGAGAGAGAGAGAGAGAGAGCAAGAGAGAGTTCTGGCCAACTCTGAAACCTCTCTTTAAGAAACCCTCTCTTAAATGACATATGTATGCACCAAAAAAAAAGTCATCAGAACATGCAGACCATTTGGCAGAGAGTATAAAGTAGTAAGTACTCTTGGACTACCATGGCCCCCACCATATCCATCACACACACTCCAGGGCAAGTGTTTTTTTTTTGTGACGTAGTCAAAATGGCAATGATTCACAAGAGAATTTAGCCAAATTTGTCTGCAAGTTCAATATCAAAAACAAAACAAAACAAAAATGGGTAAAAAAATTTCCTTCTATGTTTTTGGTTACATACTTTAACCATGTAAAAAAAATCTGGAGATTTTTTTTTTCATTTTTTGGTCCAATTCTAGCTATTGAAAATCATATATGCTTTTTGATTTCCAGTATGGTAGCCAAATATATAAAATCTGTGTATGATGCAGATATAATTTTTTGGGTTCTTTTCTTGGGCTTTAAACTCTTGCCCTGTACCTTACCCCCTCTAAGTAAGTTCCAATGATAGCTTTTTGTTGGATTGTAAGGTTTCAACTTCTGGAATGATGTCTGTTGAGGAAGAACAACAACACCAACAACAACAACACATCTTAACTAACTACCAGACAAAACAACAATCAAGAGTTTGAATAGGTAGGGTGTTGCTAGGAAGGGCTATATTAGTCCAGGCCAAAAAGAGTGACAGCCAATTTTAGGAATAAGAATTTCCATGCAACCAAATGAGAAGAGGGAAGTCATGGAGTGAAAGGGCCTCCCTTTTCTTTCTTGTATTGTATTGAATTGAATTGAATAGGTACTCACTCCATAACATTTGCCCTTGTCATTAGGCCAGGCAACAAGAGGTTGTGCTGAACACACACAGTTAAATGATGATGAAACCCTGCCAATCATAAATAAAAACCAAAGCACCCAAAACAAAACAGGGGGAGGAATACAAGGAACAAAATGAATGAAGAAAGAATGCGCATCCAAGAATGCAAAAGAGCCACCTAAGAGAGCAAACCACAAAGGGCATGTCAAGTTCCCGAACCCCCTCCTGTCCCCAGAAGCATATCAAAGCTTCTCAAATAAGAAAAAGGGGAGTTAAAGGACTAAGTAACCAGTGAAAGAGTGCTTGGTTACCAGGGATAGTTAAGCCATGGATGGATGTGCTGAGACTATCCGCCGTAACCAGTACCCTCTCACACTTGTTACCAAACATAACCATCCTTCCATCTGTTTCCCTCCTTTCATCCATGTAGAGAGTGATTATGAAATGTTCATCCAAGAAGTGAAAGTGTTACAACAGACTCATCAGGCCGACAAGAGCCAAGAGTGATAATCTTGTGCTAACTAGTAGGTACGTAACGAATTTTTTAAAAAAATTAAAAAAATAAATCAAAGGTTATAACTCACACTTGTGACCTCACAACCAATCAGAGTGTTGAGATTCTTATTCCTAATGATGAGCCACTTCATGAATAAAAATGTGATTCTGAAACGTGAATATGGATGAAAACTTACGAATCATCCTCGATACAAAAAACAAAGCACAAAATGAACAAAGGAAGGGAAAAAAAAAGGTACAAGATGAAAGGACCCAAGTCTTGACAAATGAAGAATCCTCCAAAGAGACAAAATTTTCTTTCTTTAAAACACGGAGTTCTGAGGTAACGCGGAGTTGACAATTAATGAATCTTTTGGCCTTGTAAGACTAGCCACACTCCCCTCATAACTCACAAAACACCCACCACCCACCCACCACCTTCCAAGTTCCCAGTTCCCAGTTCTCAGTTCTCAGTTCCCCACCTCTCCCCAACACTCTCCCTCCCCCCCCCCCCCAATTATTGGGGGCCTGCATGTGTGTAAGTGGGGAAAAATTGTATTATGGGGGAGGAATTTTTGTTTTGAAAGCTATAGTGGCGAGCATCCATATGAAGGTTTAGTCAAATGTGGCTATAAACCAAATATGAAATATAAAATTTTAATTATCCTTTAGTATATTTGGCTACCAAACTGGAAACCAAATATAAGGATCTGGCGATTTGTATCTGATTGATAGTTTAGGTGTACACATGGTCAGTTTACAACATTTGGTAATGAGATTATTATCAATAATAAAAACACTCTTGAAAAAGGATCATTTTTAAAAAATTGATCTCTCAGAGCATCTCCTTACACTTTATTCATTATTATGCTCTTTTTTTTTTGTGATTTTTGAGACATAAACAATAAGAAAAACAATTGATGTGTAAAAAAAAAGGACATCAAAGTTAAGTGGAGGATGATCTGCTCTCATTGATTCTTTTCAAATTAGGGTTAGGGTTGATGATCATAATAAGTGATGATTTCAAAGACATACCAAAAGAAAAAGAAAAAAGGTTTGACACCCACTATTAAACTTAACTGGGAAATTAGGTAATGCAAGACTCATTTTTCATGAGACTGTAAGTCAAGTGTTAGCCAAAAACCCAAAAAATTCATGAGCTTATAACTCAAGCATTAGCCAAAAGCAATCCAAAAACAAAATAAAAATTGGTCTGAGCCTCCCTCTCTTCTCTCTCTGTCTCTCTCTGTCTCTCTTCCTCTCTGGAATCTGATCTCTCTTCTTCAGCAACAACAGGAGCTGTAGCAACACACATACACACACACAAACACACACACATGCTGCAAGAAGAAGAAGAAGTTCATGATTCCACAAATGAAAAGCAGTACATAGTACTGGTACATAACTACTCCAGTGGAGTGAAAAGGATTCTTCACTAGTGAGGAGGAGGAGGTGGAAGAGGAGGAGGAGGTGGTGGTGGTGGTGGTGGTCCCTGGAGGAGGAGGTGGTTGCTGACATTTTTGTAGGAGTAGCTGGTTGGGGGAAGGTCCCACCAGTGAGTAGTGGAGAAGAGGAGGAGGAGGAGGAGGAGCTGGAGAATTAAGATGGGCAGTGTCGTTTTGCAGCTTGTGTAGCTAGTGTAGCTTACATGATCATCCAGCTTCAATGTGACAGACGGTGGGGGTGGAGGAGGGGGAAGTGCCTGCAGACCGGAAGCTAGCTAGGGTTCTTATATATTATGCTCAACTGTTGCAGGCAGATTGGTAATCTAGTGGTGCAGCAGCAGCAGCAGCTGGAGTGATCAGAGTGTCGTCGCAATCCTCGACCGGAAGTTGCAGAAGTTGTGAGGAGATTTGCATAAGAATATCAGAAATCCAGACACTTGAAGAGTGCTGAACTGCAGCTGCACATATTCATCAGTAGCTAGCTTGTAGTTTTGCAGTAGTATAATACTGGTGAGATCAGTCGATCATCAGGAAGGAAGGAAGGGTACTTGCAGTTGAGGTGCTTTGGCAGTAAACTGCAAATCGTGTCATGAGATTGCGGCAGCAGCTGATCAGCAGCAGCAGGTGGTCTAGTGAGCTGCCCGCCGCGGGCGCTGCTGGATCAGTTGGGTCGAGGATGAAACCGCGGCGTCCAGCTGATATGGGGAAAGTGTTGATGGGAATGGTCCTAGTGCAGCTTGTCATGGTGCTATCTCTGCTGCTCGACAGTACTCCTGTGGTCAAATGTGTGCAGGGAGCTCGTCATGTCGATGAGTCTCTCAAGCGCTCAGCTGCTTTTGCGCAGCCCGCGTCTTTGCAGAATGTGAGTAGAAATGTAGTCCAGTCCTCCAGCTGCCTTAGCTAGCTTCTTTTTGTTTGCATTCTTGGATCGATCATCTCATGGTTTGTGAACAAGTTGCTGCCAAGTTTACTACTGTTGCAGTGTAAGCAGAGCCTTCCTAGCTGATGACAGGAATCAGGAACAAGATTTCAGCAGCTGATGAATCCCGCTTTGCACATTGCTCATCTCATTTTCTTGTTGTTGTTGTTGTTGCTGCTGCTGCTCGCAGGTGATTCGTGTTGAACTCATACACAGAGATCACCCGGCTTCGCCTTTGAGTTCTTCTAGCGACGGAAGTGTGAAGAGCTTTCCGACCAGGTTTGCAGAGGCTGTAGAAAGGAGTTACTCTCGCGCGGCTTACTTCGCCACAAGAATGCGCAGCAGCAGCAGCAGCAGCACCACCACCACCACCATCCCTGCTGCTCGCGCCGTCGGCTACACCCAAGAACAAAAGTTTGAAAGCGGAGTCTCAGCCGGCACGGGAGAATATCTCATGTCGCTGTCTCTGGGCACTCCTCCCCAGCAATTCGCCGCCATCGTCGATACTGGTAGTGACCTGAATTGGGTTCAGTGCTTGCCATGCAGAACCTGCTACCAACAGACCAGCAACAAGTTCGATCCTTCCAGATCTTCGACATACCGAGATGTTCCATGCGCAAACCAACTGTGCCAGGTACCAGACAATTTCAGCTGCAAGCTGCTCTTCTTCTTCTCCTTCTTGTTTGTTGCATTAGAACATCTTCTGCAAAATCCAATCCAATCCAGAAGAGTCCACTTCCCGAAAGCTTATACCTTTGAGTCTTGAAACTTTGGTGGGCTCATAACTCCCACATCTTAGCTCTGATCGAGTAGCTTCAAACAACAAAGTTGTAGGCCTTGAAGAGGTCTTTCCAACGACATATCACATGACATGACAATATGGTTTCCTGCACCGATGCAACTGTTTTTTTCTGCAGGCACTTCCGATTCAGAACTGTGTCTCCGCGACGTGTGATTACGAGTACGTGTATGGAGATCAGTCCAGCACATCTGGAGAATTAGCTTTCGATACCATCTCTCTTGCCAACGGAGGAGGAGCACCGGAAGGCATTCCCAATTTCGCTTTCGGATGTGGGCATGCGAATCAGGGAACATTTGCTGGTGCTGGCGGGCTTGTAGGACTAGGCCAAGGTCCAGTGTCACTAGTCTCTCAGCTGAGCTCCACCTCCACATTCCCTGACAGATTCTCCTACTGCTTGGTCAGCTTGAATGCCGCCACCACCACCACCAGTGCGCTTCTGTTTGGCAACGTGAACACAGTCGCTGGAATTCAGTACACTCCCATCATCAGAAACGCTGTGCACCCAACTTACTATTATGTGCAAATGGTGGGCATCAGTGTGGGTGGTGTTGATCTCGGCATCAATCCTTCCACTTTTGATGTCAATCCCTCCACTGGTGCTGGTGGCACCATTCTGGACTCTGGAACCACCATCTCTATGCTCACTCTGCCTGCTTACGAAGCTGTTCTTGAGGTAAGTCGATTTTTAAGGCACTGCTCATCAAACCTTGCAATATTTCACACTTTGTTTTCATGGGTGCATTGCAGCAGCTTAGAGTGGAATAATTATTTGTAGCTCTCCTGAATTCTTGCTCGGATCATCATTAACAGTTCCTTTGAGATTCTGGCTGTTGGGTCTTGGTGAAGAGCATGTCGATCTTCTTCCAAGCTCAGATCATCATCAACAGTTCCTTAGAGATTCTGGCTGTTGGGTCTTGGTGAAAAGCATGTCAGTCTTCTTCCAAGCTGTTCTGACTGGCATTATGATCTTGGTCAAGCATATCTTGATCATGATTCTGTCTGTTAATTGGTTGTTGTCAAAAACCTTCTTCTAACTGTTGTATTATGAACAACAATCTTCATCAAGCTGCTGCTGCTGCTGCTGCATCTTGATGATTCTGGCTGTTGTTGGGTCATGAGTATCTATCTATCTATGTATCTATCTTTGTTAATCTTAAGCAGATCAGCTTCTTTCTGACTGGAATTTATAGGATCTTCCTGGAGGAGTGAGCACGTCAATGAGATTCTCATCATGTCTCATTGACTGTTTCTTTGGCTGATCTTTCTGTGTGTCTTGTGATCTTTGGGGATGATGCTGACGATGATGGTGGTGGTGGTGGTGGTGATGATGATGATGTACTACAGGCTTTCCAGAGAGAAGTGGCATACCCGCTGACAGATGGGACTCCATATGGACTGGATCTGTGCTTCGACATTGCGGGAGTGACCAACCCTACTGTGCCAGACATGACGTTCCACTTCCAAGGGGGAGCCAACTTCTTGCTCCTGCCTGAGAATCTGTTTGCCATTGTTGATGCTTTGGACTCTGTCATGTGTATGGCTATGGCAGGCAGTGAAGGCTTCAGCATCATTGGCAACATCCAGCAACAAGACCATTTGGTGATCTACGACCGAGTTGCTCAGAGGATTGGCTTTGCCAATGCCAATTGTTAACCCCCAGGACTAAATGGCATTTCACCCACCAACTGACCTACCTACCTACCTACCTACCTACCTCCTTGGTTGAGCCTAAATCCGTTCAACTTTCATCCATTCAGTTGAGTATGAATTTGTTCGATCCACTGACTTTCTTTCATCTGCTCAACTGGTTGAGTCTGAATTCATTCAACCAACTTTCATCTGCTCATTTCGATTGTAGTCTGAATTTCATTCAGCCAATTTTTTTTCATCTGCTCCTTCAGTTGAATCTGAATTCAATCAGCCAACTTTTTCATCTGCTTGCTCATTCAGTTGAGTCTGAAATCATTCGGCCAACTTTTCCATCTGCTTGCTCATTTGGTTGAGTCTGAAATTCATTGGGCCCAAGTTTTTCATCTGCTTGCTCATTTGGGCAAGTCTGAAATTCATTCAGCCGACTTTTTCATCTACTCATTTGGTTGAGTCTGAACTCATTCAGCTGACATTTTCATCTGCTCAGTCAGTTGAGACTGAATTAGGTTTTGAGCTGACGGGGCAGTGGACTGCCTGGTGTTCAGTTCAAATTTAGGGTTTGAGTGACCTGGCAGCCAGCTCAGTTGAGGCTGAAATTAATCAGACTGTTAAGGCTGATCTGGCAGTCGGTTGGTCGGTCGGTTGAGTGTGAATTGGACTTTGAGCTGACAACAAGGTGCTTTTGTTGAGTCCGAATTAGAATTTTAAGCTGATCTAGTCCTCATTGGAGCTTTTACATTAGATTATAACCTGACCTGCTCAGTTGGGTCTAAATTAAAACTTTAAGCTGGGTCTGGATTAAGCTTAAGTTGAGTGGTTGAGTCTGAGTTAGATTTAAGTTGGGTTATGAATAGACCGAGCTTTCAGCATTTAGAACATTTGAACAATTTGGAAACAATCACAAATTCTCTTCCCCCCTGCTAGTTCATAAATTGTCATCATGTCCAATTTCACTCTTTTTTGTATTTTTCCCCTTAGTTTTGAGAAAATACATTCACTTATGAATCATGTTCTATGATGTGAAGGTCACATGGATTTGAGAGAGCTCTTAACCCTAAGAAGCTTAGGGTGAAGGGGTGGAATCTCTCACCTCAGTGACAATTAACATGTATATGTCATGATTTTAGCTCTTTTTCTATAGGATGAAGCACTTGGCAGTTTGTTTTGTCGATATTTTTGGGTTGGTTTTGGTAGCCTCTTTTAACTCCATAGCAACGAAAAAAGACATGGCATTCTTACAAATGACTATATCAATTTGTGACTTACACTATCCAATTTCATTCACTTTCTGACTACACTCAATTTGGGAATGAAACCAGTTCATTTGAACTAGTATAGCCTTTGTCGATGACCCAAGTGTGAGTTGATTACCCAACTAAAATTTTGCCTTCCAAAATCATTTTTTGTAATTTATTTGAATTTCCGAAAACCAAAAAAAAATCTACTCAAAATTCAATTCTCTCTCAAACTTTCAGTCTAAAAAATTTCAAATCACTGTAATTTATCTGAATTTCCAATGACCAAAGAAAAAACTACTCAACATTCAATTCTCTACTGCACCTTAGGTCTAAAAATTTTCAAATTACAAAAAATCTTAAATCACCTTCATAAAAGGTGTGGAAAACTTAATTTTGAAACTAAGCAATTCTTTTATTTTTAAAAAAATCATGTTCAACAGACACATTTTGGTCACTATTACGAGCTTTCAAATCATCATCAGAAGATTATGTCATATCAAATGATCAAGAAATTCACGTAATCTGTCCCTAGACCCAACGGTCATTCCATGTATGCGTTCCTCTTGCATGTGTGTATGTAATGCAAGAATCAAAATTAATTAACGACTGACTTGCTTTGTTCTTGTATTTTATTCATGCTTTGATTTCTTATGGGTTGGAATTGTAAGGGTTTAGGGGTTGGAGATGTTTAGGGTTTAAGGGTTATGTGTCAAGGTTAACAATGTGGTTCAAAGCTTTGATGTGTTGTATATGCAATTCTTGCATGATGATCTCATAAGAGTGTGAGTATCCTTGCATTGTCGAGTCATGTGAAGTCCATTATAGAAACTTAGAAAGATTCAATTGAACTTCTTCGTCATGGTAATCAAAATGTGTTTTCAATTTTGATGATGAGAAATTTTTCAGGAATTGGTATATAGGTGAATTTTTTGGAATATTTCAATATGATCATCCTCAAACAATTCTAGAAATAATTTCTATCACATCATCGTTCATGGCATTAATCATGTCTTTAAACAATTGTTCTATCATATGATTGTCCTCAAACAATTCTAGAAATAATTTCTATCACATTGTCGTTCATGGCATTAACCATGTCCTTAAACAATTGTTCTATCATATGTGATTATCCTCAAACAATTTCTATTAACAATTTTTTATCATGTTCAACAAACACACATGGTTATTATGTTAAGATTTATGGCTTCAATATGAGAAGCATGAAGTATTCAACCTGGTTTTTTTTTTTTTTTTTTAAATTTTGTGTTATTTTTTTTTTTTAAAATAATTAAACCAAATTTGTTTTTAAAAAAAAAATAAAAG
>Ga0116231_10005300_pt1 | contig 25441 bp, 19 predicted proteins | sample S1TSphgellanicum_2_FD_89695 | JGI IMG/M metagenome (GOLD analysis project Ga0116231, IMG submission 89695) | Host-associated microbial communities from peat moss isolated from Minnesota, USA - S1T2_Fd - Sphagnum magellanicum MG | ecosystem: Host-associated > Plants > Peat moss > Unclassified... | reverse complement strand
TCAGAATACATTGTAAAAAGAACTCCATAAACAATATTACAATTCATTTCATCATATTATAATACTATAAAAAATTCACACAACAATATAAACATAAAATTCACTACAGAAGTTTGGGCTTCTTTATATTATTGAAAACATGAATCAAAATTATAGCATAATCCCATGTTTTGTTGAAAGAAATCAAAAAAACAATTAAAATCTATGGTATATCAAAAACATTATCTATGGTTTTCTACTACAATTACCTATAACTCCTCTTACACTTCCCAAAACTATGTGTCTTAAAATGTCCCTTGTTTTCCAAAATTCTCCCCTTTTGGATTGTCCCAAGTCACATCACCATGATTCAAAACCAACAAGAATTTAAAATTTAAACTAACAAGGCTCCTTGATCAATCCCTATCCTAAATGCTTTATTCATCCAAAACCCTTAACAACCAACTCTAACCACTTAGAAAAATGCTCGATCATAACTTGAACATATTGGTTATGTCAAGGTGTCAAATTCAATGGGCTGGCAAAATCTAAGCTCCATTGATAACCTAGCCCCATAATCAATAAAGGTTGTAGTTGGGGTGTTGGTGTGTTGAATGATGCCCATATTTGATCATACACCACACCTAGAAACAAATTGCTAAACTTGTAGTTGCATCCCATGCCACCAGTATTATGCATGGAATAAATTGTAGGTCCGTCAAACCCCAAAATGGCCCAACTCTTCACAAGCATGTCGTACAAGGCCCTCACGCTACTTTGGGTGTGGTATTACATGTGCTAGCCCAATTGTCCACACACATAATAAAAAATTACCTTCACATCGGAACCATTTTGCCCTATGGACAACCTAACCTACTCCTTGGGTGTCAATCCCATCGGAACCTGACCTACATGTAGATATGCAATGACAAATAAACCTAGATGGATGTCCAAGGCACCATTTCCTTCTGGTTCATCATTATCACTATGAGAATTCTCATTACTCGTGTTGCCTTGGGGTACATCCCCAAAACATCTCAACAAAATACACATGTATGTAAAGGCATGCCATCTTGGTATTGCCTCCAAATCCACCTCTCCATGCCGCTTGGCACCTATGGTATCCTTTTCACTAGAACTTGGGTTCCAACTCAACCCATTGGCATCCCGATTAACCCTATCAACCTTATGAACAATATCAAAATTGTATTCATGAAGGATAAGTGCCCATTTGGCCAACTATCCTGTGAGTTGATTTAATTCCATTAGAAATTTCAAGGGTTGGTGATCGATAACCAAAGTAAACGGGCTACCATATAAATAACACTTTAAAGAAAAAACTACCCAAACAATAGCAAAGCCCTCCCTTTCATATGAACTATATTTGGCCTTTGTTTTGTTGTTGGACCAATTGGCATATGCCACCACAAATTCCCAACCATTGTCATCCAATTGGGTAAGCATGGCTCCCAACCTTAAGGTATTGCAACTGAAAAATATGTCGAATGGGTTACTTCAAGATGGGGGCTAAGGAAAGTTGGGCCTTCAACTCTTGAAATGCCTATTCCTGTTCCTCACCCCAAACATATTCCTAGTCAATTTGTGTCAACCTAGTTAAAGGTTTAGTAATGCCACTAAATCCTTTAACAAATCTTCAATAATAATTACACAAGCCTAGGAAGGCTTGTACCCTATTGACATTTTTCAACTAGAATACTTATGAAATGGCCTCAACTTAGGCCTTTTGTACCCCCAATCCATTTAAATACATCATGTGACCTAGGTATTCCACATGTGTCTGGAAAAATTGGTATTTGCCTGGATGAAATTTAAGGTTATGATCTTTAAGTCTTCCAAATATTTCCTATAGATGATGCTTGTGATCCTCTGATGTTAGGCTAAAAATGATAATATCATCGATGTAACATTTGGCAAAACCAAATCTTACTAATACTCAATCCATCACCCTCCGAAATTTTGCAGGGGCATTTTTTAAACCAAATGGCAAAATTTGCCACTCGTACAAACAATCCTTCCCATGAAGATTGATTCCCCAAAATGTTGTTTTGACCTTGTTGCCTTCCTTCAATAACATTTGATGGTAGTGAAACTTCAAGTCTAAAATACTAAAAACCTTGGCCTAACCAAAGTTATCAAAGATCTCCTCCGGTAGGGGCATGGCATATTGTTTGAATGTGTGTGCGACACAACCCAAACTCCTTGAAAGATTCAAAAAAGAATCCCAAAATGAAAACAATAAAAGGAAAAAAAATAAATTAGGTACTTTCCCTTGCTTGTAGCACTTCGAGGGTAAAAGGGGCGTGCTAGAACTCCAAGATGGGGATTAGGATGAGTGACAAGCAAGTTAATTATTCATATTGATCTGCACAAACCAAATAACAAGTTGGTTAATACATAATTGGAGCATTTTTAGTGCACGAATGAACCACGGGCATACACAGATTCACAAGATTCACCACAACCTGGACTTACGGGAAGCCACCACCTTCCCCTTTATAATATTTTTTATGATTTGCCATGAGGGCTACACCCAAATGGTTTTTTTCCCAAGATTCCAAATTAGGAGTCTTGCACTTCTTGAAATTGAGACTCTTGTCACTTTGATGCCCATAACGTTTTGTGCAAAACTTTGATTAAGGCGAGGTTTTAAACAAAATTGTAGCTCTTGTCAAGATCTTTGCAACGATATGTAGCATGCTTCCTACACGGATGTAAATCATTGCGATTCTTGACTTTTAATGGTTAAGAATCAAATTGACACTTTGACTCCCAACCCTTCTTTTGACCATAACTTATGTTATAATTATTTAAATGGATAATGCGACCCCATTTTATACATCTAAGTCTTAAGACTTTCCAATGGCATAAAGAAGTCTTCAATCCAATGATTTTTTACTCTTCAAATTGCTTTTTAAAAATCTGGGAATCCATCTGGACTCCAACTCCCAAAGTGGGAGTTTGCTTAAGAATGTGTGGGTTCATTCCCTCACACTCTTCCACATTCTCAAGAATGTGAATGTGATTCATGGGTTACATTCCCAACCCACACCTTTCCATGCACTTACTTTAATTGCAAGCCCGAGGCTAAGATCATGACATTATGCTTATTGATTGGGCAATAATCCCCACACATGCGTTGTTCCGTCCAATTGCCAAAAATATCCTTCTTGGCTAGCATCACTATGGCTAACGCATACTCACCTTTTGACAATTCCATCAAGTTTGCATCCAACAACTTTATTATCCAAGCCTAAACCAAGGCCTTCTCCATCTCACTCAACCTATAAGGTCATTTAAAAATAGAATTATCATCCTACAATACAATTTGAACTTCTTGTCCTTTCAACTATCCCAATCTGTTCAAATTAAAAGTAAAACAACCAACATAATCCTACAATAGTTGTCATATTTCTTACACCTCATCTTTTGTGATTGTGGGACCAATACTTGGCTCCCATGACTTTGCAATTCCTATACCTTAAGCTAAGATGATGACACATCCCCAACACTTGAGGTTGCGAGTGAAACTTATGATTATTATGCAAAATGTGACGTAGCACCATAATGCCTTGGTGCCCCCACATCAAAAACCTCCTTCTCATTACCTATAAATCTTTAATCTCATAAATGCCAAGGATGACCCCCCTTTACACCAACATAGTTGACCCAAATGTAGGTGTAACAAAAGTAAAGGAAGGGTGGGTGGGTGAGAAAGACTATGCAAATCAAACTTGCTTAGCCCAACAAAGGTTAAAAATCCATGTGAGATAGGTAAGACCTATAACCTGTCCCAATATCCGTCTATGAGCACCTTCAAAAATCCCTTACACAACTATGGTGCATGTGCGAAATCCCATGGTTCGTTCTTGTTCATCAACATTGGGCTTTTAAATGGATGAGTTGGCATCCCAAATCATGCTTGGATTGCCATCCCAAAATGTGTGAGAATGTGGAAAACTAAAATGAGTAGGTAAGGCTACCCGAGGTAGGCCAACCCTGTTGATTACAGCCAAAGGTGGTCAATCAATGTGTTGAATGGTAAAAGAATGTTGTCCTGGATCCAAAATGTCATCCACCAAGCATGTGGGTGACCTCAAAATGAGCCGAATGTGTTCTGAAACCCCTTTAGTGGATTTAGGTTAATCCATAACCACCAAAAATGGTGGGCATGTGAACTGACTGTTATAACATCCACATGCATTGGCTCCTTGATCCGAGCCTTAATTTGTTGCCATGTTACCAATATAGCTAACTAATAATCCCCCAAAGGTGGAACATTCTCCAACACATATGCACATGAATGCAATTAAAAGGTCTACAAATATTATAACACTCAAATTAATTCCCAAAATAACCTTGATCTGGGGTTTTTAAATCCCTAACATATGCCAACCTATGATAAACCCTGACATGGCCATCTTAATATGACCAGGTACACTAGTTTGATCTTGTCCAAATCTTGTGCCCCTAACAATGTGATGTTGTTCATTATGGCACATTAGTAATCCTAGATCACTGATGTAAGCAACAACTTAGCATGTTGTTGTCGTAGCATCATAATATGGTGCATGGAAGCTTACCGAGTTTGAGGATCCTTCTCCACATAATAGTATAACGCAAACCTTGATGCTAAATTGAAGGACCGTTACAAGGTTGGAAGTAATGTCTCCAAAAAGCTCTACCAAGCAAATCCCATCCTTATGAATATGCCATTGGATAACCCTAGAATCCAAAGGTCATAAACTAGTTGGTCCATGGCTTGGCTCTACAAGTACTTATGGGCCTGGTGATGGTAGAATGTGCCAAGCTTGATGAATATAATGTCTGGTTGATGCTTGAACTTTTGACAACATTCCCCATGATGGTGCAAGATCATGTGATGAGCCTTGAATGAATGACCCAACCTGGGCACTTGACATCTCCAACTCATGAATAGGGGGGGGCCATCCATAACCTGGACATTACCTTCAAATAAATCAAAACCACAGGGAAGCCTTGAAAATCATGTTAACATTATTGAATTACTAGATTTTCCTGCATGCCCCCCAATGAAGGTAGTTAGGAAAGCCTTACGACTATTTCTTGTTTGCCATCATGGTTGATAATAAGTAGTCTCCTCCCAAAAATCCAAGTTGATTCCCAAGGGATACAAAACTACCCCCGCCAACCAGCACATCATACAATGTAACCTACATAAACATTACCTTAGCATAGACCATGGTATAATTTGCAAGTTTGACGAGATTAACCTAAATGACGACCTCATGTTTGGTTATCCCCCAAGCTCTTTATGACCCGCCCATCGATATCAAAATTTGGTATGAACATGGTTCCAAATTAACATCGGTCAACCCTAGACCCTCCACTACTACTTTGTCCAACATCAAAGGTTAAGCTCTTGAATCCAATCGTATTTTCTGGGGTTGGTAATATTGTCCTGGAACCCCTTCATCTAAAAAACACCTTCCTAATTCCACACCACCATTACACCAAGTAGAACCATGATTGATTGATGGGTGGGCATGCTAGAAGCTCTTGGAGTTTGGCTACTACAACATGCCAAGGTGGTACCACCATAACAGGTGGTTGGCTTACAGGTGATTGACCAACAAATATCCTGCTGATAAGTAGTCCATCAACAAATGGACCAACATAAGGTCAATAAGTAAATGGTTGACAAGTATGTCACCAACAAATACCTAACCAATTAATGGTTAAGTGAATATGAACTCTTGGGAATTTTTGACATGTGTAGCCACCAAGTGTATCCACACCATCACATAATGTGGCTACCATCCAAAATATTGCAACCGGTCAAAAATCAGGCATTGCCAAAGTCATAGTGAAAAACAATGGTGTCTGGCACACCAACCTAGCCACCTCCCCCAACACACTATTGGGCGCCTGGGTTCTTGAAATGGAATCACAAAATCTAATGGTAGCAACCAATCCCTTACTAGGGTTGGATGCGTCCATCAAGGTGTGGATTGTGTTGATCAACATAAAGGATTATGGTAGACAAACCTAGCGTTGGCCTCCCCACGCTGAGGATCCAACCTTTCGTTAACACCTCATGGTTTTTGCACTCGAACACTTGCCCTAATAATTGGTGCAATTATCAAAACCCTAACCAAGGTTTTATCATCAATTGCCCATAAAACATGATCATTATGAATATTTGATTTCATTTCATTTGGACCTAATGGCCCTTAAAATCTAACCCCACAAAAAAATCCAAGGTCAAAACCCTAAGCTGAAAAATCACATAGCATAGGTGTTGTGGGTTTCACATGTGTCACCATGATAGATGCCATACTTGTCATTAGTGCCTTCAAATGTGCAAATTGCTCTCCCATGGTATTAGGTTGGTTTAGAACTAACTTGGTGGTTGGCCCTTTATTGGTCACACCTTTCACCTCCTAACCTTTGCTAAAACCTAGGGACTTCCTTGCATTTTCCATATGGGATTGACCTTGCCATAGCTCTGGATGAAGCATGAAGCAATGATCTACATCATGGCCATATGCCTTGCAATGGGAGCAAGGTTGGTTGGGATTGGGGTTAGAATTGGTTGTTTGAAAAGGATTAAGACAATCCTTCTTTTGATGCAGCCCACCACAGCTCCAACACTTATCCTTTCCCCCATGTTTAGCAATGTAGGATGGGGAACCCCCATAGGGTTTTTGTTTGGGCCCTTTGCCCTTTTATGGTATAGTCCTTAATGGCTAACCATGTGACTATTGAGTCGATGAGGGCAGATAAGGTTTTGGGGTTTCCTTATTAAACCTTAAAGTGATAACCTTCTCCTCCATCATGTTGAGCTCAATGCACTCATAAGCCTAGAAAAGTAATGCCAATGTGGGTTGGGTCGACTAGGTGAACATTATGTCTCGCACTTGTCGTCTTAGATCCTTTTCTAGGATCCGATACCAAAATTGTACATCATGAGCCTCTCTAACCCCCTTGGTCACATTGATTAACCTTCACATCCATGTGTACGCCTCTTGCAAACTTTCATGGGGTTGTCTTTAAAACTCTTGCAATGTGCGGAGTTTTTCAGTCTTCACACCCTAGTAATGGGTGCCAAGCTCCTCAAAAAACTCAATGACAAGGTTAAAAGTGAAAAGAGCCCGTGCCCTAATAGTCGGATTGTTGCCACTGCCCCTAGGAGTGGAAAGATTTGCACCAATCCCTGTGATAGTGGTTGATGGGGTAGGTGTTGAGACAACCGATCGACCTTTCGTGATGGAGAAATAATTTGGTGACTAATACCTACGCCACTCCTCAATGTTACCGTCATGGGCATCAAAAAACTCATGATAGTCATCCATGGGTGGTCCTTCTAGATGCTGGAATAAACCCTTCCATGCCATGAAAGGTGTAAATTGTTGTGGATTATGTAATTATTACATATCACAAGAAGTATTGAACTCTCGGATGAAATCATCTAGTTCAATGGTGTTGACCGCCCCCCAAAAATTGACAAGGCCCTTTAAAGATGCCATACATGTCCTCCATGTCCCACACAAATGGTATCGACAATACTAGTGGTAGTTCTGTTTCAAAATCAAAAAAATATCCCTTAAGTGATAATGTAGGTGGGGTAGGTAGTTAGAATCGCACCCCCTGCCTAATAAATCCTCCAACAAACCTATCTCCAAAATCCAAATCCTGACACTTATTTGTGATGAAACCCTAACTTTAATCCAAATCTCCCTGAAAATCGTAAACTTGTAACTGTGAAACCCCACTATGACCAAAATTGCTACATTTGTATTAACTCAACTAATTCTACAAGGATGCTAACCTAGTGTGGCTTTCCCTAACCCTAAAATCCTCTAAACCAAAATGGTAACCAAGGTTCATGCAAATGTATGGTTGGGGCACTTGCATCCACAAAAATATTCTATGGGGCCAAGCACGCACTTGGGGCTCTAATAACCATAAAAACAATAAATGTGATCTCACTAGTCATTACCTCAATCGTACCGCCACAAAAAGTCCATTAGTCATCAACCCAATCTCATTTAACAACAAAGACAAGCACTAGGTACAACCTACTCGCCACTAAACCCTAATATTTATGTCTAGGCAAACCAAGGGTCGAATAGGACCTATTTAGTATTCAGAGTTTGGTGGTAGCCTTATCCCATACCTAACCATTAACCACACCAACTACAACCTTTGGGCTCATTATATGTTGCAATTAGCACACATGGGAGGGCTCGTACACTTTTAACCAAAGCTTCTTACTGAATAGTATGCAAAAATTTACATGAAATCATCACACAAGCTTTTATTCACCTTGTGACGTAGCCAAAAAACACATAACCTAACAAATTTCCCTACCCCTAGATAAAGAATTGATAATCCCAAACATAGACATAGGAAACATGTGCCAAAATCGACAACACAAGGGGCAAGAACTCTTTAACATAGACACACCTCCACCCCTGTAAGCTCCACTAGGAGACTTACAACAATAGGTATGCAAAAATTCAAAAGTTGATGACACAGCTTGATGGCTTGACACTCCACCACCTCTGGGTATCAAAAGTACTTACAAGTAAGTTACCCGTGTGTTGTTGCAACATTCCTTGCCTTCCTATGCCTCACACCTCCCTACACCCCTCATGCCACACCACCAGAAAAAGGGTTAGAAAATGACCCTCCGCCAATCTAGCTAAAACCTCCTAAAATGATAGCCTCCTTCACCACAAGAGCAATGGTGAAGATGGCACCCCCGAAACAAGCATCCTATGTGTGAGATATCAATTTTTGGGATTTTATGTGAAATATCACCCAAAAATAGGAATATTAATCTCTGGACTCCCAAAATCACAATCTCTAAAAGTGGCTATATGCTCACTATTGTGTAGTGCTTGCCAAGACGAATCCAATGATGTGAGAATCATCGAAATCTAAGCCCGTATGTGGAAGATATGACCTGCCAAAAATCACAGATGGATGAAAAGTTTTCATCCAAATGTTTGATGGAAATTTTTTTTTTTTAAAAAAATGATGAAAAATCATACCTCCAAATCATGGATGAAAACCCTTATACTTGGATGAACCCCACTTCATCCAAAATTATGGACGAAATAAAAATAAAAATAAAAATATATATGTTGGTAGGTTTGGATTGGTGCTGAACATGTGCCCTAGGTTCAGAAAATTAGAAAAAAAATGAAAAAGGAGGTCCAAATTAAACCCCCCTATCCTCCCCTGAAGCACGTGAACCTTTGCTCGTGCCCAAACTTTGAATGTTTGGAAGAAAGCTCAAGCTCTTAGCGGTGGCAATTGGAGCTTGGTTCTTTCCACTGCCACCCACCTTGCTTTTTTTTTGTTTTGTTTTTCTTCCTTCTTTTACCCTTATTTTTCTTTTCTTCTTCTTCTTCTCTATCTCTTTCTCTTCTCCTTCTCTTGCTTTTCCTCTCTTGCAAGTGTTGCCCGCAAAAATCACAAAGGCAAGAAGCTCCTCTCCCCATCGTTCCTACTCCTCCCCCTTAGCTTTGCGCTTTGTTAAGGAGAGAAAAAACGACCACCACCAAGAAGACAAAGGGGAGGTTGGTGCATTGTTAGGCTCCCCCTACCCTAGCTCTTCTAGTGGATGTTGTTGTAACCACAATAACTCTCATTGTTGGTAGTTCAACGAAAATGCCAACACTCTTCTTTTTGCCTTTTTTTTTTTCCCTCTTGAGCTAGGCAACTAGTTGAGCTCTTGGCGATAGCAACGATAGCCTACCAAATCTAATGTTATACTTATAGGGTACTAAGAGAGAAGGAAAAAGAGGAAAAGAAATGAAAGGGAAGGGGGCGAACCTCTACAACAATGGAAGGGGGCCCTCATTTGTGAGTTTTTTTTTTCTCACCACTCTGTGCAACCTTTAAACTCAGTGCTAAAACAACTATAGCCCAATTGTAGCACAAAAACAACTAATTAGACTTTTGGTGATTCAAAAGATTGACTCGCAACAACACAAGAATCCAAGCCCAAAACATAGAAACCAAAACACTTGCATAACAACAATACTTAAAAATATAAATTATGCTATAGAATTTCAAATCACCAAAAGTGATTTGAAATGACTCTCCATGGGATTTTATCCCAAAACCAAATATTTTGAACCATGTTCACACTCAAACCAATTCAAGACAAATTAATTAACCTAACTAACCCAATTTAGCTTAATTATAACCTAATTAGGTAGCTAAGGTAAAACTCCTGACACCTCAAAGGGTTATAAACTTGAAGAATGGAACTTTGAATTTTTTTGGAATTTACCATAATAATAAGGGTTTCATGTGGTTACAAAAAGATAAATATAAAAATGTAATGGCTCCTAAAAAGTTTTAATTCATGGTAAGTTCATTGGGAATTCATGACATGTATCAATTTTGAATTGGGGTCAATGTCCTTCTTTTGTAAGCTTGGGTGTCAATATGATTCTTGAAATGGCATGCCTTTGGAACACACCATATCTTTTCTTAATTAGTTTTGTTGACGAGTCATGTAAAGCATAATTGAAGTTTGAAGAATCTCCTTGTAAATTTAAGAAATTGACATCAATACCATTTGGCAATCCTAAGGACCACAAATCACCAACCTTATGTTGGTTTAGGCTCTTTTTCATTATTACTTAATCTTCTTCCAATCATGGATGAAAGCACACTATAGGTGATTACATAATTCTATCATGTAATGATTAAGAATCAATAACTAGCCACATACAAAAGAAAAATGATCAAAATATGAATTGGATTCAAGATGATTCAATAGTCATATTGATTAAGTTTTTTGGCAATATGGAATATACATGATGACATTTATACAAAACAAATTTTTTTTGAAAGATGTTGATGACCAAAATATCGAGATGTAATTTGACATGTATTATTTTTATAAAGTTATTTATTCATTCAAATTAATAATTTAGATATTATCATCTTTCAAATATAATATTTTCATATGATATTAGGGTGGATAAAGTCCAAAAACTAAAAAAATACTTGTTTAGCCTTGCCATATGGCTTGTGCAATACAACATATCATCCTTACAATGTATTTATTATGTTATTTTGGTAATTTAAAACCTTGGTATGAAGGTTACTAGTGTTTGGGACATTATCCCTTTTCATAAGGTCATCATTGGGATGTCTTGTTGAGCTACAAGACATCCCAAATAAGGTGTCCCTAATAAAAATTAGGCGAATTATAGCATTTTCCTAGTTCAAAGGACATCACATCCAAGTTTGGGGAATGCTAAGAACAATGAGAAGATGTCGAGAGGTGTTATGTGAAAACATCAAGAAATAATGAAATGATGACAACACAATGAGAAATGATGAGAATAATGATGGAATGACAAGAAAATGATAGGGAATGAAAGGATAGTAGGAACAATAGAAAAATGGTGTAACACCAAGAAATATGTTAGGGGATGTCATGGGGGAAAATTGAATGACAAGGGCCAATAGAGGACAACAAAGGACAACAACAATGTTGGGAAGCATGTTCAACAATGTCAAGGGACATTGGGAATTTTTTTTTCATTTTTAGGTGACATCAAAGGATGATTGCAACATTGGGGAACACATTAAACGACACTAAAAGGTATATCAAGAGATACCATGAAAAATAATTCAAGAAAGGAAAAATATTTAGAAAACAAATATTATATTTTTTTTCAAATAACAATGGATGTCAAGAGACACACCAAGGAAAAGTAAGAAACACTTCAAAGGATGTCAAAAAGGACATTGCACTAGTAGAAATCTACCAAAATACAACCATTGCATTTACGATTACATGTGATTTCTAATCATTTACAGTTTTGGAAATATTTGTAATTATAAAATCAAATTTCAACTATTTTGGTCATTGTTGTGACTATGTTGCAACTATTGATAACTTCATCCTATGGGCTAGATGGTTTTTTAAAATTTATTTTCATCCATGAATACGTTAATATGTTTCACTAGTGACAATAGTCACCATGTTAGTCACACCCCTAGAGATATTCTATGGTTATTTAGGTGTAAGTTTTTATATATGTATTAAAATAGTATTTGAAGATATATTAGCCATCTAATAAAAAAATTCATATATTAATTATGCTTATATATGTATAATTTTCATATATTGAATATAGAAATTCATATTTTAAATCTGAAAATTTCTATTTGAATTTGAAAATTAATATTTGAGTTCTGAAAATTATTATTTGAATATAAATTTTTTTAGTTCAATTCCAAAAACCTTTCTTTGAATTTGAAATTTCATATTTGCATTCTAAAAATTGTTATTTGAATATCAAAATCGACATTTAAATTCAAATAATTGTAATTTGAGTCTGGAATTTTTTTTTTCAATTAATTTTTTTTTTTCAGTTTGAAAATTCATATTCGAGATCGGAAAATTGTTATTTGAATATGAAATCTTCTATTTCAATCATAAGAATTCTTATTTGAATTTGAAAATTCATATTTGAGTTCTGAAAATTGTTATTTGAATCTCAAAATCAATATTTAAATTCTGATCATTTTTATTTCATCTGAAAATCCATATTAAAATTTGATAATTTTTTTTTGAAGCTGAAAACTGTTATTTGATTCTAGAAATTGTTGTTTGAATTTGAAATTTGACATTTGAGATCTGAAAACTGTTTGTTGAATGTGAAAAAGAAATCTTTCAATTTTGGTCATTGTTATTTGAATCTGAAAATTACTATTTCAATTCTTTAAAACTTATTTGAATTTGAGAATTTTTATTCAAGTCTGAAAATTTTTGTTCAATTATTTTTGAAAAAAATTGAATTTGGAAAGTTTCATTTGAATCTGTAATTGATATTTCAATTCTAAATTATTTTATTCGAATCTAAATTTGTATTATTTCAATTCTGAAAATTATTAATTGAGTCTAAAATGGTTATGTCAAATTTGAAAATTTTTATTTGGATCTAAAACTGGATATTTCTATTTGAAATTGAAAAAATTATTTCAATTTAGAAATTTATATTTGATTTCTGAAAAAAATTATTTGAGTTTTTAAAAAACTTATTTGAGTCTGAAATTTCATATTTGAATTCTGAAAATTGGTAATAAGAGCTATAACAATTGAAATAATAACAAAAGTAATAATTCCAAAATAGCTAGCTACTAGCCACATTAGTACTTTGATAGTTATTATTATTATCATTAAATATTCAATGTATTGAAATATAAAATTTTATTTATTAATATTATATTTAACATTATGATATGAATTATTATTAAAGGGCTACCAAAGCTATTAAAATTATTTATTCTATTATTTTATTGTTAGTATTATTAAATATTGATTATTTATAATTAATAAATAGATATAACAAGTGAGGTAATAATAATAATAAAATAACTAGTTAATCTAGCTACTAGCTACATTAATAATAATATAATATTGTTGAATCTAGCCTAACCTAAAATAGTTAGTTAATTAGTAGTTGTTTGTACTTATTCCATATTTTTTGTCTTTGTTTTTAAATTTGGAAACTATATGAACAAGTGCATTAGAACATTGAAAATACACAAAGAACATTAAAAACCAAGTGTCATTTGGGATGAGCCAAACAAACCTAATAAAGCTACATACCTAATAAGCCTTAGTGGCCTAGGTTAGGTTACCTAACTAGCAGGCCTAGGTGGGTTGTGATATGTAACTACCAAATAAACTTTGATAGCCTAGGTTAAGCTATTTACCTAATAGGCCTAGGTGGCCTAGGCTACTTATTTACTAGGCTTAGGTGGACTATGTTATTTACCTAGTAGGTTTAAGTTACATACCTATAATAAACCTAGGCTAATAGGCTACCTACATGGTTAATAAGTCTACATAATAAACCTAGGTCACCTAAAATACTTACCTAGAAAGCGTACACTACTTAGTAGGCTACTTAATAGTCTTAAACTACGTCCTAGGTAGCCTATTGGGTAGGTCTAGGCTAGGTTACTTAATTAAGTTACTAGTTAGGTTATTACCTAATAAGTAACCTATTAGCTTATTAGTTATGTTAAACTAGATAGGTAGTCTAAACCTAACCTAACTTACTAGCTATGGTAAGTTAGGGTAGCCTAGGCTTAACAAGTAGGTTAAGTCATTAAATGAATATGGATCATTTGATTAAGTGTCAAATCATAATGGTCAATTTGACTAAACCCTATCCATTCAATATGGCCAATTTGATTAAGCTATGACCATTTTAATGAACATTTGTCCATTTTGACCAAATCTTCAACCTGACACTTGGTTAAAAAGGTCATTTTAGTCAAATGTAACATGTTTTTTCATGTCCCAAACCTTTAGTCAAAATGGACATACCCTTTGGTCAATGTGAACAATTTGATCAAGTTAACCTTTTGAAAAGCCGTGATTTTTTGTAGTGCCCTTTAATTTGCCAAAGATTACACCTCATTAATTTAAATCAAGTTTCCTTTGGTTAATAATTTTGCCACATGTCACATTGACATTTGTTGTTCGTTGTATACATGGTATAATGTAAGGTCCAACCAATTTAGTTGCATCGCAATTGCATAAAACATACATTTTGCATATGAATGAAATCGTATATGTTGATTTTGATTTCATCTATCATCTATAATTAAAAATGCATGCAACTTGTCCAAAACAACTAGGGGGATTTTAGTTACATATGACATAAATGATTAAGAACTAGTTACATAGGCTAATTGTAAAAAACCATTTTTTTTCTAGTATTAGGTGCATGTGAGGCGACTTTCTAACCCCCTACCCCTAGTTCTATGAGGTGACTATATTTGAAAGTACATATGTTACTAGTGAAGGAAAAATGCAAAATGTATTTCATTAAATTGTGTTTGTAGTTGAAACCAAATAGCTTACCTCCTATGCATCATTTACAATTAAAAAATTTTAGATATATTTTCCAAGCTCAAACATTCCAAAACCTAGAATTTTATGTTAAATTGTTGCCATTTAAACCAACTTTTAAGGATTCAACACCATGTGACATGCCCCCAAGCTCCTTGATAGACTCAAATGTAAGTCTAAGATGAAAACAACAAAAAAATAAAAAGTCGAAGCACGCTCCCTAGCTTGTAGCACTTCGGGGGTAGAGGGGCGTGTTGGAGCTTTGGGATGGGGATTAAAAAGATTGACAAGCAACTTAATCATTCACATGAACTTACACAAACTAAACAACAAGTTGGTTAGTGCATAACTAGAGCACTATTGGTGCACGGATGAGCCATGGGCAAACACGGACTCACAAGACTCACCACGGCCCAGACTTGGGGGAAGCCACCTTATAATATACTCTATGTCTGGCCACGGGGCCAGCACCCAAATGGCATTTTGTCCCGGGACTCCCAAATGGGAGTTTCGAAATTCCCGAAATTAGGATTTTTGCAACTTTAGAGGCCCATAACTTTGCGTGCAAACCTCCGATTGAGATAAGGTTCAAAACAAAGTTGTAGCCTTAGTCGAGAACTTTCTAACATTATGTGGCATGCCACCTACACACAAGGAAGTTAGGGCGATTTTTGACTTTTAGTGGTAGGGAGTCAAATTGCTAATTTGACTTTCGGCCCTTCTTTTGGCCATAACTTATGTTTTAAATATCCAAATGGGTCATGCAAGCCCATTTTAGACATGTAAGTTCTAAGAGCTTTCCAATGATATAAGGAAATTATTAATCCAATGAGTATTGACCCCTACAATTGCCCTCTGAAAATTCGGGAGTCCATTGGAGCTCCAACTCCCAAAATGGGAGCTCATTTGGGAGTGTGAGGGTTCATTCCCTTACACTTTCTTACACTCCCAAGAGCATGAAATGTGACTCCCGGGCTCACTCTTGGCCCACATTTTTGTAAGCCCTTGTCATGGTCGCGAACCCAAGGCTAGGGTTGCAACACCATGTTCAATTTGGCAACAAACCTCCAATCACTTCAAATATTATTCCTATCACATAAGTTATCCAAATCTAGCTTGTTTTAGCTCATTAAAAAATTAGCTACAAGATGCATCTACCTACCAAATTCCAAGTTTTGCACCTAAACCAATAGTAAATTATGTTACCAAACTCGAGAGGGTTTTACGAAAATAGAAAGTTTATCTTGGCTCTAGAACACCAATCACTTAAAATATTATTCCTATCACATACATTATTGAAATATATCTTGTTTTAGCTCATTAAAAAGTTAATTACAAAGCACATCGGCTTACCAAATTCCAAGCCTTGCACCCAAACCAATAAGAAGTTGTGCTACCAAACCCGAGAGGGTTTTACGAAGGTAGAAAGTTTAATTTGGTTGTAAACCACCAGTCATTTAAAATAATATTTCTATCACATACATTATTCAAATGTAACTTGCCTTAGCTCATTAAAAAACTTATTACAAGGTACATTTGCTTGTCAAATTTTAAGCTCTCCACTTAAACCAGTAATAAGTTCTGTTACCAAACCCGAAAGGGTTTATGAAATTTCTCTAAAATTTCAAACTCCCAACACTATCCCTACTCATTTCCATTCTTTCAAAAGTATTATAATCATCTAATCTATTCTCCTTCTTTCCACCATCTATTAAGACTCATCATTCTTCTCCTCCCAACTCCTTGAAGGATTCAAATGTGAGTCCAAGTGAAAAACAGCGAAAGAGGGAGGAGTCAGGGCACGCTCCCTAACTCACAACATTTTAAGGGGTAGAGGGGCGTGTTGGAGCTCCAGGATGGGACTAGGAAGAGTTGACAAGCTTCACTCACTCACACGGGCCTGCACACAACCCACACAACCCACACAAAGTGGTTGGTGCATAGTTGGAGCACCCTTAGTGCTAGGACGAGCCATGGGCTATTTGGACACACTAGACTCACCACGGCTCAGACTTAGGGGAAGCCACCACCTTCCCCCTTATAGTATACTTTGTGGTTAGCCACGGAGCTTACATCCAAATGGTTTTTCTCTCCTGGGACTCCGGAGTGCGAGTCTCGAAATCGCGCCAAATGGGACTCCCACGACTTTGGAGCCCCATAACTTTGTGAGCAAACCTCGGATTGTAATGCAATCTAAAGTAAAATTGTAGCTTTCGTTGAGAGCTTTCCAATAGTATGTGGCATGCTCCCGGCATCCAAGTAAATCGAGTCGATTCTTGACTTTTTGTGGTCGGGAGCCAAATTGGCAATTTGATTCCTGGCCCTTCTTTTGGCCATAAATTGTGTTTCAGATTCCAAATGAACAATGCGAGCCCATTTTAAACATGTACGTTCCAAGAGATTTCAATGATATAAAGAACGCCACAAACCATTGAGTTGTGACCCCTGTAATCACTCCCTGAATTTTTGGGAGTCCACTGGGACTCCATCTCCCAAAGTGGGAGTTGCCTTGGGAGAATGAGGGTTCACTCCCTCATACTCCCTCACATTTCTTACACTCCCGGGAGTGTGATGTGACTCTCGGGCTCTTTCTTGCCTTGATTTCCGAGCTTCTTCTTGCTTTGACTCCTGGGCTTCCTCTTGGCTCACAACCTTGTAACCCCTTTGCCTTGGTCAGGAGCCCAAAGCTAGGGTTGCGACAATCTACTTGTCAAATTTTAAGCTCTCCACCTAAACCAGTAATAAGTTTTGTTACTAAACCCGGAAGGGTTTATGAAATTTCTCTAAAATTTCAAGCTTCTAACACTATCCCTACTCATTTCTATTCTTTCAAAAGTATTATAATCATCTAATCTATTATCCTTCTTTCCACTATCTATTAAGACTAATCATTCTTCTCCTCCCAAAGGAAGTTGTAGGAATAAATATTTTCAAGATTCAAATCAAAAATTATGTCCAAAAAAAAAAATGTTAAATGATCCGAATTCGTCTTTTAAAGATAAAGAGAAGGAAGGAGGTGAAGAAAAATCCTAATTAAATCCTTCCAATGGCCAATGGAAGGTTCCAATGTTTGATGGCCCTTGGAAGAAGAAGGAGGAGCACTTTTCACCTCTTTCCACTTTCCCCCTAACAAATTTTACTTAAACCTTCATTTTTTCTTTTGATCTTAAGGTTTTTACTTTATCATGATTCTAGGCCGTTACTTATGCATTTCCTTCCTTTCCTTTGACTTATAAATTACAACCACACATCTTAATGTAACAAGTCCTCCACACATTCATTGTTGAATTGATTTTTATTTAAGATTTTTTTTCCTTTCCTTAAAATTATGGCATCACGTATGGCCATGTCTTATGGGCCTCAAGCTACACAAGTGAATGAATAACCGCCTCTAAAATCATTTTTAGATTTGACATTGACGCAACATCTTCATGATGAAGATCCCGAACCGTGAGAGGTGCGTGCTCATCTTGAAGTTGAACCCCTTCAATTTAATATTATCGCATTTTCTAAACTCACGCACCTTGGTGATTTTGTTACGGTCGACCTTGCTTATGTGATGAACTTGAAATTGTCTATGAAGGTTATTAATAAACTGAAGACATTTTTATCTTTGCATGGTCTTCAATTTTCGATGTTGGATAGTATCATTGGTTACGTTGTCCGATTTGTTAATTACCTCCTAATAGCAAGGCAGATTACTTAATTTGCACCATTTGACACATCCTAAACTTCTTATAATTAACTATAATTGTGGCATAGCCCATGACTCGACATGTAATTGCAACTCCTCATTGAGCTTATCCATAATTTGAATAAACACTTCATTCATTATGAAATTCATGTTACCATTGCCACCCTATCACATTATTTATTTAATTGTTAAGTTGTTTCGAATTAATCTTACGCTTATAATGTTTGAAAATTATTTTGTTTCAACTAGACCTTTTAGTGACACCCTTCAATTGCTTCATGAATCTCAAACATCTCTGTTTACATGACTACCCACTAAATACCATAACAAGACCCATGTTTTGTCTAACATTATGAATTTGGCGTCAATTTCTAACCCTAACCTTCTAAAGATTTCTCACCCCTAATTACGTAACTAAAGTTCTAAAACTATGAATAACAACTTTTTGCTATAAAAAAAAAAAACCCTATACCTCATTCATCTAATATTAAATTTTGAAAAAAAACAACCCTCTATGCAACCATGCGCCTTTATCATTCCTTATTCTAACATGAAATTGCAAAAAACCCTAATATTTTTATCATATTCGAATATCCTTGATGTAATTCTTAAAAAAATGAGACTACCGCACATGGTTGTGTCAGTATGGTTCATAATGCATAAAGAAAAGGTAATTAAAATTTCACCCAAACCAAAAAAGAAATTGATTAAAAATGTGTTGTTGGTAGGGATGTTAAGAGAAACTATAAAAAAATCCTAACATGTTTTTAAAGATAGTCCTTTTGGCAACCTTGCTTGGTAAAGACCAATGTTCGGCAATTTTACTATCATTTTTTTCACTAATTACATATGCATATTAGGAAGAAAGGTCACTTCATCAAAGATAGCCCCTAATTCCACCCTAGAGAATCCCAAATTCTTCATACTCACCCTTTATTCCAATTTGATAATATAATTTTCTTTAATTTTGAACCCACCTTCATCTTTTGACACCAACTTTAGAAGAAATATGGGGTTTTGTAACCACTATATTTGTGACTACATGCAATTCAATGGTGTTTACAACTAGTTTTGGTCATGCTTGTGATTATGTTGAAATTAGTTTGTGATTTTTTTCCCCATCCTTCCAAGATGATAACTTTTAGTTTGGTATCATTCAAGAAGGGCCATATATGTCCCATTAATTACAAACAAAATCAAAATTAGTTGTAATTTTATGTGCATATTAAGGTCTATTAAAAATACTTTAATAATATTAAAGGCATATTAAGATGTACAAGTGTATAATAGGGGTATGTATAATGGATGTATTATAATCATATGCAACTTGTATTTAGAACATATTAAAATAAATGAATCATACATATAGGTATATATATAATTTGAATATATGAAAGCTATATATTTAAAATATATATGGAATATATTTGGTAAATTTTAATCTTTTTATGTTCTTCTGATTTTTACTTCTATACTTTAACATATTGTCATTAAAACTATTAAAATCTATAACATAATAAAACTTTAGAAAAGAAAGAATTAAATGTACAAAAATGATCAAAGCTCCATATCTATACCATAATCATTTCTACAATGGATTGAAAACATAATTCAAAACCACCTAGAATTGAAAAAAAGATCAAATACAAGTACCAAGAATAATTTTTTTTTCCCCCATTAGAGTACTAGCTCTAATATGATCTCTAAGAAATCTACAACGTTTAATTATTCAAAATTAAAATTCCTCCAAAGATATTTCCCCATTTCCCACCATAATCCAATTCAAATTGCCATCTATCTATCCTAATCAATTTAGCCCCTTTCTACCCTATAACAATAACATAATTTTGCCTTTAACACTACCCCCCTTGTACTTTGGATTATGTTTTCAAAATCCTGTGAATTGGCAAATATAGAACTCCAGTGTAAAAGAACAACCACAAAATTATTTTAAGTGTACTAAATGGGCTGGTTGTGTTTTTTAAATAACAATTATATGAATAGACTCTTGTATTACATTATTAACATCATGAACTATTGGTAATGCCACATCTATTACAAGTAACTCCTTAGTCTAAGGCTCAGCATGTGGAATTTGTTGATGTAATTGCTAATGTGCTTCCTAATGGTCCATTGTATGACCATTATCACCATTTTCTAGAAAATTGCATCTTATTGAAATGTAGTTTAAACTATTATGTATTCAATCAAATTTGTACTTATTGGTTCTTGTGGTTTCAACTGTTTTTCAGCTAATGTGGACACTATTATAGATTGAATTGCTAATTATATGGCATCTTGATCAGTAGAGACATCTTCCAATCCACTTGCACCCTTCATCTCCTTAGGTGCCTTAAGCTTTTGGTGGTTCCCCATTAAGACCTACTTAATATCGCTCCTTATTTAACTTTGTAAAATTATCTGTTGGGGGTTCAAAATATTACTTCAAGTTGTTGAGATTGTGTGTCCCCCACCTCCTACTAGAATAACACAATGAATCTATATGTGAGAATTTCAAGCAATAACATTAGGGTTTCCATCGCACCTTTCTAATCAACTCACATAACCCATGTAGTGAAGTGCGATTTCAAGCACATTTTCATTAAAAAAAATTCTTTTCATAGCTTCATGTTGTACTGTTGAATAAAAATAACTATGATCGAAACTAATTGTTTTGGCTTCTGATTCCATGTCTAAAAATATGCTGAAAGTCCAAAACTTGTGTATCAGTCAGAAAAAGATATTAAGCATTTTTTTGAAAATAATAATGGGAATTTCTTCAATGATTCAAAACAAATTCTTTCAAAACATTATAGTCCACATAATTTATGAGATAAAAGTTTTTGCCTCTTCAACCTAAAGACTTTGCGTAAAAAAGAGGTTTCACCTCATATCTTTTATTAATTGAAGTTTTTTTTTTGCTGACATCTTCATATTCCTTTTTTGTTATTTGGGGTTTTTCCCCTAAAAACTCACTTTTTGTCGCAACCCCACTTTGAGGAAAGTGTGAGGTCGCCACTCATAATCCCGAAAATGGGACTTGGGAGTCCTCTGGGACTCCTAGAAACTCAGAGCGCGATTGCACGGGTCAAAACACCTTGCATTGAACCATTCTTTATACCGTTGGAAAGGTCTTGAAGTGCATATTTCCAAAATGGCCTTGCATGAGCCATTTGGACATTTGCAGCACAAGTTATGGTCAAAAGAAGGGCCGGGAGTCAAACTGGCAGTTTGACTCCTTACCACTAAAAGTCAAGAATTGACCCGACTCTGGTGCGTGCAGGGGGAGTGCAACACACCGTTGAAAAGCTCTCGAGGAGAGTTACAACTTTGGTTTAGATCTCGTCCCGTTCTGAGTTTGGCACGAGAAGTTATGAGTGTGCAAAGTCCCAAGAGTCCCCGGGACAATTTCGGGACTCCACTTTGGGAGTCCTGGGAAAAAGAGCCATTTGGATGCAAGTGCGGCGGAGAGCTGTAAAGAATACTATATGGGGGAAGGTGGAGGCTTCCCCCGAGTCCGGGCCGTGGTGAGTCAAGTGAGTCCAAGGTAGCCCGTGGCTTGTCCCAACACCAAAAGGGTGCAAAATGAGTTATAACCAACTTGTTGGTTGGATTTGGATGCAGGACCGTGTAATTGAGTAAGCTTGTCCCTCTTCCTAGTCTATCCCGGAGCTTTCAGCACACCCCTCTCACCCCCTTTAGTGCTAGAAGCTGGGAGCGTGCCCCGAGTCCCAGAATTTCCGCAACTTGAATGAATTAGCCCCAACTTGGGGCTAATTAGGGACTTGGGAGCGCGTCACATGGTATCAGAACTCTGGTTGAGCTTAGTGCATTTCTTGGGAGTTTCAGATGGCACCCAAGAAGAATCGGAAGCAAGCCCAAGACACCATGTTCAAAGAACCCAATGAAGACCATGTAGTCCCGCCGGAATCAATTTGGGAGGAGGAACCAATAACCTGAGAGGACCAAGATGAGCCCGAAAGTGAGGAGGAACAATGGAGCTCGGTCCTATTCACCCAAGAACAATTGGAAGTCCTCCTCAAGATGAATAGGCCCGACCTTAGTGAGCTGGTTACGGCCCTCAAGGGAGAAGCATCCAAGGATACGAGGTTCCAACTAGCCAAACCCGGGAATTTCGATGGTGCCCGTGACCGAAAGGTTGTGGATGCTTGGCTTGCGAAAATGGAGGATTATTTGCATGTCGCCAAGGTTGGACGGCACTCGGTCGTGGAGCTTACCCAGTCCTACTTGAAAGGCTATGCCGCCACATGGTAGAGGACCGTGAGACAATAGGAAGGGAAGAACCATGGCTACATTTGGGAGTTTTTCAAGGATCGTGTCGAGACCAAATTTGTCCCAAGGAACTCCGACTACATCTTGAGGTGCAAACTTCGTGACCTTGTGAATGGCACAAATGAAAATTTGAGGCAATATGTGAGGGCTTACTCTGAACTCATGCTCGAAATCCGGCACATGCATGAGTTGGACCGTGTGTGCCAATTCGTGATGGGACTTCTAACTTGGGCCAAGCGAAAGCTTGAGGAAAATTGGCCCTCCTCACTATCCGAAGCCATTAGGAAAGTGGAAGGCTTCTCGGATGTGGGGCGGAGTGAAAAATCCAGGTTAAAAAAGGACAACAAATTCCTTCACAAGAAACCAAGGCATGATGGCGAATGGAACTGTGGGCAAGGAAGCCCAACCAAGGACAAGCCCAAATAATGCCAAGGCAGGGGGTTTAAACCCAAGGGGAACTTTGTGAAGAAGGGGCCTCCTTTCAAGAGGAGCCAACCCAAGGGAGATGTTGGGGTGAAACCCAAAGGAGCATGTTTCAACTACAACGAGATGGGGCACTACTCCAAGGATTGTCCCAAGTCCAAAACGGGGAATGGGGGCTCTAAGTGCCTTCAATGCCAACCTAGCTCAAGTTGAATGCAATCGACTTATCTTCTTGAAGGGGAAGATTGTTAAGCGGGATTTGTTATGTCTTTTGGACACACGAGCTTCTCACAACTTCATAACACGAGAAAGCGCCAAAAGGATGGAGCTCCACTTGGAGGAGCTCAAGGCACCCATCGAGGTGCATTTCGCGGATGGGGTTCCCCATCCCACTATGTCATAAGCAAAAGAGGTGCCTCTCCAACTAGGAAATTAGAGAGGAAAGGTGGACTTGTTGGTGTCCTCCTTGGGTGGAGTGGAATGCGTTTTGGGAATGGAGTTCATCACCCAAAATAATGTGCTCATAGAAGGGCACAATAAGCTAGTTAGGATTCCTTCCAAAAGTGGGATTGTGAAAGTGAAGGTGCATGAGATGCCTTGTGTCGGTGGGCCAACCATCCACATTATGTTAGGAAAAACCTTGGAAAAAGAATGCGTGGGAGGTTACGACATGTTATGTGTCATGCGGGTGTTGGATGAGTATGAGCCCAAGGAAGCCACCAAGTTGGTGACTTCCACCAAGTGCATAAAGCAAGTTTTGGAAGAATTCTCGGATGTCATGCCCGAAAAATTGCCCGAAGACCTGCCCCCGAGAAGACGAATTGATCATGCAATTGAGGTGGTACCGGGAGTGGCACCTCTCGTCAAGGCCCCATATAGAATGAGCCATGAGGAGTTGAAAGAGCTTAAGGTTCAACTCGAAGAACTCTTCACGAAAGGTTACATCAAACCAAACAAATCACCATATGGGGCACCTGTCCTTTTTGTTCACAAGAAGGATGGGACGCTGAGAATGTGTGTTGATTATAGAGCAGTCAACAAGGCAACAATGAAGAACTGGTATTGTTGCAACCCCACTTTGGGATAAGTGTGAGGATGAAACTCACACCCCCAAAAATGGGAAGTTGGGGTCCTCCGGAACTCCCAAAAACTCAGAGCACGAGTTCAAGGGTCAAAAAACCTTTCATTGAAGTGTTCTTTATATCAATGGAAAGGTCTTGAAGTTTAGATGCCCAAAATGGCCTTGCATGTGCCATTTGGACATCTGCAACCCAAGTTATGGGCAAAAGAAAGGCCGAAAGTCAAACTGGCAGTTTGACTCCCGACCACTAAAAGTCGAGAATCGACCTCTTCCCGACGTTTGCTGAAGGAGTGCAACATGGCGTTGAAAAGCTCTCAAGGAGAGCTATAACTTTGGTTTAGACCTCACTCCAATTGGAGGTCGGAGGCGGGAGATATGAGCTCCCAAAGTCTTGGGACTCCAACCCGAGACAGTTTTGGGACTCCTCCTTGGGAGTCCCGGGAAAAAGAGCCATTTGAATGTAGCCTCCACTGAGAGCTGCAGAGAATACTATATGGGGGAAGGTGGTGGTTTCCCCCGAGTCCGGGCTGTGGTGAGTCAAGTGAGTCCAAGTGCCCATGGCTTGTCCCAACACCCAAGGGTGTTCTCAAATGTGAACTAACCCTCTTGTGGTTGGTTTTGGATGTAGATTCGAGTGAGATAACACTTGTCCCTCTTCCTAGTCTAATCTCGAGACTTTTAGCATGCCCCTCTACCCCCTTTTAGTGTTGGAAGTCGAGAACGACCTTCAAGTCCTAACTTTCCGCAATTCAACGTACTTGGACTCTCAAGTGGGTCTAGCAAAGGACTTAGGGGCGCGTTAGGTATCCTTTGCCCCAAATTGATGATCTATTTGACCGTCTCTCGAGAGCCAAGGTGTTTAGTAGGATTGATCTACATTCGAGATATTACCAAATTCGGATCGTGGAAGGGGATGAAAAAAAGACTGCTTGCCGCACAAAGTATGGCTCATACAAGTTCTTGGTGATGCCTTTTGGGCTCACCAATGCACCCGCCACATTTTGCACTTTCATGAATGACATTTTCCGGGAATGGCTTGATAATTTTGTGGTCGTCTACATAGATG
>Ga0116231_10005298_pt1 | contig 25457 bp, 26 predicted proteins | sample S1TSphgellanicum_2_FD_89695 | JGI IMG/M metagenome (GOLD analysis project Ga0116231, IMG submission 89695) | Host-associated microbial communities from peat moss isolated from Minnesota, USA - S1T2_Fd - Sphagnum magellanicum MG | ecosystem: Host-associated > Plants > Peat moss > Unclassified... | reverse complement strand
TGTTATCTGGAGTAGGCAGCAAGAATTTATGGGCTTGTCACGCTGCCTTAGAAGCCTGCCAAGGCGCCATTTTTTCTTTGTAAGATCGAACATGGAGACATATCATCAATGCTAGAGATCGACATCGGCGATGAATCGCCATTGCTTGCCGGAGCCGGAGTAGGTTTTGGTAACCTTGAGATACTTCGATTGATTCCCGATTCCAGCGAACATATCGCCGATCTTCTGCGCCGCCATCTCTGTGACGTACTCCTTCACTTCGGCGAGGATTGCCTCGAAGGTGTCGCTCTGCCCACAGCCTTCGCAGATCAGTATGGTGTTGGGGTCAAGTTCACCAGCGCCTTTGAGCGGTATGCGGCAGTGTGCGCAGAGAATTTGCGTAGTTTGTGTCACGACTCGCCCCTCCAAAACTGATATAGCATATACCATATGTAGTTGTGGGTTTGGCAAGTATAATATCGCCACTTTTTTTCAAAAAAGTAGCGCTTGCTTCCTTACTTGCCAAAATCCACCGCAACTTCCCGCCCCTCCACCGTCACCCGGCTCGTCCGCGGCGCTGCCTCCGCCAGCACTTTGCCGCGGCGGACCACAAACAGACGTTCGGCGCGCAGGCGGATGGCCTCGGTCCGGTCGGCGGCCTGCAGGACCACGAGGTCGGCAAAGTTGCCGGGCGCGATGCCGTAGTTCGGGAGGTTCATGGCGCGCGCGCCGCCGGTGGTGACCGCCTCGAAGCACGCCTCCATTTCCGCGACGCCGGTGAGGTGGCCGACATGCAGCGCCATGCCCGCGACCTCCAGCATGTCGTGGCTGCCGAGCGGGTACCAGGGGTCCATCACGCAGTCATGCCCGAAGGCGACGGTGATCCCCGCCGCCATCAGCTCTTTCACCCGGGTCATCCCGCGGCGTTTCGGGTAGGTGTCGTGGCGGCCCTGCAGGGTGATGTTGATCAGCGGGTTGGGGATGGCGGCGATGCCGGCCTCGCCGATCAGCGGGATGAGTTTGCTGACATAGTAGTTGTCCATGCTGTGCATCGAGGTGAGGTGCGAGCCGGCGACGCGCCCTTGCAGCCCGTGCGCGACCGTCTCTGCCGCCAGCGTCTCGATATGGCGCGACAGGGGGTCGTCGGTCTCGTCGCAGTGCATGTCGACCATCAGCCCGCGCCCGGCCGCGATCTCCAGCAGCGTTTTGATGCTGGCCGCCCCGTCGGCCATCGTGCGCTCGAAATGCGGAATGCCGCCGACGACGTCGATCCCGCGCGCGAGCGCCCGCTCCAGGTTTTCCGGCGCGCGCGGATAGCGCAGGTAGCCGTCCTGCGGGAAGGCGACGAGCTGGAGGTCCAGATACGGTTTCATGTCGGCGCGCAGGGCGAGCAGCGCGTCGACGGCGAGCAGCCGGTCGTCGCAGATATCGACATGGCTGCGGATGGCGAGCGTGCCGCGCGCCATCGACCAGAAACACAGTTTTCTGGCGCGCTCGTAGATCGCCTCCTGCGTCAGCAGCGGCTTGAGCTCGCCCCAGAGGGCGATGCCCTCGAGCAGGGTGCCGGATTGGTTGCGGCGGGGCAGGCCGAGCGACAGGGTGGAATCGAGATGGATATGCGGGTCCACGAAAGGCGGCGTCACGAGGCGGCCATGGGCGGCGATTTCGCGGACCGCCGGCGCGTCGATATGCCGGGAGACCGTGGCGATGGTCTCGCCGGTGATGGCGATATCGACCGGCGTTGCGTGGCCCGTGACCGTGCCGCCGCGTATGATGAGATCAAACATGCCGCCCCCTTGTAAAAATGTGCCGTTAGCTTGGCCGCAAGGCCGGTTGCCGAGCAAGGGCGGGATGACTAAACGACACCCATGCGCAAAATTTTTCTGCTGCTGCCCCTGGCTCTTGCCGCCTGCGCCCTGCCGGGGCGACAGACGCTGGCCCCGGCGTCGGTCGGCGCCGACACGGCCAGCATCGATGCCACCCAGGCGTTTGCGGGGCGGATCCCGCTCGTGACGATTTTGCCCGGCACGACGGATTTCGCCGCACCGGTCGCCAATGCCGTGCACCAGGCGCTCGCCATCAAGCCGGGCGCCGTTTTCGATGTGGAGGCGCAGTCGCCCGCCGCGCCGTCCCCGGATACGAGTGCGTCCGAGCTGCAGTCCCTGGCGCCGACCGCGAGTGCCGTCGCCAAATCGATCGTGGGTGACGGCGTCGCGCCGGACCATGTCAGCCTGAGCGCGAAGACCGCCGGTCTGGATGCCGATATCCTTGTCTATGTGAAGTAAGTGCTGGCCGGCGCTCTGCTGATGCCGGCCATGCGCCGGCTCGATCCCGAAACCGCGCATAATTTCGGCCTCTGGGCGCTGCGCCGGGGGTTCGCCGGCAGCGCGCGCATGCCGGATGATCCGGTTCTCCAAACACCGGCCTTTGGGCGCGTGCTGAGCAACCCGCTGGGGCTCGCCGCCGGGTTCGACAAGAACGCCGTTGCCGTCGCGGCGCTGGGGCGGCTTGGCTTTGGCTTCGTCGAGGCCGGCACCGTCACACCGCGGCCGCAACCGGGCAATCCGCGCCCCCGGCTGTTCCGGCTGCCGGATGACCAGGCGGTGATCAACCGCATGGGTTTCAACAATGCCGGGCTGGAGGTGTTTCTGGGCAACCTGCGCAAGCTGGCCACGCGCGACATCGCGGTCGGCGCCAATGTCGGCGTGAACAAAGAGGGTGCGGACCCGGAGCGCGACTATCCGGCCTTGGTCACCGCCGTCTCGCCGCTCGCCGACTACGTGACGATCAACATTTCATCGCCGAACACGCCCGGCCTGCGCGACCTGCAAAGCGAGGCGCGCCTGGCCGGCATATTGCGCGGCATCACGGCGACGAAACCGGTATTCGTGAAAATCGCGCCGGATCTGTCGGAGGCGGGGCTGGAGGCGGTCGTGGGCGTGTGCCTGGACAATAACGTGGCGGGGCTGATCATTTCCAACACGACCATCGCGCGGCCGGACACGCTGCGCGGCGGGCATAAACGCGAGACCGGCGGGCTTTCGGGCGCGCCGCTGTTCGCGGCCTCCACTGCGATGCTCGGGCGCGCCAGACGTCTGAGCAACGGCCGGCTGACGCTGATCGGTGCCGGCGGTATTTTCACGGGAGCGGACGCGCTCGCGAAAATTCTGGCGGGGGCGAGCCTCGTGCAGGTCTATACGGGGTTCGCCTACCAGGGGCCGGCGATGCTGCCGCGCCTGAAAACCGAGCTCGCCGCCCTGCTGCGCGCGCGCGGGTTCACGTCCGTCGCGCAAGCCGTGGGTGCCGGCGCATGAGCGGGATCGGCGCCCTCGCGGCGGGCTATGACGGGTTCATCGTCGATCTCTGGGGTGTCGTGCATAACGGCGTCGCACCCTATCCGGGGGCGGTCGACTGCCTGCGCCGCCTGCGCCAGGCGGGCAAGCGCGTCGTCTTCCTCTCCAACGCGCCGCGCCGCGCCGCCGCCGTCGGCCGGGGGCTCGCCGCCATGGGCATCGACGACACGCTCTATGACGGCATCATGTCGAGCGGCGAGGCGGTGTACCTCGCCTTGCGCGATCGCACCGGCGCGTTCGCGACACTCGGCCGCCGGTTTTATCACCTCGGCCCGGAACGCGACCGCGACGTGTTCGACACGCTCGACCTCGTCGAGGTGCCGACACCCGCCGCGGCGGAGTTCCTGCTCAACACCGGGCCGGACGACATCCTCGGCCCCGCGGATCCCGCCCTCTACGCCCCGATCCTGGACGCCGCGCTCGCCGCCAACCTGCCGATGGTCTGCGCCAACCCCGACCTCGAAGTCGTCCGCGACGGCCAGCGCATCATCTGCGCCGGCTACCTCGCCGAGCAATACCGCGCCGCCGGCGGCGCCGTCATCATGCGCGGCAAGCCGGACCCGGCCATCTACGCGCCCACGCTCGCGCTGCTCGGCTGCACCAACGTGCTCGCGGTGGGGGACTCGCTGCGCACGGACATCGCGGGGGCCAAGGCGGCGGGGCTCGATGCGTGCTGGGTGCTGTCGGGGATCCATGCGCTGCACGCCGACGAGGCGCCGGCGCATGCCCGGGCGGCGGGGCTGAGCCCGAAGGCGATCAGGGACGGTTTTCAGTGGTAGGACGAGTTTTTGTGAACAAAAAATAGCATAACACCGGGCCAAGGGATTTGGCCCCGTCCACGGCACAGTTTCAGGCCAGACGTTTTTTGCTTCTTTTTTTCAAAAAACCAGCGCTTCCTTGCCGACCCGATCAAACTTCATCAGCTTCGTGAGCAGTGCCGGCATCTCCCGCAGCGGGATCATGTTTGGCCCGTCGGACGGCGCCTGGTCCGGGTCCGGGTGGCATTCGATGAACACCGCCGCACAGCCCACCGCGAGGGCGGCGCGGGCGAGGATGGGGGCGAAGCGCCGGTCGCCGCCGGAGGCGGTGCCGAGGCCGCCTGGCTGTTGCACCGAGTGCGTGGCGTCGAACACCACCGGGTAGCCGGTTTCGGCCATGATGGGCAGCGCGCGCATATCGCTGACCAGGGTGTTGTAGCCGAAGCTCGCACCGCGCTCACAGAGCAATATGTTCTCGTTGCCGGTGCCGGCGATTTTGGCGGCGACGTTCTTCATGTCCCAGGGCGCGAGGAACTGGCCTTTTTTGACGTTGATGGCGCGCCCGGTCTCGCCGGCGGCGAGCAGCAGGTCGGTCTGGCGGCACAGGAAGGCGGGGATCTGCAGCACGTCGACGGCCTTTGCGACCGGCGCGCAATGGGCGGGGTCGTGCACGTCGGTCAGCACGGGCAGGCCGAAGGTTTCGCGGATTTCGGCGAGGATTTCGAGGCCGGCGGCCATGCCGATGCCGCGGGCGGCGGTCGCGGAGGTGCGGTTGGCCTTGTCGTAGCTGGATTTGAAGATGATCCCGAGGCCGAGCTCCCGGCCGATGCGCGCGAGCTCGCCCGCCACTTCCATGGCGTGGGCGCGGGATTCGATCTGGCAGGGCCCCGCGATCAGCGTGAAGGGCAGGGCGTTGCCGAGGCTCAGCTTCCCGATCGTGACGGTTTTCATACGAGCCTCGATTGCCGCACGGCGGCGGCGATGAAGCCCTTGAACAGCGGGTGCGGGGCGAACGGCTTGGATTTGAGCTCCGGGTGGTACTGCACGCCGATGAACCAGGGGTGGTTCGGGTATTCGATGATTTCCGGCAGCACGCCATCGGGCGAAAGGCCGGAGAACATCAGGCCGGTCTGTTCGAGCGCCTCGCGGAAATGGATGTTGACCTCGTAGCGGTGCCGGTGGCGCTCGGAAATTTCCTCAGCGCCGTCATAGACCGCACTGACCAGGGAGTTTTTGTCGAGCGTTGCGGGAAAGGCGCCGAGGCGCATGGTGCCGCCGAGGTCCCCGCCGGCGCGCCGGCGCTCGATGTCGTTGCCGCGCGCCCATTCGGTGAGCAGGCCGACGACGGGGGTATCGCACGGCCCGAATTCGGTGGAGGAGGCGTGCGGCAGGCCGGCGAGGTTCCGCGCCGCCTCGATCACGGCCATCTGCATGCCAAAGCAGATGCCAAGGAAGGGCACGTTGCGCTCGCGGGCGAAGCGCACCGCCTCGATCTTGCCGACGGTGCCGCGCTCGCCGAAGCCGCCTGGCACCAGGATGCCGTGCACGCCGTCGAGCTGCTGCACCGAATGGGGTTTCTCGAACACCTCGGAATCCACCCAGTCGAGCTGTACCCGCACCTTGTTCGCGATGCCGCCATGCGCCAGCGCCTCGGCGAGGGATTTATAGCTGTCGAGCAAGTTCGTGTACTTGCCGACGACCGCGATCCGCACCTCGCCTTCCGGCGCGCGCACGGTCTCCACGATGCGCCGCCAGCGCGAGAGGTCGGGCTCGGCCTCGAAGGGCAGCCCGAAATGGCGCAGCACTTCGCGGTCCATCCCGGCCTCGTGGTAGGAGATCGGCACGGCATAGATCGTGCTCACGTCGAGTGCGGGGATCACGGCCTCCGCGCGTACGTTGCAGAAACTCGCGATCTTGCGGCGCTCGGTCTCGGGGATCGGCCTGTCGCAGCGGCAGATCAGCATCTGCGGCTGGATGCCGACATTGAGCAGCTCCTTCACCGAGTGCTGGGTCGGCTTGGTTTTGAGCTCGCCGGCCGAGGGGATGTAGGGCACGAGCGTGAGGTGCACGAACATCGCGCGCGCGGGTGTCAGCTCGTTGCCGAGCTGGCGGATGGCTTCGAGGAAGGGCAGGCCCTCGATGTCGCCGACGGTGCCGCCGATTTCCACCAGCACGAAGTCGAGCCCGGCGGAATCGCGTAGCACGACATCCTTGATCGCATCGGTGATATGCGGAATGACCTGGACGGTGGCGCCGAGATAGTCGCCGCGGCGCTCCTTGGCGATCACCTCGGAATAGATTTTGCCCGTGGTGGCGTTGTCGAGCTTGCTCGCCGCGACGCCGGTGAAGCGTTCGTAATGGCCGAGGTCGAGATCGGTCTCGGCACCGTCATCGGTGACGAAGACCTCGCCGTGCTGGTAGGGGCTCATCGTGCCCGGGTCGACATTGAGGTAGGGGTCGAGCTTGCGCAGGCGGACGGCATAGCCGCGGGCCTGCAGGAGCGCGCCGAGGGCGGCGGAGGCGATACCCTTGCCAAGGGAAGAGACCACGCCGCCGGTGATGAATACGTACCGGGTCATGGAATCCGATCATACATGAGTCGCGATAAAAGATAGAGGGCGTAGCCCTCCCCTTAGATGAGAGCGGAGCCTAGTGGTTGGTGCCCGGCAGCGGCACGCCCGGAGCGGGCGGGGCAGGGGGGGCGGCGGGTGCCGCGGGGCGCGCATCGGCCGGCGTCTGCGCGAGCGGGATGGGGGCGGCGGGCGGCGGCACGCTCGGGCCGGACTGGGACGCCGGCGTGTTCAGGATGGCGGCGGCATTGTCGGTCGCGGCGGTCTTATAGAGCAGAGCGAGGCTGAGCGAGAGCACGAAGAAGGCGGTGCCGAGGATCGCGGTCGTGCGCGTGAGCAGGTTCGCGGTGCCGCGGCCGGTCATGAAATTGCCCATGCCCTGGGCGCCGCCGAGGCCGAGCCCGCCGCCCTCGCTGCGCTGGATCAGCACCACGCCGATCAGCGCGATGGTGACGAAGACGTGCAGCACGAGAAGAACCTTGATCATCCAAAACCCTGGTTAAAAATCTGATCCCGGCTCTTAGACGTCTGGCGCGCTGGCAGCAATGGCCATGAAATCCGCGGCCTGCAGGCTCGCACCGCCGATCAGCGCGCCGCCGACCTCAGGCAGGGCGAGCAGGGCGGCCGCGTTGCCGGGTTTCACCGAACCGCCGTACAGGATGCGCAGGCCAGCGCCCGCGGGGCCGAGCTGTGCGATGAGGTCAGCGCGGATCTGCGCGTGCATGGCGGCGACGTCGTCTGGCGTGGGTGTCACGCCGGTGCCGATCGCCCAGACCGGCTCGTAGGCGATGACACCGGCAAAGCCCGGCGGCAGGCTGTGCAGCAGCTGGCTGCGCACGACATTGGCGGCCTCGCCGGCGTCGCGCTCGGCCTTGGTCTCGCCGACGCAGACGATGGGGATCAGCCCCGCCGCGACCGCCGCACCCACTTTGGCCGCGACATCGGCGCTGGTCTCGCCGCAGAATTCCCGCCGCTCGGAATGGCCGAGGATGACATAGCTAGCCCCCGCCTCGCGCAGCATCGCAGCGCTGATGTCGCCGGTATGGGCGCCCTCCGGCCGCGCATGGCAGGTCTGGCCGCCGAGGGCGACGGCGCGCCCCGCGAGGGCGGCGGCCATGCGGTCCAGCAGGGTGAAGGGCGGGCAGACCAGCAGGTCGACATGGGGCGGCGCGCCCAACAGGCCGGCGGCGTAGTCCGCGACCTGCGCCAGCTTGCCGTACATTTTCCAGTTCCCCGCGATCAGCTGCCGCATCATCGATCTCTCCCCGTCATGTGCACCGCGCCGTTTATAGCCGAAGGACCCATTTGCCCAGCAACGGGGCGCTGGGTATAGAGGGCGCGATTTGGGGTTAGGTTCGAGCGCATGCTGGTCTGGATACGAAAGCTACTGGAAAACTGGATCGCGCGCGCCTTCTTTGCCCTGCTGATCCTGGTTTTCGTGTTCTGGGGCATCTCCAACGTCGTCACCCTGGTCGGCAGCAGCACCGCGATCGCGCATGTCGACGGCCAGCCCGTGGACAGCGCCGAGGTGCAGAGCGCGTATCAGAGCGCCCTCAACGATGCCGAACAATCCGGCCAGCCGGACGCCGCACAGCGCAAGCAGCTCGCCTCGCAGGCGCTCTCGACCGTTTTGCGCGAGCATGTGCTGGATGCCGAGGAAAAGCGCCTCGGCATCGTCGCCCCGGATGCCGCGATTCGCACCGCGGTCGACGGCGTGCAGGCGTTCCAGACGAACGGGACGTTCGACCAGGCGAAATTCGCGCAGGTGCTGGCGCAGAACGGCAGCACGCCGGACAAGTTTATCGCCGCCGTGCGCAATGACATTGCGAGCCGCCAGCTGGTCGTCGCCGTGATCGCGGGTGCCGCACCCCCGGACCCGCTGGTCAACCAGATCTTTGCGATCGTGGCCGAACAGCGCATCGCGGCGACCGTGCAGATCCCGTATGCCGACCAGCCGGTTCCGCCGCCGCCGGCAACCGCCGTGCTGCAACGCTACTGGCGCAACCATCAGGACCAGTTCACGTCGCCCGCCTACCGCACGATCAAGCTCGTCATCCTCTCGCCCGCTCTGCTGGCGCGCGACGAGCCGGTCTCCGCATCGGCGGTGGACGCCGCCTTCGCGCAGGCGACGGCGGCGCAGCCGATCATTCCCGTGCGGACCGTGCAGGTGATCGTGGCGGGCGACCTTGCGGCCTCATCCCGGCTCGAGGCCGCCTGGCGCGCGGGCAAGGACTGGTCCGCCATGCAGGCGATGGCCAAGAGCTTCGGCGCCAATACGGTCGAGCTCGACGAAGCCAAGCAATCCGCGATCCCGTCGCCCGCCCTCGGCGCCGCGGTGTTCGCCGCCGCGCCGGGCCATGTTGAGGGGCCGATCGCGGGGCCGGCCGGGCTGTTCGTGTTCAAGGTGACGCATGCCGGGACCAGCGGGCCGGATGCGGCGGCGCTGCGGGACCAGATCACCAGGCAGCTGCAGCTCTCGCAAGCCCAGGCCGCCGTCGCCCGGAATGTCGATGCGGTGCAGGACGCGCTCGCGGGGCAGACGCCGCTCGACAAGCTGCCGGGCAATCTCGGGCTCGTCGCCCTGCAGGGCACGCTCGATCAGCAGGGGCAGGCGCCGGACGGCACGCCGGCCCCCATCCCGGGCGGGGACGCGCTCAAAACCGCCATCATCAAGGCCGCCTTCGCCGCCCATCCGGGTGATCCGGCGCAGCTGCTCAACGGCCCCGATGGCAGCTATTTCGCGCTGACCGTGGACCACGTGACGCCGCCCGCACCTCAGCCGTTCGACCAGGCCAGGGACGCGGTGCTGCGCGCCTGGACCGGCGATGCGGTAACGCGCGCCGCCGAGGTGAAGGCCGCCAGCCTGCTCGCCGCAGTGAAACGAGGGCAGAGCCTGAACCAGGCCGCCGCGGCGATGGGCGAGCCGGTGAGCATGACGGCCCCCTTCACCCGCAACGCGCCGCCGAGCGGTGTGACGAGCCAGATGGTGCCGGTGCTCTTCAGCCTGCATCAGGGCGAGCCGACCATGCTGCAGACCGATACCGGCTTCACCGTCGCCGTGCTCGCCAAAATCGTGCAGCCGACGCCGGCACAGGATCCGTCGGATTACGGGCAGGTGCAGCAGGCGATCGCAAAATCATTGCAAAACGACGTCGGCGAGAGTTTCTTGGCCGGGCTGCAGCTGCGCGACAAGGTTTCCATCGACGACAAGCTCGCTGCGCAGATTTCGCAATAGTTTTATAACAGATGATTGAAGGTCCATGACCACGCTGTCCCCCGACCATTTCGAAGCGTTTCGCGCCGCCTATGAAGCCGGTCGCGGGGCGCTGGTCTGGCGGCAGGACAGCGCCGACCTGCTCACCCCGGTCGCCGCTTTCATGAAGGCCGCGCACGGCCAGAAATTCTCGTTTCTGCTCGAGAGCGTGGAGGGCGGGGCGGCGCGCGGCCGTTATTCCGTGATCGGCATGGCGCCGGATCTGATCTGGCGCTGCGAGGGCGGGATCGCGGCCGTCAACCGCGACGCGCGGCACGATCCTGAGGCGTTCCTGCCCACCGGCGATGCGCCGCTGGACAGCCTGCGCGACCTGATCGCGGAGACGAGGCTCGACGTGCCGGAGGGGCTGCCGCCGATGACCGGCGGGCTTTCCGGCTATCTCGGCTACGACATGGTGCGGCTGATGGAGAGCCTGCCGTCGCTGAAGGAGGATGTGCTCGGCGTGCCGGATGCGATCCTGGTGCGGCCCGGGCTGTTCATCATTTTCGACGGCGTGAGCGATGAGATGACGATCGCGGCACCCGTATATCCGCGCGCCGGCATCGCCGCGGCCGGCGCCTATGCCGCCGCCGAGCTGCGCGTCAACGAGACGCTGCGGGCACTCGAGCGCCCGGTGCCGAAATTGCACGGGACGGCGGCGGCGCCGCTGGACATCGGCTCGAACATGGAGGCTGAGGAGTTTCTCGGCACGGTCGAGACCGCCAAGAACTATATCCGGGCGGGGGATGTGTTTCAGGTCGTGCTGAGCCAGCGGTTTTCCGCTCCCTTCACGCTGCCGCCCTTCGCCCTCTATCGCAGCCTGCGGCGGGTCAACCCCGCACCTTTTCTCTTCTATCTCGATTTCGGCGATTTCGTCGCCGTGGGATCGAGCCCGGAGATTTTGGTCCGGCTGCGCGATAACGTCGTCACGATCCGCCCGCTCGCCGGCACCCGCAAGCGCGGCGCCGACCGGGCCGAGGATCTGGCGCTGGAGGCCGAGCTGCTCGCCGACCCGAAGGAGCGCGCCGAGCACCTGATGCTGCTCGATCTCGGGCGCAACGATGTCGGCCGCGTCGCCGAGATCGGCTCCGTGCGCGTCGTCGAGAGCTTCGCGATCGAGCGGTTCTCGCATGTGATGCACATCTCCTCGACCGTCGAGGGGCGGCTGCGCGATGATTGCGATGCGCTGGACGCGCTGATCGCGGGGTTTCCCGCCGGCACGCTCTCGGGCGCGCCGAAAGTGCGGGCGATGCAGATCATCGAGGAGCTGGAGCCCTCGCGCCGCGGCGTCTATGGCGGATGCATCGGCTATTTTGCCGCCAACGGGACGATGGACACCTGCATCGGCCTGCGCACGGCCATCGTGAAGGCGGGCGTGATGTACGTGCAGGCCGGGGTCGGCGTGGTCGCGGACTCCGAGCCGCAGGCGGAACTGGCGGAGAGCGTGCAGAAGGCGCGGGCGCTGTTTCGGGCGGCAGCGGAAGCCGGCCGCTATGTGAGCGCACCGGAGTCCGGTCGATGATCCTGTTGATCGACAATTATGACAGCTTTACCTTCAACCTCGTGCATTTTTTCGGCGATCTCGGCGCGGCGTGCCTGGTGCGGCGCAATGACGCGCTCAGCACCGCCGAGGCGCTCGCGATGCAGCCCGACGCGATCGTCCTCTCGCCCGGGCCCTGCACGCCGAGCGAGGCCGGCATCTGTGTCGAGCTCGTGCGGGCGGCGGCCGGGCGCGTGCCGGTGCTGGGCGTCTGCCTCGGCCACCAGGCGATCGGCCAGGCCTTTGGCGGCCAGGTCGTGCGCGCGAAAACCCCCGTGCACGGCAAGACCAGCGAGATCCTCCACGAATCGAGCGACGTGTTCGCGGGGCTGCCGAAACCGTTCACGGCGACGCGCTATCACTCGCTGATCGTGCAGCACTCGACCCTGCCGGACGAGCTGGTGCCGACGGCCTTCACCGAGGATGGCGTGATCATGGGCCTGCGCCACGCCAGCCTGCCGATCTATGGCGTGCAGTTCCACCCCGAGAGCATCGCGACCAGCCACGGCCATGAGATTCTGCAGAACTTCCTGCGCCTCGCGAAGGTGCGCGCGGTTTCATGAGCATCGACCAGCCGCAGGCTGACCCGGCCGCGCTCAAGCCGGTGCTGATGAAGCTCGGGCGCGGCGAGCGCCTGAGCGTGGATGAAGCGCAGGCCGCCTTCGGCGTGGTGATGGACGGGCGCGCGACGCCGGCACAGATCGGCGGCCTGCTGATGGCGATGCGGGCGCGCGGCGAGAGCGTGGCCGAGCTCACCGGTGCGGTGACGGCGATGCGCGCGCGGATGACGCGGGTGGACGCGCCGGACGAGGCGATGGATGTCTGCGGCACCGGCGGCGATGGGGCGGCCAGCCTCAACATCTCGACGGCGGTGACCCTGGTGCTCGCGGCCTGCGGCATCCCGGTCGCCAAGCACGGCAACCGCGCGCTCTCATCGCGCGCCGGCGGGGCCGATGTGCTCGCGGCCCTGGGCGTCAACCTCGAGCCGCCGCTGCACCGGATACCTTATATTCTGCAGGAAGCGGGCTGCGTGTTCCTGTTCGCGCCGCGCCATCATGCGGCCTTGCGCTTTGCCGGCCCTGCGCGGGCCGAGCTCGGCACGCGCACGATCTTCAATCTGTGCGGGCCGATGGCCAACCCCGCCGCCGTTCGCCGCCAGCTGATCGGCGTGTTCGATCCCGCCTGGTCGCGCCCGATGGCCGAAACGCTGCGCGCGCTCGGCACGGAGGCCGCCTGGATCGTGCATGGCGGCGGGCTCGATGAACTCACACTGGCGGGTGAAAACCATGTGGTCGCGCTGAAAGGCGAGGAGATCACGGAGTTCACGCTGGAGGCCGCGGATGCGGGGCTGGCGCCCGTGCCATTGAGCACGCTTGCCGGCGGCGATGCGGCGGATAATGCGGCCGCGTTGAAGGACGTGCTCGCCGGCGCGCGGGGCGGCTACCGCGATACGATTTTATTTAATGCCGCGGCAGCGTTGATCATCGCCGGCGCGACGACAAGTCTGCAGCCCGGGGTCGAGCTTGCCGCCGCCGCGATCGATCGCGGGTTTGCGGGGCGCGTGCTGGACAAGCTGGTCGCGGCCTCGCGTGAACAGGATCAGGAATGAATGTAGCCGTGGCGAATGACGATCTTCTGGCCAAAATCTGCGCCGATACGCGCGCCGAGGTCGCGCGGCTGCAGGCGGCGACCGATCTCGACGATATCCGCCAGGCGGCGCGCGAGGCGGACAAGCCGCGCGGGTTCGGCCGGGCGCTGATGGATGCCTCCGCCTCGGGCCGGCCCGGGCTGATCGCGGAGATCAAGAAGGCCTCGCCCTCGGGCGGGCTGATCCGCGAGGATTTCGATCCCGCCGCGCTGGCGCAGGCCTACGCCGCCGGCGGGGCGGCTTGCCTGTCGGTGTTGACGGACAATAAATATTTCTCCGGCACCGCGGCGCATCTGCAGGCGGCGCGCGCCGCCTGCCAGCTGCCGGTGCTGCGCAAGGATTTCATCCTCGAGGAATGGCAGGTCTATGAGAGCCGGGCGATGGGGGCGGATTGCATCCTGCTGATCATGGCCGCCCTCGAGGATGCGCAGGCCCGTCATCTGGAGGATCTGGCGCGCGCGCTCGATATGGACGTGCTGGCCGAGGTGCATGACGAGGCTGAGCTCGACCGGGCGCTCGGGCTGCAGACGCCGCTGCTCGGGATCAACAACCGCAACCTCAAAACCCTCGCGACCTCGCTCGACACGACCGAGCGGCTCTCGCGCCTCTGCCCGCCGGACCGGTTTTTGATCTCGGAATCCGGGATCAAGGTGAACGACGATATCCAGCGGCTGCAAAAGGTGTGCGTGCAGGGGTTTCTGGTGGGCGAGGCGCTGATGCGCCAGCCGGACGTGAGCGAGGCGGTGACGAAACTGCTGGCGCCGCGTTGAACGGACTGACGCATATCGACGAGACCGGGGCGGCGCGGATGGTCGACGTCTCGGGTAAGGACGAGACGGCGCGGGAGGCGACGGCGCGCGGGCGGGTGGTGATGCAGCCGGCGACGCTCGCCATGGTCAACGCCGGCGGCGCGCCGAAAGGCGACGTGCTGGCGGCCGCACGGCTCGCCGGCATCATGGCCGCCAAGCGCACGTCCGAGCTCATCCCGCTCTGCCATCCGCTGCCGATCACGTCCGTCACGCTGGACCTGGCGCTCGCCGATGATGCCATCGAGATTACAGCGCGCGTGCGCACCACCGGGCGCACCGGGGTCGAGATGGAGGCGCTGACCGCGGTCAGCATCGCCGCGTTGACGATCTATGACATGGTGAAGGCGGTGGATCGCGGGATGCGCATCGAGGCGATCCGCGTCGTGCAGAAATCCGGCGGCAAGTCCGGGGATTTTACGCAACTATGATCGTCGCAACAGGATGATCGTCGCCACGCAAGGTGCGCCATGATCAGCGTTGACGAGGCGCGGGGCAAAATCCTCGAGGCGATGCGGCCGACGAGTGCCGAGACCGTCGCGCTGGCGCAGGGGTTTGGCCGTGTGCTGAGCGCCCCGGTCCGGGCGCGCCTGACGCAGCCGCCGGCCGATGTGTCGGCGATGGACGGCTACGCGCTGCGCGCCGCCGATGGCCACAGGGAGGCGCGGCTACGTATTATCGGCGCCGCCCCCGCCGGGCATCCGTTCGCCGGCACGGTCGGCGAAGGCGAGGCCGTGCGGCTGTTCACCGGCAGCCTCGTGCCCGCCGGTGCCGATACCGTCCTGCTGCAGGAGGACGCGCTGGCCGCCGACGGCTACGTCACGCTGACAGAAGCATGCAGCCCCGGCCGCCATATCCGCCGCGCGGGCCAGGATTTCAGCGCGGGCGACGTGCTGATCCCGGCCGGGCGGCGGCTCACCGCGCGCGATATCGGCCTGGCCGCCGCCGGCAATCACCCCTGGCTCGCGGTGCACCGCCGCCCCCGCGTCGCCATCCTCGCGACGGGGGATGAAATCACCCTGCCCGGCGAGGCGATCGGCCCCGGCGGGATCGTCAGCTCCAACGCCCACGCGCTCGCCGCTTTCATCATCGCCGCTGGCGGCGAGCCCATCATCCTGCCGATCGCAACCGATGACCTCGCCAGCATCGCCGCCGGCGCGGATGCCGCGCGCAATGCGGATTTGTTGCTGACGACGGGGGGCGCGAGCGTGGGCGACCATGACCTCGTGCAGGCCGGCCTGACGAGCCGGGGCCTGGCACTCGATTTCTGGAAGATCGCGATGCGGCCCGGCAAGCCGCTGATGTTCGGCGCGCTGGGCGACCTGCCGATGCTGGGGCTGCCCGGCAACCCGGTCAGTGCCTTCGTCTGCGCGCTGCTGTTCCTGCGCCCGGCGCTCGAGGTGCTGGGCGGCCTGCCGGCGCGCGCGCCCGCGACCGAACGGGTACGCCTCGGCGCCGCGATGAAGGCCAACGACCAGCGCGAGGACTACGTGCGCGCCACCCTCGCGCATGACGGCGAGGGCTGGGTCGCGACCCCCTTTGCCGTGCAGGATTCCGGGATGCTGCGCACCCTCGCCCAGGCCGACGCGCTGATCCGGCGCCCGGCGCATGATCCGGCGCGGCCGGCCGGCGCTGCCGTGGACATCATTCGCCTCACAAACATGTGACGCTTGACGCACGCGAAAGAACCAAACTAGAACATCCTCCAGGTTGACGTTTTGTTCCTAGACTCGCGCGTCACCGCCGGAGGGTGCCATGCTGACCACGAAGCAACACGAGTTGCTGGTTTATATCGATAAACACCTGCGCGAGACCGGCTGCAGCCCCAGTTTCGAGGAGATGAAGGAGGCGCTGGACCTGCGGTCCAAATCCGGCATCCATCGCCTCATCACCGCCCTGGAAGAGCGCGGGTTTTTGCGGCGCCACAAGCATCGCGCCCGCGCGCTTGAAGTCGTGCGGCTGTCGGAGGACCTGAACCCGCCGCCGCGCGAGCTGCGGAATTTCTCGCCCAACGTCATCCAGGGTGATTTCTCGGGTAAGCTGCCAGGTGTCCGCGCCGCCGGCGTCGCCGGTGCCGTCTCCCTGCCGCTTTACGGCAAAATCGCCGCCGGCCTGCCGATCGAGGCGCTGAACGAAAACGAGGAGGAAATCGAGGTCCCGGTCGCGCTGATCGGCGCCGGCGATCATTTTGCCCTCGAAGTCGAGGGCGATTCCATGGTCGAGGCCGGTATTCTCAGCGGCGATACCGTCATCATCCGCAAGGGCGAGACCGCCGAGAACGGTCAGATCATCGTGGCACTCGTGGACGAGAACGAGGTGACGCTGAAACGCCTGCGCAGGCGGGGCCAGTCGATCGCGCTCGAGCCTGCGAATATTCGTTACGAGACAAGGATATTTCCGGCGGAGCGGGTGAAGGTGCAGGGGCGGTTGGTGGCGTTGATCAGGAAGTATTAAGTAAGGAAGCGCTTCTTTTGTGAACAAAAGAAGCAAAAAACTTTGATTCCCCCCGGGGCCATGGGCGCTGACGAGGCTAACGCCCATGGCCCAGCGAATCAAAGTTTTTTTGCTACTTTTTGTTCACAAAAAGTAGTGCTTCCTAACTGATCTGCTTATTCGCCTTATTCTTCCGCCGCCGTGCCTGCTCCGGCGATTTCGGCGGCCGTGGTCCCGGATCGCGCGCCGGTCCCGGGCCTGGCGCCGTCGATGGCTCCATCGCCAGGTCCTCGGGTCCCGCCTTCGCGATCGCCGCCGTGAATTTCGTCACCGCCGCGGCGGTGATCTCGAATTTCGTTTCGCGGTCAAAAATACGGATCACGCCGATATCCTGCTTCGTCACGTCGCCGAGGCGGCAGATCAACGGGATCAGCCATTTCGGGTCGGCGTTGTTGCGGCGGCCGACATTGGCGCGAAACCAGCTCATGGCGCCGTTGTTGCGCACGAACGGGGTTGGCGCCGGCGGGGTCCGCGCCGGGCGCGCGGGCGCGAACCCCTGCTGGATGGTGATCTCGGCGGGCTCGGGCAGGCCCGCGCGGTAGAGCCGGATCAGTGCGGCCGCGATCGTTTCGGGCGATTGGCGCGCCAGCAGCGCCTGCGCGAGCGGCAACTCGCTCGCATCGGGGGCCGCGATCAGGCGCTCGTCCTCCAGCAGGCGCTCCTGGTCGCGCGCGCGGATCAGCTCTGGCGTCGGCGGGTCGTCCCACGCCGCCTCGATGTTCGCCGCGCCCAGCAGAAGTTCGGCGCGGCGGCGTTTGGAGGATGGCACCAGCAGCAGGCAGACGCCCTTGCGCCCGGCGCGCCCGGTGCGGCCCGAGCGATGCAGCAGGGTCGCCTTGTTGGTCGGCAGGTCCGCGTGGATCACGAGGTCCAGGTCCGGCAGGTCGAGCCCGCGCGCCGCGACGTCGGTCGCGATGCAGACGCGGGCGCGGCCGTCGCGCAGCGCATTTAACGCGGCGTTACGTTCCGATTGTGACAGCTCGCCCGATAACGCGACCGCAAGAAAACCGCGCGCGAGCAGGCTGGCGTGCAGGTGCCGCACGGCATCGCGCGTCGCGCAGAACACCAGCGCGCGCGCATCGTACAGGCGCAGCAGGTTGACCAGCCCTTGCTCGATTTCATGGCCGGCGACGCGGATGGCGCGGTACTCGATATCGGCGTGCGGCTGGTTATGCGCGACCGTGTCGATGCGCAGCGCGTTCTGCTGATATTTGCGCGCGAGGGACGCAATCTCCTTGGCGATGGTGGCGGAAAACAGGAGTGTGCGGCGCGTCGGCGGCGTTGCCGCGAGGATGAATTCGAGCTCGTCCTTGAAGCCGAGGTCGAGCATCTCGTCGGCCTCGTCGAGCACGACCGCTTCGCATTCCTGCAGGCGCAATGCGCCACGATTGATATGGTCCTGGAGCCGCCCGGGGGTGCCGACGACGATGTGGCAGCCGGCGGCAAGGGCGCGCTGCTCGCGCCGTGCGTCCATGCCGCCGACACAGGCGAGCACGCGGGCGCCGGCCGGTTCATAGAGCCAGCTGAGCTCGGCATGGACCTGCAAGGCGAGCTCGCGGGTCGGCGCGATGACCAGCACGAGGGGCAATGTGGTGGCGGGCAGCTGCGCGGCGTCGCCGAGTATGGTGCTGGCGAGGGCGAGGCCATAGGCGACGGTTTTGCCGGAACCGGTCTGTGCGGAGACGAGCAGATCGCGGTCATGCGCTGCCGGTTGCAGCACTGCGAGCTGGACCGGTGTTGGTTCCTCGTAGCCACGCGCTTGCAGCGCGCGCGCGAGGGCTGCGTTCTGGATGGGAAAAGACATGGCGGGTCCTAGAGTCAAATGATTTAAGGGGGGATCGCCGAGCGGTCCCCCCTTAAATCTGAATCGCGCTCTAGCCGCTCATGCGTCAGACGGCAATCCGCCGGACTTTATCGTGTACAAATAAACGGGGAAATCTGCGTGTCGCGTTGACGCTGCAAGGCTTTTTGGGTTGAAGGCGGGCGGCGCGTGGCCTATGCTGTTGTGACCTGGCGGCTGCTGGGCGGCTTCAGTGATGGCTTACCGACGATCTAGCGACCACTTAGCGACCACTTAACGTTTACTGAACGACTGCAGAGGACTGTTTTTATAGTGCGACCCCCAAAAAACGACCGCCAGCGGCAGCCCCGTCGCCGCGGTTTTGACGACGATAATTTCTTCGGCAACACACCGCCGCCCCCGCCGTCCTTCTCCGGATTTGGCTCGACCTCCTCCTCGCCCGAGGCGAAGGCGACCGTAAAATGGTACAATCCCGAAAAAGGCTTCGGCTTCGTTGAAATGGCGGATGGGTCCGGGGATGTGTTCCTGCACGCCAACTCTCTGCAAAACGCCGGCTTCCAGGCGGTGACTCCGGGCTCGATCCTGCAGGTGCGGGTCGGCCAGGGCCAGAAGGGCCGCCAGGTCGACCAGGTCATCTCGGTCACCGAAGGCACCGAGCCGCCGCCGTCGCGGGGCGGTTTTGGCGGCGCCGGCGGGTTCGACCGGCCGCGTCCCTCCGGCCCGCGCCCGCCCCGCCAGCAGGCGAGCGGCCCGGCCGTGGAGATGACCGGCATCGTCAAATGGTACAACGCCACCAAGGGCTTTGGCTTCATCAGCCCGCAGAGCGGCGGCAAGGACGTGTTCGTGCACGCCACCGCCCTCGAACAGGCCGGCCTGCCGCCGCTTCAGGAGGGCCAGTCGGTCCGCATGAATGTCGTGCAGGGTGCGAAAGGTCCGGAAGTGAGCTCGATCAGCATCGGCTGATCAAAACTCGGTTCGTTGTAGGGAGCGGCTTCATGCGTGTGGCCGCTCCTTTTTTATTGGCCGCGCGTCACGGGAGGGTGAAATGGCGTTCAAGGTGAACTACGGGCTGGAGCGCGCTGAGCGCAACCGCGCCAAACAGGCCAAGAAAGACGCCAAGGCGGAGGCGAAAAAGGCCGCCGCCGCGGCTGAAGCCAAGGGCGATGAGGTGCCGAAAGGCGAAGATGAGGAGGAAGAGTAAGCGCTACTTTTTGTGGACAAAAGTAGCAAAAAACTTTGATGCCTCTGCGTCAGGGAATCTGACAGCCTGCGGCACTCAGGAGTAAATTTTTTTTGCTTACTCAGCCTTCCGGCAAACCGCCTCGACATTATGCCCATCCGGGTCGAGCACGAACGCCCCGTAGTAATCGGGGTCGTAATGCGGACGCAGACCCGGCGCGCCGTTATCCGTTCCGCCAGCGGCCAGCGCCGCGGCATGAAACCGGTCTACGGTCGCGCGGTCGAGCGCGCTGAAGGCGACGTGCACGCCGGTGATCGGCTTGTCCGAGGCCCCGAGCCAGAAAAACGCCCGCTCCCCGGCGCCGTACCCGGCGAAAACGCCGTCCTCGCCGTATAGCCATGCGATGCCGAGCGGCGCCAAGGCGGCGTCATAGAAGGCGGTTGAGGTCTCGAAGTTGGAGGTCGGGAGGGTGACGTGGTCAAGCATGCAGGGCGCTGCTGTGCACACGGTTCACGCCGCATTGCGCGAGCCGCGCTGAGGCGGCGGCGAGGGAGCCGTTGAGGTCGATGGCGCGGCAGGCGTCTTCGATCACGGTGGCCTTCAGCCCGAATTTTACCGCGTCCTCGGCGGACCAGGCGACGCAGTAATCGGTCGCGAGGCCGCAGACGAACACCTCGGTGATGCCGCGGGCCGCCAAAAAACCGTCGAGCCCGGTGCGGGTGGTGCGGTCGGCTTCGAGGAAGGCCGAGTAGCTGTCGACGTTTTGGTGGGTGCCTTTGCGCAGGATCAGGTTCGCGTGCGGGATGTCGAGCGCCGGATGCAGGGCCGCACCGGGGCTGCCCATGACGCAATGCGTCGGCCAGAGCACCTGGGCGCCGTAATCAAGGTCGATCAGCTCGAACGGCGTCCGGCCCTCATGATTGGCGGCAAAGGAGACGTGATTGGCCGGGTGCCAGTCCTGCGTGATCACGACGGTCTCGAACAAGCCCGCCAACTTGTTGATAAGCGGCACAATTGTATCACCGTCCGCGACCGCGAGGGCGCCGCCGGGGCAGAAATCGAGCTGCACGTCGATGACCAGCAATGCCACGTGATTCTGCATGGCTGCCTTTATAGGCAAAATTTCAAAGGTGAACTAGACAGATGGGCACGCGATCCTGTAAAGCTCCGCGCCTCAGGAACGCGGGAGGCTATGGCGGATGTTCGCCCGGCCGTTTGTACCACGGTCCATTGGCGTTTGCCAAAGGATTAGGAGCCAGGAATGGCGAAAAAGATTGTCGGCTATATCAAGCTGCAGATCCCCGCGGGCAAGGCGAACCCGTCGCCGCCGGTCGGCCCCGCACTCGGCCAGCGCGGCTTGAACATCATGCAGTTCGTCAAGGAATTCAATGCCGCAACGCAAGGCATGGAGCCGGGCATGCCGGTGCCGGTCGTGATCACGGCGTTTGGCGACCGTACCTTCAGCTTCGTCATGAAGACTCCGCCGAACACGTATTTTTTGAAGAAGGCCGCGGGGATCACCAAGGGTACGACCACGCCTGGCAAGGGTGCCGCCGTCGGCAAGGTGACGATGGCGCAGCTGCGCGAGATCGCGGCGACCAAGATGATCCATATGAATGCGAACGACGTGGATGGCGCCGTGCGCATGTTGATCGGCTCGGCCCGCTCGATGGGCGTTACCGTGGTGGAGGGTTAAGTCATGGCTCATAACAAGCGTCTGGCTGCCGCCGCCGCGACCGTCGATCGCAACAAGGCGTATGCGCTGACCGAGGCGGTGGCGCTCGCGAAGGCGAATGCGAAGGCGAAATTCGATGAGACGATCGAGATCTCGCTCAACCTCGGCATCGATCCGCGCCATGCGGACCAGATGGTGCGCGGGCTGATCTCGCTGCCCAACGGCACCGGCAAGGTGCTGCGCGTCGGCGTGTTCGCGCGCGGTGCGAAGGCCGATGAGGCGCTTGCCGCCGGTGCGGACGTGGTCGGCGCCGATGATCTGGCCGAGAAGGTGCAGGCCGGCGAGATCGCGTTCGATCGTTGCATCGCGACCCCGGACATGATGGCGCTGGTCGGCCGGCTCGGCAAAATCCTCGGCCCGCGCGGGCTGATGCCGAACCCCAAGCTCGGCACCGTGACGATGGACGTGAAGGGGGCGGTGACCGCCGCCAAGTCCGGCCAGGTCGAGTTCCGCGCCGAGAAGGCCGGGATCATCCATGCCGGCATCGGCAAGGCGAGCTTCGATGACGTGAAGCTGGTCGAGAACGCGAAGGCGCTGGTCGATGCGGTGCAGAAGGCCAAGCCCACCGGGGCCAAGGGCACGTATCTGCAGAAGGTCGCCGTGAGCTCGACGATGGGCCCGGGCATCCATGTGGATGTCGCCAGCATCAACGCCTGACGAGTTTTGAGAATTCGCGCCGTGGCGAAACCACGGCGCGGGCAGGCGGGCCTTCGGGCCCGCCGAACCCTGTCCAAGACCGTATGTACCCTCCGGGGTTTGATGGGCGTGCGCCCGCACACGGTAGACGAGGTGCCAGATACTTTGGTGACGAGCTTTGGTGAGTGCTGAAGGTTTTGGTGGTTCTGACGAGGCGGACAGGCGGTTGGTGTTTTCGGGATGGTCCTGAAAACGCCTTGGGTAACCTGGCGGCGCGTGACTGTTCATGCGCTGCCGCAAGTTGGAGACGGATGTGGATCGCATAGAGAAGCGTGAATTCGTCGCTGAGCTATCTGCGGTGTTTGCGGATACCTCGATGGTCGTGGTGACCCGCAATGCGGGCATGACGGTCGCCGAGGTGACCGACCTGCGCCGGCGGATGCGGGCGGCGGGGGCGAGCTTCAAGGTGGCGAAAAATCGTCTGGCTTTGCTTGCTCTTGATGGAACCCGGTTTGACGGTTTGGCGCCCCTGATGAAGGGGCCGACGGCGATTTCCTGGTCGAAAGACCCGGTCGCCGTGGCAAAAGCCGCCGTCGACTACGCCAAGACCAATGACAAGTTTGTTCTGATCGGCGGTGCCCTCGGCACCCAGGTACTCGATGTAGCTGGGGTCAAGGCGCTCGCCGAACTGCCGTCGCTCGATACGTTGCGCGCCAAGCTGCTGGGGATGCTGAATACCCCGGCAACGCGGATCGCGGGCGTGTTGCAGGCGCCGGCCGGACAGCTTGCCCGGGTGTTTGCGGCGTATGCCGATGCCAGCAAGAGCGAGGCGGCCTGACGGGACGGCCCTTTGTCGCAGACCTTGTCGAATATCGCGGGCCGCATGGTGCGGTCTTGCGGAACATCAATTAAAACCTACCTGAGAGAAAGAGATTAGACATGACTGACCTTTCCAAGCTCGTTGACGAGCTGTCGAAGCTGACCGTTCTGGAGGCTGCCGAGCTCTCCAAGCTGCTTGAAGAGAAGTGGGGCGTCTCCGCCGCCGCCCCGGTGGCCGTGGCTGCCGCGGCCCCGGCCGGTGGCGGCGCTGCCGCCGCTCCGGCGGAAGAGCAGACCGAGTTCACCGTTATTCTTGCCGCCGCCGGCGACAAGAAGATCAACGTGATTAAGGAAATTCGCACGATCACGGGTCTTGGCCTGAAGGAAGCGAAGGACCTGGTCGAGGGCGCGCCGAAGACGGTCAAGGAAAACGCGACCAAGGACGAGGCCGCCGCGATCAAGAAGACACTGGAAGAGCAGGGCGCGACTGTCGAAGTCAAGTAAGCCTGAGCACACGCTGCCGCTGCAGAGCGGTAGCGCGGCAAACGCCTAAAGGGCAGGCGATCATCGTCGGGTGATCGCCTGCCGCCTGTTTTTGTACGATAGCCTGCCGTTTGCACGGCGCGGCTAAAAAATTGAAGCGAGGGTGATGCGATGAACGCGATGAATGGTGGTCTGGGTCAAGGGTCTTTCACCGGTCGGAAGCGCATTCGTAAAAGCTTCGGACGCATCCCCGAAGTCGCCCCCATGCCGAACCTGATCGACGTGCAGCGGGCAAGCTATGACAGCTTTCTGCAGATGCACGTGAAGCCGGATGCGCGCACGCATTCGGGGATCCAGGAGGTGTTCAAATCGGTCTTCCCGATCGATGATTTCGCCGGCCGCGGCCGCCTGGAATTCGTGCATTACGAGCTCGAGGAGCCGAAATACGACGTCGAGGAGTGCATCCAGCGCGGCATGACCTATGCGGCGCCGCTCAAGGTCATCCTGCGGCTGATCGTGTGGGACCTCGACGAGGATACCGGGGCCAAGTCGATCCGCGACATCAAGGAGCAGCCCGTGTACATGGGCGACATGCCGCTGATGACCGATAACGGCACGTTCGTCGTGAACGGCACCGAGCGCGTGATCGTCAGCCAGATGCACCGCAGCCCCGGCGTGTTCTTCGATCATGACCGCGGCAAGACCCATTCCTCGGGCAAATATCTGTTCACCGCGCGGGTCATCCCCTATCGCGGCTCGTGGCTCGATTTCGAGTTCGACGCGAAGGACATCGTGTATGTCCGCATCGACCGCAAGCGCAAGCTGCCGGTGACCACACTCCTCTATGCACTGCCCAGTGCCGCGACCGATGCGCTGCGCGCGGCGCGCGAGGCCAAGGGCGAGGGCCTGGAGCTCGGCGAGATCAAGGGCATGGACGCCGAGGAAATTCTGGGCGCCTTCTACGGCCAGGTGCTGTTCACGTGCACCAAGGGCCAGTGGGCCCGCCCCTTCGAGGCGGAGGCGTTCCGCAACCAGAAGCTCATCGAGGATCTGGTGGACGCCGATACCGGCGAAGTGGTCGCCAAGAATGACGAGAAGCTGACCGCCCGCGTGGTGCGGAAAATCGCCGAGAAGACCAAGCGCGTGCTGGTCGCGCGCAACGATCTGCTGGGCCGCTTCGCCGCCGTCGACATGTATGACCCGCAGACCGGCGAGATTTTCGTCGAAGCCGGCGAGGAGCTGATCGAGGCGAAGCTCGCGCTGCTGGAGAGCCGGGGGATCGACGAGCTGCCGACGCTCGCGGTCGATCAGGCGAACGGTCCGTGGATCCGCAACACGCTCGCGGTCGACAAGAACAGCACGCGCGAGGACGCGCTGATCGATATCTACCGCGTGATGCGCCCCGGCGAGCCGCCGACCAGCGAGACGGCGGAAGCCTTGTTCCGCGGCCTGTTTTTTGATGCCGACCGCTACGACCTCTCGGCCGTCGGGCGCGTCAAGATGAACATGCGTCTTGGCCTAGAGGCCGATGACACCGTGCGCACGCTGCGCAAGGACGACATCCTGCGCACGATCAAGATCATGTGCGAGCTCAAGGATGGCCGCGGCGCCATCGATGACATCGACAATCTCGGCAACCGCCGGGTGCGTTCGGTGGGCGAGTTGATGGAGAACCAGTACCGCGTCGGCCTGCTGCGCATGGAGCGCGCGATCCGCGAGCGCATGGGCTCGGTCGATATCGACAGCGTGATGCCGCATGACCTGATCAACGCGAAACCGGCGGCTGCCGCCGTGCGCGAGTTTTTCGGCTCCTCGCAGCTCTCGCAGTTCATGGACCAGACCAACCCGCTCTCCGAGGTCACGCATAAGCGGCGCCTCTCGGCACTTGGGCCGGGCGGTCTGACGCGTGAGCGCGCCGGCTTCGAAGTGCGCGACGTGCACCCGACGCATTACGGCCGCATCTGCCCGATCGAGACGCCGGAAGGCCCGAATATCGGTCTGATCAACTCGCTCGCGACCTATGCGAAGGTGAACAAATACGGCTTCATCGAGACCCCGTACCAGCTGGTCAAGGATGGCGTCGTGCAGCCGTCGTGGAAGTATCTCTCCGCGATGGAGGAGGAGCGCCTCACCGTGGCGCAGGCCGATGCGAAGAAGGATACCGGCGGCAAGTTCACCGATGACCTCGTCTCGGTCCGCCGCAACGGCGACTTCCTGCTGGTCAAGCCCGAGGACGTGACCGCGATCGACGTGTCGCCCAAGCAGCTGGTTTCGGTCGCGGCCGCGCTGATCCCGTTCCTCGAGAACGACGACGCCAACCGCGCGCTGATGGGCTCGAACATGCAGCGCCAGGCGGTGCCGCTGATCCAGTCGGACGCGCCGCTCGTCGGCACCGGCATGGAG
>Ga0116231_10005297_pt1 | contig 25461 bp, 14 predicted proteins | sample S1TSphgellanicum_2_FD_89695 | JGI IMG/M metagenome (GOLD analysis project Ga0116231, IMG submission 89695) | Host-associated microbial communities from peat moss isolated from Minnesota, USA - S1T2_Fd - Sphagnum magellanicum MG | ecosystem: Host-associated > Plants > Peat moss > Unclassified... | reverse complement strand
TTATTTACTTTATTCATGGTTAGTTTCACCATATTTATTTTACTCATGGTTAATTTAACCATTTCTAATTTAGCCATGGTTGGTTTTGCCATAATTATTTGACCCAAAATTAGTTTAATCATTATATATTTAACCATTATTTATTTATATATGGTTAATTGAACCATAATTAGTTTAGTCATGGTTATTTTTTCATAATTATTTTTAATTTTTGGTTTTTTAGCCATTATTAGTTTAATAATAATTAATTTTGCTATAATTATTTTATTCATGGTTAGTTTAATCATATTTGGTTTTGCCACAATTAATTTAGCTATTCTTAGTTTTGCCATAATTAATTTTTCCTAGGTTAAATTAACCACCTATTTAATTTATGTAATGTAAGTATGTGGCTAAATAGCCTAAACACAAGTAACTTATATGTAGGCATATCTATTTATACATACCCTACATATATTCCACCTATTTATCTATATTTTAGCCTATAGGTAATCTAGTTATATAAGCTAGGGAAAGCCATTTATATACCTATGATAGATTATTAATTGGTTAATTAATTATTTACTTAAAATACACTATGAATGTGTAATTAAGTAGTTAAATATTAATTATTACAAATACATTATTGATAATATATAATGAATCAAGTCAAATTTGTAATGATTAGTTATAATTTGGTTGTAATTATCAATCAACAATATAATACATTATAACTATCTTAATATTTTACATAATTCAAAGATTTATAATATGGTTGTAATTATTAATTATAACTAAATAACTAGACATTAACTATTACTAATTTTTATTTTTAACTTAATTAACATACATATTTACCTACCTTTTTATTTATTTACTTAATTTATGTATTTTACATAGTTATTTAGAAATAATGTTGTGTGAATTAAAAGGCTATAGTGTTGTGTGGACATGAAAATGTTCTCCCTTTCAAAAGTTTGTCCCATATTGTTTGTCATCCTTTCCAAATGATGAGCAATATAAATAGATACACCATAATCATTCAAGACATAAGAAATATTGAAAAAAAGAAGGCCACTTGGGATGAATTGATTGAAAAGGCTAACCCTTAAAGGCCAATTTCAAAATGAAATAGGATTTTTTTACCTAGGTCATCTAGGTGTAGGTTTAATTTAGATGGTATACATTTGAGCCTAGTAAAGGTCATAGCTTAGGTTGCTCTAGCTTATTTTAAGCTTCTATACCTAGTTGTTAGTTATAGGTTCTTAGACCTAGGCCTAGGAGCTTAGGTTGTAGGTTCCTAAACATAGGTACCTTAGGAGTAGATATTTAAGTATAAGCTTAACCGAGGTTGCTTAGGTTCTATCTACGTGGCATAACCTAATGATCAATGTTTAAATGCCATGTGGCAAGCCTAGGTGGCCAATGTTTTGATGCCACATGGCTTAACTTGATTGGCTACTAATTAAATGCCACATGGCATTTGCCTAATCAAAATTGTGTTTGACCAGTCAAATTTTTTTTAGGAATTCTAATAGTGTTACATGAAGTAGTCATGGAAAAACAAATGCAACTGAGTTCTGGCATTGATAGGATTTGAAAGCAAATTCCGTTACCACAACCTTTTTGTTGTTTAGGGTTTGACACAACAAAAACTTGCAGACCCTCAAAAACTTGAATGCATATCTTTCAACCCTAAAAAAATTCAAAAACCTTATAATCTAGTCTAGATATGCATAGTGTTAAATACATATCCGGATATAAACACATATTATGACAGACATAAACATGTATCAAGTTATTAATGAACAATAAGCCGATGAATATGGATATGCATAAACAATCAGTCAATATCCATCCGCTGGATATGTATATTCAAATATTTAAAATTTTGACACAAGTTTCAAATATGTATATATACATATCTGCTAATTATATATATTGATAACCAGATTGAATTGGATAACCAGACAACACTGGTTATAACTGACAACCTTTAAGCTTTGTCCAAAAGTTATCATATAAAATAACTCAAATAAACCCTAGCACAAAAGAGGTACAAAAATAAAAGAAGGAAAAAAAGAAATATACCAATTAGTATTGGTGTAGAATACTTTTAATTTTTTTGCTAACAACCTAGTGCTGATATTGGATTTAAAAAAAATAAATTCATACTGTTTCTGGTCATAGTTCTAAACATGGTTCCAATTTTTGGTTTTTGATATCAATAAATAAACCCTAAACCAATTACATGTACCTAATCAGAAAAAGAGCATTGTCCCACATGGATGAAACATTTACATGGTCACACATAATTTGGTCTTAGTAGAGTCTTAGGGTAAACTTCACATTCTCCCCTTTACCTTTGCAAGGCATGGAAGAGTCATTGTCCAAGCGCAAACAATGCATGTGCATGGATTTACATATTTTAATGCTATCTTGTGAGAGGCAATTTCACTAAGAAGGATGAAAACCATTCAATCAATTTAAGTGTCAAATAATGGGCAAAGAGCCATTCAATTGAATTCCTATGTCAGTCATGTTTAGTGGGTAAGCTTCACCTTTCCCTCTTACTTCCAAAATAGGGAAAGGTATTTCCAAGGGGAAAAGGGATATGGTTCTTTTTTCTTTTTTTTTTCAGTCTTTCAACTTTTTACAAAATGCAAAATGAAACAAGGGGAAAAAAGAATAGCCCATGAATACTTCAAATCAAATGAATTTACTTTGAAATAATACATATTCCATAGTTGGATGAAAACAATAGTTTTGGGCAAAGAAATACACTAGGTAGGTCTTGGCCTGTTAAGTTTAATGATCACCTCAATAGGCTTGCAATAATTTGTTTTGGATGGGGCTTCCAACCCATAAGCTCAGTGCCACTAACATACTAAAAGCCTTGACTGAAAAATGGACCTTGCCATCCAGGTTATGCTTTAGACATATTAGCCTTCTTCAGACATGCTTTATGAAATCCACGGCTGGTGGGTATTGAATCTTGATCCATAATTTGGTGCATTTTATGTTCAAAGTATGAAGGAACAAATATTCAAAAGGGCGGCGTGAAGCTTAAGTAAGAAATTTGAAGATGTGAATCTTTCTTTATGATATATATGGAGATGTTGATGGTCTACACACATGGGTTTGAATAATGTAAAAACTATGAACATGTTTAGATAAGTGTTTGATGGTTCTTATTTTCTTTTCATAAATGGTGGGGCAAGGCCATTGCTTTTTTTTCACACACAAGGAATCAAAGGACCAGCTTTTGAAAATGTTTGAAACCCACCTATTATCAATTTCCACATTTATTTATTTTCATAAATTATGCATAAAGAGTTGATTTTGAAATACCTCATGAGGACCACTTAACTAATATCAAGGTGGGATTTTTGTAGGTAAAACATGTCCAATTTATTTATTTTCCATTCCCATGTACTTATTACAATTGCCTCATCAAGGTGGTCCAATTAATTGAAGCTCCAAAAGGAGGTCAAAGGGGGCAGAGCACATTAAGGGCGAGTAATTTCTCACCCAAAAAAGGTTATATATAATAAGTATCATAATATACAATAAGTTGAAATTTTAATGACGTTTTTTTTACAATCTTAAACACAAGCAAAGAATTTTTAAATATGGATAGAACATTTTGAATTTTAATAGTTCACTTTGAGTCAAGGTCAATCTTGATCCAATAATTAGATGAAATGGATTGAATAAAATCATTGTACACAAAATACATAACATACATTTTTTCAATGACCACATGGTTTCATGTTTGTGATTTATAAAACATTATTAAATAACAACAATAATAATAATGCAATGCCCAACTGTATAATTTCTTCTTTCTTCATATGATAATAGTTTCTCCTAAAAAAAGAAATTATCATACCTTTATTGCTCAAAAAGTGCCCAAACACACATTTTTTGAAAGGATTTTGAACAAATTTCTTAAAACATCTAAATGGTCTTAGATACAATTCATGAACCATTGGTAGATTTGGTGCTTGTGTGCCAAATAATTATTTTAATTTTAAAATTTTAAATTTTTGATAATATGTAATAAATTCACTATAAGTTCATTTATCTTTAAGTAATGTTTGGTGTTTTGTGTTCATGTTGTTTCTAAATGACTCTCTTTACTTTGGAGGTATGGGGATCAAACTCCATTGCCTTTTGCCCTTTAGCAAATTTTTAAAAAAATTCATCATAAATTTTTGATAATTTCTGAAAATTTTAACAAATCATTTTTTTTTACTTTATGCCAAATCTGCCAAGGTATGACAATATACATCAAATTCATCACAAAATAAAATCTCACCCACAATTCTAGTTTTGAAATATATATGCAAATTTTCTTACTATGTGATAATTATTAATTTGTTGAAAATATATAATTTTTCACTATGTATTAATTTTTTAAAAAAATTACTGCTTATATTTAATATTAATTAAATATACTTTAAAAAAGAAAACATAATCCAAAATGTTATATCCATAGATTATGGAAATATTTAATTACAAAAAGATTAATTTGTGATTACAATTTTTGGGGAGCTTAGTGTGGTTTCATCCCAAAGTGAAGCTGAAATTGGAGAAGTGGGGAGATGTTTAAATACCCTTCAATAAGCTTTGTTTGACACATTTTTGAGTTTTTTTTTCTTTGGTGCTCGACATGGTTATAGTATGCAATCTTTGATGTTTTGCAAAAATAGACATCATTTAGTTTGTTCTGCATGTTTTGTTGAACCTGACTGAATTTTAGACCCAACACCTCTCTCGTAAGAAAGAAAGTATCAACCAATAACATAGATCCCAACATTAAAGAAACTTATTGTATTTTGTATTTCTTATAAATGAAGAGTCAAAACATTCAAACCTTGCAGCACAACCAAGCAGCTCTACACATTGTTAACCATTTTTTTGCTTTGAACAATGCTTGCTTGCTTGCTGCTTGCTTGGGGGGCGCGGGTGGGGAGGAGGGTATTTAGTGTCTGGAAGAGAAGTGCACTGAAATGAAAAGTGACCAATGTTTTTTTTGGTAAAATTTCACATTGTGGCAACCAAAAAGAACCCGTTGTGAATTGTACAAATGTTTTTTTGAGGAAAAAACAAACGGAAAAAATTGCTGTATTTAGAGAAAACAAGTCACATATACTTAGACAATGAAATCCTATCGGTAGCCAAAACTAGGCAGGATTCTAAGAAAATTATATTTGACTGTCTGACATGTAGCCAAATTTGGCTAATTGTTCTTGTGGATGATCGCCAGTCCATTTACTTGACAATTTCAAAAAAACACCCCCAAATTGAAAGATGACACTCACATGTTTAAATGTTGAAGAATTGAAGAACATGTGGGGGACAAAACACAGAAAGGTGCAGTTTTCATCAAAGAAATATTCCCATCTGGGTCTCATGAGTCATGGGGTCTCTTCAAAATATGTACATACTAGGCAGGTAGGATGATTTCTGTCCGGTTCTTAAACATTACAGGTCAATTATTGACAACCTACCCTTCGACCCTTGCCATTTTCTCAATTATCAGCCAACACTCTGTTTTGACATTTAGAGATTTAGGGCAGAATCACCGCCCCCTAGGGTTTCGGGGTTTAGATGTCTGGTTGACAAGTTGATGCAAAAACATCATTTTGCACTGGTGACATACATATTCCTGTTTGGGTTTCCTACCCAAACGATTTGGATTTCTTGGACTAACCTACTACGTTGGAACCTGAAAATAAATAATTTCATAAAACTGGAACTTCAACTTGAAAAGAATGATTTGGCAAAATTCAAACCAAAACTGGGACCAAAGCCAATTGTCAATTCCATCTTGGCATCAACCTGGAACAACAATTGTATCAATCCTAACCTAAACCCTAAACCCCAATTAGAAGTAATGTACATGTTTAGGGGAAAATAGTGAATGTAAGGTATCTAGGAAAAAGTATGGTTCAACTTTTGTTATTTAATTATAAGTTACATAGACCACCAATGAGGTATCATAATTTTCATCTATTATTAGGCTAGAAAGGCTAGTGAGTGAACATTTAAAAGTTAAGTCTTCTAGAGTTTAATAACTGTGCATTTTTTGCAATAGGTCTTCAAAAAGTTTAGATGCCCCTTCAACCATAACACTATCAAACTTTTATAGCACTTGATTTTGAGCTCAAATGAAAAAGTTATGACCCCCCAAAATGAGGGGGGTCTTGTTGTTTGAAAAAAATTAGATAAAACACATTAAATTCTATTTTCATGCATTTTACTACCTATGAACAAACATTTGAAACTTTATGCTGAGACACATGTCCTCCTATAAACATGAGATTAATAATTTAATTAAATGTAGTGTTGTGACTTTAGCCTTTGCAAAGGTGCAAATTGATAGTGAAGCTCGAAAGTTACATTTCATGTTCCTAATAGTGTAGGAGGGTGTGAAAGAATGAACCCACACACTCCCAAGTGGGCTCTCACTTTGGGAGTTGGAGTCCCAATAAAGTTCTGAATTTTCATAAAGCGATTGCAGGGGTCAAAACTCATTGGATTGAAGAGTTTCTTATACCATTGGAAAAATTCTTGGAATGTAGATGTCTAAAATGGGCTTGCACGTCCCATTTGAATACTTAAAACACAAGTTATGGCTAAAAAAAGGGTTGGGAATCAAAGTGCCAATTTGATTTTCGACCATTAAAAGTCAAGAATTGCCCTGATTTATTTACGTTTAGGTGGCGTGCCACATATATTTGGAAAACTCTCAACAAGGGCTACAACTTTTCTTTAAACTTCACCTCAATCAGAGGTTTGCACAAAAAGTTATGGGCCTCCAAAATTACGGGAGTCTTAATTTCAGGAATTTTGGGATTACCAAGTTTGACAAAATGACATTTGGATGTAGGCCCCATGGTTAATCACATAAAATATTATAAGGGGGAAGATGGTGGCTTCCCCCAAGTCTGGGCTGTGGTGAATTTTGTGAGACCATGTATGCTCGTGGCTCGTTCGTGCACCAAAAGTGCTCCAACTACGCACTAACTAATTTGTTGTTTAGTTTGTGTAAGTCAGTGTGAATAATTGACCCACTTGTCATTTGTCCTAGTCCCATCCTAGAACTCCAACACACCTTTTTACCCCCTAAGTGTTGCGAACTAGGGAATGTACTTCAACTATTTTTTCTTCCATTGTTTTCATTTTTGGATTCGCATTTGAGTCTTCCAAGGAATGTGGGGTTATGTCATGTATAATTTTAAAAATTATTGTTCAATTTTTTTAAAAAATTATAATAAACCCAAATATATGCAATAACAACTACATAATCACAAGGGCGTTTAAGGTTTAGAATTAAAGATCTTTTGAACAGTAATTTAATACCTTAAGATTGATGACCCTAATAATGCCACTTGGGATAATTTGTAGTTCTCTCCTTAGATCTAAGAGAAGAATGTTACAATGTCACCATTGTAATTTTCTCCATAATCTAAACCCTTCCTTACCTCTTTTTCTTTCTTTCTCTCTTGTCTTTCTCCCCTAGGTCTGTTTCGAACTTTCCTTCTCTATCATTATTTCTCTATTTATGTCTACTCCTTCTGTAATGTTTGTGTCTCCTTTAAGAAGCCGATTATCTTTCTTTGAATTTGTGTGTGTCCAGGTCCAAAAAACGTCATAACATTCTTATTCTAAGTTTGTGTGTGTCCAAGTCTAGGAAGCCTGAGATGTTTCTTCTTTGAGTTTTTCTTTTTGTCCACCTTAGATGCCATTGCTTATGTTTTGTGTGCCTTTCTAGGAAAACAACATCGATGCCATCACCTATGTTTTGTGCGCCTTTCTAAAAAGACAACATTTGCCATCGCCTACACTTTATGTGCTTCTCCAAGAAGATAATGTCAATGCCACCATCGCCAACATTCCCTCATTGATTATTTGTGTGTGTCTATGCATTGTCTTTTACCAACGCATGTCTATGAATGCTTAAGACGCCATCACTCTGATGACTTTCCCTTGTTGACATTCCCTCATTCATGGTCCCCATCCCCAACGCTCTTTCACCGCAAGCTAATGATCCTTCAAGCAAACTCCTTGGCCAAGTTGCCTCTTTATCAAACTAAGTGTTTGCGTGCACTATGTGCCAAGGATGCCATTGCTAAAACCTCTTCATTGAGGCCATTGTTATTGACATAGATTGGAGGCCATCGCTATTGACGTAGATTAGAGGCCATTGCACTAATGCAAACATTGTTATCTATCATCTTTTTTTTGTCTTTCATTTGCCATTTGTGTCTGCCATGTTTGGGTTTGCCTAACTTATGAGACTTTTCCCTTTGTTCTTTAGATAACTCCTTTTTGATTGACCATTAGAACCCACCACAAATTCTCTTTCATTTATAGCACTTAAATGGAAGGTTACAACTTTGTTGGGACATGCCCATCAAGCTGCATTTTTTCCCTTCATTGTCGTTTAATAATTTTATGTTGTGCAAAGGTGATTTTTGAACCAAACCCCTATAGCCTAGAAGATGAACTCAATACCTTGCTCGAAATTATTGTGAAATCTTTCACTAGCAACCTTAATAAAAATAACATACCATGCCTTCTTAAACTTAGCTTTATCATTTTTTTCAATTCCTTTTTGAGCTACTCATTCAGCTTAGGTGAACTGTGTACCTCCAACCTTTTTGGACCTTTTTTCTTCCTTTTCTTTAACTTTTTGCTCCTTCAATTTATTTGCAATTTTTTTGTCCATAGCCTTCTATTTTAGAATAGCCACATATTGGTCTAATGTTACCACATGTGAATTGGAATAATCCATTGGTGCTTCATTGCCTTCTTTTCTATTGGTTGGTAATGTAGGTAGTGATAACAAGTGAACCAATCCAACTTTTTCATTTTGATTTGAATCAACCAGGTCTTTTGATTTTAAAATAACATCTTTCAAGTTCACCACTAATTAATCTTCTTCATGGTTGTTTATTATTGCGTTGTAACTATTTGCCATTTCGACATAATAACGTGGCATGGGTGAACTAGAGGGGTAATTAAAAGTAGTTAGAAGCTAAAGGTCCCTGTAATGTTCAATAATTCTATGGTAACTTTAGCCTCATTCTCTTTAGATTCATTGATTGCATCTAAATGGTATGAGAGTTCATGGTCGTCCTTTTATGTTGCAGTGAATACATCATTTGGACCAAATTTTCCAACCATGGCTATAAGATTTAGTGGCTAGATTTTAAAAACCCTTAACCTTGATTTTATGTTCTTTTTTTTCAAGGATTATTGTAAGGCCTTGTCCACCCATGCTGCTTTGTGTGGTTCAAAAATAATTGTTTTTTGCCATGTTAAATTTTTTATTTTTTTTTTCTAAAAGCTATCTTGAATGGTTTAAAGCATGTGACATCCAATGGTTGTGGTGCATGTGAAATATGAGTAAGTAAGGTGACCATGTTTAACCCAGCTTCTATTGTTTGTTCAAGTGCTTGTATTATAACTTGAAAACCATGCCCATCCAAAATCAAAAGATGTCAACTCTCTTGAGAAACCCTTCATGGAACACATCTATGAAAAAAAATTAACCACTACTTGAAAAGCTAAATTGTCATCCAAGCTTTTTTTTACATTGCCATGCATGTTCTTGGTGTATAATCTCAAATGTAATCTTTTTGCATCCTTGAACCTTTGAAAATGTAAAATGCAAACAATGTTGCCCCTGCAACATTAACAACATAATTCATAGTTAACCATTCCTAAGACTTAAAGATGGTGTTGTAAACATCTTGTGAACCTTGCTTGGCCAAAACCCTAACACCAGATTAACGTTTTACATGAATTCTTGTCTTGCTTAAACTCCAAATGTGATCTTATGCATATTTGTGTTGTGTGTATAGGTTTTCCAAGTTGGAATAGAAGGTATGGCATGTTTATTTATTAAGTCGTTTTGCCCTAAAAATCTCCAATCCTTCTACAAGTTGAATATTGATATTTGGATGACGATTTTTAAACCAATACCACCAACTTGCTCTTGGAACATTGTTTTGAAATGGGGTAGGTTTGGTCTGTGTGAATTCAACAACCTTTAGCTTCAATTGTTGCAGGGTGGTAAATAATCCAGTAGTCTACATTTTCAAAACCCAAGTGACAATTGCTACATCCTCATGTTCTATTAGTACACCTTGGGGTCCCGCTTTCCTACTTCTAGTTCTACCATTGAAATGATTTAAAAGTGATGTAAGTGGAATGTTCCAATACCTGGTTGTTTTTCACACAAAAATGTGTCCTTCTCCACTATGTCCATGACATTTTCTAGATGTTGATATGTCCATTTGGCTTGTTTAGTTGCATTAAATATTCTGTTAATTTTGACTAACTTTTGTATTTTTACTATGGGAGGATGGCATTGCTATTATGTTAGTGCTTGAACTAGTTGTGATTGTGGAGTCTCTTACATTGTTGTGTTAACTAGGGTGATAGGTTGTGGAAGTCAATTCTTTTGTTTTACACAAATGGTACTTGAAATGTCACTTCATTACTTTCATGGCACATTCAAATGTGTTGCAGCATAGTTTGTTAATGGTGCACCCTAAGCACATTGTGATGATTGTTGTAGGGCTCAACCATGCATTGGTGCACTCATTTTAGCCCTATTCCTCCTAGTCCTAATCTCCAAGCATTTGAGGGTGTCCATTTAGGTCTTAGTAGAGGTACAAATATGTGCTTCTTATATGAAGACCAAGAAATCAAAAAATGTGTTAGATTTAGATAGTGTTCAATTGCATAGGTTTTTAGCTCTTCATTTGAAATAAGAAGTTCATAAAAAATAGCAAAGTTGACCCAATTTAATGTGACATTAGTTGTGGATGTGTAGGTAGTTGGAATGTATCTCAAGGTGTGACATGAAGGAAGAGAAGGAAATCTATGATTAATGTTACTATAGGAACGAGATGGTTGCTTTAGGACTGTTGATTGCTGAATCCAACAATAGTAGAGATACTTTGAATACTTGATATTATACTCTTGTACTAGCTTTGGTATACCATTCAAATCTACCTTTTTTTACACTATTTCTATTCCTTCAAATTCTTCCTCCTCAACTATAAATGCAATAAGAATTCTTTCTATTTTTCCCCTAATTTCAAATGTAGTAAGGACTTTTTTTTCACATCCTTTGCATTAGGGTTGACTTTTACTACCTTCTTAATATCAATTGTAACTAAATTGTTGTTGAATCCCTAATTGATCTTAGACTGTAATATTTTTATAAAATGTTGAAACTCTTGTAATGAACTTTCACCTTGATGTGACATGCTTAGTCTAAAACTACAAGGTTTTATAACAGGATTACGATGCAAAGCCATGTGATATATGCCCTTACCTTGTTGCTTCATGACTTTTGATGGGAAAATGCCATATATGAATTTTGGTGGGAAAGTTTTTAATAGATTTGCATGGTTCTTGATCCAATTGTATCCAAAGCTATCTTCACTGTTTTAAGGGAGTTATTTCTTGTGTGTGATTTATTCTAGCACATGCTAGTTTCTTTATTTGTATGTTATGTCTTTTGTTTTCTATTCACCCAAGGAGACATTCCCAAACACTTGGTTTTTTTTTTGGGTGCATGAAGTTTTAAAGTAACAATCGTATCATTGTTTATTAATGTTAGCCTGGACCTCTATTACCAAACAAGAAATTGCACAAAAATGAAAAAAAAGGTATGTGCTCCAAAATGCTCCTTGTTTTAAGTTGAGCATCTTAACCCTTATTCCTGAACATTAAATGTTCAAAGGCGTTTTGCATTTTATAAATTTTTTAGAACACAAGATTTCTGGTTGAACGTTTGATCATGGATGTTCATTTGAACAATAATCAACATAAGCAAAAACTAACACTGGTGTTGCAACCCACTAAATAAGTGTTTGCTGACCAGCTTCTGATCGGTGATGGGGCATCCTACCCTAAGCCCAGTAAATTTCTCATCTTCAGGTTTGAACATATTACGAGTCTTGTTTGGTTCTCAATTTTTGAGAGGACCTGCAGTTTCAATTTTGAACCAAAGGTCCTTTGTTTGATAGAACCTCCAGAGCAGGTTTGGAAACAAATTTTATATTAATATAATCTCCAGTTTTGAAGACTTCTCTTAAAATTTGGAGCCCTGTCCAGTTTAAAACTAGGTCCAGGTCCATCTACCTTGCACTCACTATTGGACTGGCCTTGGGATGGGGACCTCAAATACAGAAGGGTCTCAACTCTAAACCTAGACCCTTCTCCTATACTGACAATCCAGTAGCTCCATCAGCTCTATGGTTAAGATTCATTCAGATCAAGGGTTCAATTTCTTAGTTCCATTTGAGGTTGTAACATATGCCTATTGTCTTCAAATATAGGTGGCAAAATCTTGGCAAAATCAGTGTTGAGTGGTTCTCAAAATGCTCACCCAGTTCTTGACTCAATTCTCACAATATCATTGTATATATCAACCAAACATATATAATTTTTTGGAGACGGAGAATCAGACAGGTTCTCTTATAGAACTTAGATCTGGTTCTCAAAGCCCATGTATCAGTTGTTGGCTCTTCTTCTCCCATGGGGTTGCTGCTTTTCTTCTCCCTTTACTGCTATTATTTTTCTCCCACTGCTCTTATTATTTTCCTATTGTTGCTACTTTTTTCATGTGGTGCTGCTCTTTTGGTGCGATGAAGTAATTAAGACATTAATTATTTAATTATATATAAATATTTTAATTTATGAAAAAAATAATAACTGAGTTGTGAAAATTGGATGTGAAAATCGAATGTTATTGTATATGTGAAAACCACCCTACATGAGAACTGGGTGAGTTTGAAAAAATTAAAAACTTGATGAAATGCCCACATATACATTTCCCGAAATACCTTGCATTTTTATTTTTTAATGTTTTTCCCATGATAGGCCTACTCAGCATGTACATGCCATATACCACACGGAAAAAGTTCGCTTGATTTTTATGCCATGTAATGCCCTCGATCATAGGCAGTACTGGAATTGGGCCTACCGAACTTCCACCTCACATGGGCCCCTTATTCCAGTAATGCCCATGGCCTTGAGCATAATTTTTGTAGTGTAACTAGAGGGCATGTTACAAAGTGCAAGTATTCATCCAACCTACAAGTGAGTGTGATAGGGCATTCTGTCTTCATGGCAAGCTTTATGAAAAATGTAATCCTCCCCCTTTGAAGGTTGCATCAATTTTTATGCAACATTAAAGTCCACAAATGAGAATGTTATTGAAATTAGGCTTGTGCTCAGCTCTCACCTTGCACACCCTTATTTTTTGGTAATGCCCTTGCCCTTAACTTTACCCAAACACTTAACCTAATCCACATTGTGCAATATGTTGTGCAATAATGTGAAACCTAGCCTTTGGGAACTGATTTTCTCCTGAAAGCTGGGTTTTAGGGTTAACTATTTTGGATAAAGTGATGATGACTAATAAAGATAAAGAATTGCATAACTGCATTTGGGGATCATGCACTCTTGTGTTGGGTAGTTCCTCAGCAGCTTCAAAACTAATTAAATTATTTGCAAAAATGTTGAAAATTTCAAAAAATAATAATGTAAAGAACAAAACTTTATGAAGGAAAATAAAGAATCTTTGAGAATATATAATTTTTACATGGAATCTTCAAATTTAAATTAATTAGACAAATGTGTTGAAGTTGCCCTTGTATTACAGTATACGATACATGGGTTGAGGTTAGGTTTTTTTTCCCTTTGTCTTATGTAGTGATCATCCCAATAAATATTTAGCATTTGTGTCAACAAGTTTTGGGAAAACCATCAAAACACGAGAAAAGTGGCAGAAAAACCTGCCATAACACTAGACATGTGTCCAAATCTAATATCATTCTTTCTAGGGTGTGACCAAATTTGATAAAATTTGGCAGGAATGTGCAACAGAACAATGTCGCTTTTTGTTTTGGAAGGTTAAAATTTTGCACCAGTTCACCAGGGAAAACAGCGCCAGTTGAGGCACACATAGTTGATGTTCAACAAGGTGATGTTCTGATTAGTTTATGATGTTAAAAGAGGCCATGTTCTACTCAGCCCTTTTCGAACTAGCACTAGAAAGTCATTAATCATCTTTAAATTGGTCATTTCCTTTTTCAGTATTGAATTATACAAGAAATTTCATTTTAATACTTCAACTTTTGACCATCCATAAAACTGCATATGCTACCATTGTTTTCATAATGTTTCTTGAATGAAGTTTTAGATCTATATTGATGTGACCGTGCAAGGCTTTATTCAAAAGGAAACTGGGGTGGGCAGGGAGGAAGGGGGTCTGGGGGAGAAACAATGAAAAGAAAGGGAAAAAAAAGGTAGAACACGACATGGTTCATAGTCTAACACAAGTAATAGAATAATTTTCATGATCAAGATCAAAACTAGTTGACATCCTTCAGGTATTTACAATGAAGAAAATATTTGAAATGGTAAGAACAAAGGGTTTGAAAGTGGTGGAAGTTGAGAAGTAGTCAACCTCAACCTAAAATCATGCAGGCCTCCAACTTTTGGAGCATAATTGAAACCCTTTGTCTAAGCAAGTGGTGAGGACTCAAAGTAGGGGGACCTTTTGTTTCATTCCCCACAAATTATTAACATAAACTGATAAAAAAAGGCATAAATTTGTTTATGTAAACAACCAAAGACCTCTATTGTTAGGGGGAGGAATTAATTTATTGGGTGGCAATTTCAATCATTTCGTTCATTTGTTTATGTTTATTTTGATGTTGTGTAAACACATGTAGAAGACATTCATGCCAAAAGATCCACAAGTGGGATCAACAATGACAATGCCTTCAAGGGTTTGAACCTCATCCATAAAAAAGAAAATGCTCATACAACATTTGGATGTTTGGAACATGGAAAAAAGAAGAATATGGAAAAAAGAAAAAATGAGTAATTGTTCTTGAACCAAATGATGTCATACTTCCTTCGCAATAAATGCAAAAACATCACAAGTGGCATCATGTATCCCAATGCTCTCATTACCATGTAGACATTGTAATAAATGGATATATTTTAAGGATCAATGGGACAAAAGTAGACATAATGAGGAAAGCTTGTGACTAAAGGATGGGGGAGGCTAAGTCAAATTTGTAAAGCAATGGAAAATTGTTGATGAAAAGCAAAACATCAATACCACTGGCAATTTGTGAATCAACACCTAAGCCTGGGCTTGAACATGAAAAGATGCGAGCTTAAATGATGGACATTGATTCTCCCATCATAAAGAATGTTGGAAGGGTGTGTTGGTGCAAACATCCTAGATTGAAGTCATAAAGCCAATCAATTGATTTGTCAATGAAGTGTTAAAAAATGGGAAAACACCCATGGCCACTAAGGACAAGAGGTCCCAAGCTACCTTGGAAAGGGAGGGTGCCAAAATTGATGTGAAGTCTCTAACAAAAAAGGACAATGTTCAAGCAAAAACCAAAAGGCCAAGGATGAAACAATTAGTGCCCAACTCCCAAGAATGCAACAAGGGTGGTGGAAACAATGGAAATGAAACCAAAGCATTCTAAAGAAATGGGAAGAGAGTTTAACAACAAGCAAAGTTTTCTTTAAGACCATCAAAAGATCTTGGACCCATAAAATGTCCAAGTACTTGAAATAGAAATAGATTGAAAGACATAAGAGAGTTTAAGAACTTTGAAGTAGGAGGAGTCCCTCGAAAAAGGTGATGGGTGTTGCAAAAAACACCAAATGAAAATCTCAAAATCTACTTGAAGGTCACCCATCCTAGTACCTTCACCTAGGATAAATTTACATGCTTGAGATGTTTTGATAATCCTTTCTAATGAAAGAGGAAATGAACCAAACAAAAAAACCTTATTGGAATACCCAAAACATTGGGAAGGGGATGTTAAACAAGGTTGGCAAGGTGAAATCATTGGACAAGCCTGATGAGGACCAAATAACACATTTGTAAGGTTGAACTAAAAGGCAAATCTTATTAAACTTTGAAACTAGGTACTCGCGAGTTACACATATTATGGGAGGAATTATGAGTGTCATTAACTATAATGGGGAATAAACATGCGGAGAATTGGGTTGGAACAAATTGAAAAGCTCGAACATGAGTTAGAACAAATACATGCCCACCAAGAGGGTCACCTTGGTGAGTAAACATGGCCAAAAGGGATGATAATGACCTCACCCTCAAAGTTATGGAAGTTGTAGAAAAGAAGAGGTTCATATGCATAAAAATTGTGAACAAAAAATAAGAAATGAACAATATCACCTCCATTAGCATGAAATTCTTGAAACATTAATATGTGCACCACAAAACTGAATCACATATTTTTTTGAGTTGTTGATGTCTTGTTTTCACAATTGCATCTTCATCACCTTTTTTCTTTCATCTCAACTGCTCATGTTACCCTTCCATTAGTTTTGTCGGTGGAATTAAAAATGAAAAAAATCTTTAATGACGTTTTTTATCTAAGGGTTTCAATTGTCAAATCAAGCAAAAAAGTAAAGATTGTGATATTATTATATTATATTTTAGTATAATATAATATAGGTGGAAGATTAAAATAATGTGCTTGTGATCATCATTTTATTGCATTTTCATGGGGATGATCACCACTTAGAATATTTCCCATGGCTAATTTTTAAAAAGTCAAAAAAACCTTTTTTTGGATGAGCCTTCCACCACTATGGCATGAAAAAAATAATCTTAAATAAGAAAATAGTGATGGATGGCTTAGGTTTTCTTAAACATTTTTCATAGGAAGTGAATGCTTTTCGGTGGCCAATGATAGTCATAAATAAGAAATTGACTACTATTCATTGGTCGAACACCATGATTGGTCCATGTATCAATTATATTATTAAATACCAAAAAAATGTAAATTATAACAATTATGGGTAGGGGAGGGGTTCATAGTAATTGGATGTTACATTTAATTATAACAAGTCATTTCCAATGGTTACATTTTTTGAAGTGTTGAATTTGTGACCTTGCAAATATAATTTTCATATCTAGGTTTAGTTTTTTTTTTTCCCAAGCCCACCCATAAAAGTAAAACTAGGACTGTAAATATGTGGGAAACTATTAATAAGAAACCATTTGGACCAACCGGTACGATTGGCCAAGTGAAAACATGGAATAATAGTCAAATCATGTTTATTACATTCTTCTAAAGAAAATGTTAAGCTTTGTTGTGCCTTTTACTAACTTCAACAAAGTGTGCAAAAATATTGGGCCAAAACCATTATGTTGAGTCAAACTAGGATCTTTTGAATTTTTCATCCAATTTTAATTTGCATTTGTGAAATAGGACACATATAAAAACAATTAATTGTTCCCAAAGTGGGGATTGAAATTATGATGATGTAGAAAAAACAACCATCATCCCCTATAACATTCAATTCAATGTGGTTATATACCACATATGAAGGACAAATATTTAATTACATTTTTATACAGTGGGCAACACACTAAACATGAAACATATGAATTTGGCAATTCTTATTATTCTTTGGAACTTTTGGCAATTGAAAATCGTCAAGTGTTCTTCATTTTCAAAAATGTTTTTACATGAAATTATCTTTCTAGAAAAATTTCATTATTTGAAAATCGGTTGGGTAACTTGGGTCCCTTATCTCCATCATGAGCTAATAGCAATTTTGAAATTCGAATATTGCAAAAATGAAATGCAAAAAATAAATTAGAGAAATATGATATTAAAAAGAATATCAATAAAATAAAATGTTACAAATAATATTATAAAAAAAGGATGCAAGGAAAAATATCACATAAATAAAATGCAAAAAAAAAATTCTACAAAATTAAGATACAAAAAAATAGTAGAGAACACATGAAATGCAAAAAAAGACTACAAATAAAACATTAAAAAATACTAAAAAATAAAGATGCAAAAAAAAAACTACATAAACACAACAGAAAAAATAATCTATTATTAAAATCACCGTCAAAATTAGAAAAAACAACACCAAATCCAAACACAAGTTGAGATTTTATTGAGATTCCCAAGTGTTATTACATAATAAAAATGAACATCCGATATTCTAGATTGTGTAGGGTATGATGATTGATAATGCCGTTAATTAAACCTTAAACATTATGTTGATCAGTAATAACATTCTTCTAGTGGAGTTTAATTATAAATAGGTCCCTTCGTAACATTCATAATGGACTATAAACTTTTTCATTGGTCAAAATCTAGGTTGACCATGTCTTTAAGCTATGACCTAAAACATGACATGGTTGATGAATCCATGAAATAATCAGTGTCAATATTTTTTTGTTATATAAATTGCACAAGCTTCCCTAATGAATATGTCTTCAACTTTGGAGTTTGAAAGTGTGCCAATTCCATTTTTCGGAAAAATTAGATGGACCCCCTTTTTCTCGAGGTATAAAATAGTTCAAGCACCACCTAGGGTCAAAGTTGTTGCATGGTTGTTTCCTCTTTGGTTGCAAATCCATATTGAAAATGGGTAATCCTACTTAAACCTCCCAACCTCCCCCCAATCACACACCTCAATGTATACAATTAAAAGGTTGCTTAATGAAAAGTGCAACATGATGTTTTGTGAAAAATCATTATGCAATGCCTTACACCGATGGACTACATTCAAGATACATAATGTTCAAGCCAATTTCACCCATGCTCATTTCAATGTCATAAGACATTGGCAAGATTCAAAATTAGGCCCTCCCCCTTGCAAAAGTTCCCAATTATTGATGGATTGGTTTTGACTATTATAGTATTTCAACATTCCCCTAAACGTGCTTTTGTTCCACCAAAATGAGGATGTTTTCAAGGTTTTTACATGGATGGCATAATGCCTCCACAAAAATTTGGCATTGTGCCTAATATTTATCTTTTGCTTTCAATGTTTTTTTAGAAAATTCAATGTACAAAGGCACCTAGTTGAATTTCTCAATCTATAGTTTGAAAATTTTGCCGTGTCCACCTTCCCAACTTGGACCATTTAAAGTAGATACAATCTTGGCCAATGATGGCACCCAAATGACCCCTCATCTTTGTGTTTGGTTCAAATTTGTCTTCTACCCTTTCTCCACCCTTGAGGGAACTCTTGTTTCACTTTTTGCAAAATTCTTTGACTAACCCATCCACTATTCACCTTCTTGTGTAATAAATAAATTTTGGTTGACGAGTCCTTTTTCAATGGGTAAATTATTGACATCGTTGAAAGTAACATCCTTTAATTTCAATTCTTCCCATTGTAAATAATTCTTGTAAGTACAATCTTTTTAAAACTTGAGGTCTTACAAAACTTCTTAGAATTTATTTTTTGCATGGTAATCCTATATCATTCAATCCCTTCCAATTGGAAATTAACATACAACATTGTCAAGGTGACTATATTCCTTTATAAGAAGAAATCCATCACAATCTTCTACATTGCCATTGTGACCCAATTCCAAATTGATTCTCTTGTGAAGAATCTTTTCAAAAGTGCTTGGACATCAGGTCTCTTGAAAAATCCTCCTTTCTAGGGCACTTATCCATTGAGTTAAACATGTTGCCCTAAGTTGCCCACACACCTTGTGTCCCTTCACCCCACAACCCATGCCTTTTAAATAGTGATAGTAAAAAAGATCCATATAATTTTGCAAGGTTAAATTAATGATTAAACAAAGAGAACCCCCTAAATTTTGATTAAAAAACAAGACTACAATGTACTTCACTCACCCATGTTTCCAACCTTTCAAGCTTCACCCAAGTTCTTCACATTGATTATAAATAAAAACCAATTTCTAGGAAAACCATAGTGGCACAAAAAGAGAGTTGAAAATATAACATAGTGTAATGGTTGTGACCTTTTTATATTGAAGCTTGATTATGTCAAATCATACAAGTTGTTGTTAATGGTGACATGCCTTCCAATCATTTTGAAATGTAGTCAAGCCTTATCCAAGACACAACCAAATTTCAGTTGTTCAAAATCACCATTATATAATAAATGATTGTCCCTTGTACAAAAGCGGTCTTGGATAGGAGTGGTTGCTCCCTAGATAAGGGTGACTCTAGAATTTGGTTACACCCTAAAATGTGGTTGTTCCTTGGATGGGGGTGGTCATTCCTTGGATAGGGGTTATCGTTCCTTAAACAAAAACAACCACAATTTGGTTACACTCCCTGAAAAATGATGGTCACTTTTACACAAGGGTGGTTGTTGCTTAAACAAGGGTGATCATTCATTAGACATGGGTGAACAAAATTTAATTGCACTCCTTCAAGGATAGGGGTGACCACAATTTAATCAATCCATGGACATGGTTAAATAATATTGAGACTAAATTTCGAACATAATTTGGATGGTTGAGATTTTTTTTCATGATTTGTCCAATGGTTGAGATCAATCTAATTAGTTTGACGGACATCTAAGATTATTTTTTATTTAAAAATTGAAGAAGGTTTTCATGATGTACAATTTAATGTTGTTTTAAATGTTTAACCAAGATTGCATGTGTTGGGTTTTTAGGGTAACTTTTTTACATAGTCGCCACATGTGAAGTTTGTAGGTGTAACTATTTTACCCTTGATACAAATATTATTGTACTAAGCTTAAGTTTCTCCTAGGTTGACCTTACATTGACCTAATTGAGGGGTATGTTGGTGTCAAAACACACGTGAATTAAGTGACATAACAAGGGCAACATTGATAACATTGTCTACTTTTTGAGTTATTAAATGTATGTGACAAAACTATTGTTGTCAACAATATACTACTAGTTGTGTAGTTGGATAAATTTTTATATTGAAAACTTGAGCCTCTAAGACATGTGTTTCTAGATCCAAGCCTTCTATATTCTCCTCATCTTGAACCACATACCATTAAACAAGTAGTGTTTTTAAGAAATAGTCTGAAGTTGTAAATAGATGAACAAGAGTTATAGATTCATGTTGTTTATGGTTTGTATCCTCCATATTATTGATTCCCAACCATAGGTACCGTATTTGTTTGACATGGGGTATGGTTTCACTGAATTTGTAACCACTTATGTATGTTTTCTTGCCATGGTAATTCAAACTATTGAAGTACAACCCTTGGAAGTGTTCACATCTTTAATGTGTGCCTACCACCTAATTGTTTCAACCAAACACCTGTTGATTGTGCATCTTGATATTCCTTTTTTGTTACAAAAGACATCTTGTACCTTGCAAGTTGCTCCTTTGTTTTTGGAATTGCACGATTTACACAATGAACATTGCTAGGAGTGCTTACAACCTCTTTGCTATGTTTGTTTCAATGTTCACAAACTTGTATCTAGGCAACATTTACTATTTGCATCCAAATCCTAGATACATTTAACTTTTTTATTTACATATTTCAATCAACAACACACTTATATGCTATCCTTGGACTAAGCATTTACAACCACTAACCAAAGTCGAATGTAACAACAACAATTTGAAAACACATTACAAAAAACAAACACAACATAATTACAAAAATCCAAACTGAATTTCCCAAAATTGAATCCCAAGGATGGTTGCCAAATGGTAAGTATTAAATTCTTACTCCTTGATTAGGTTTCTTGAACAAGATCATAAAGATTTTTCAAGATTGCGAATCTACATGCATATCAATCACACACTTATATTCATTGTTAACATGTTATTGTTATTGTAAGTATTGACTATTGCAACCTTAATTGTACATGTATTTCTATAGTAAAAACATAATTATTTACCAAACATCTCCAAGTTCCATTACAAAAACAAGAAGGTGCAAAAAAAAAAAAAAAACTCTTTATGTTGCATCAAAAATCAATGTCCAAAACTAGAAAGGTGGGAGAAGAAACATCTGAAATTTCCCTCTAGAACCCTAATTCAAATCTAATAACTTAGTACTCAATAATTACATACTACACTACAATTTGCCTCATGTTCCTTGACACCAACAATTTAGGGAATGTTTGAAAGATTTTTCTTTTGACACAATTGTTTTAATAATTGATTTTGTTCAAGAAACACCTTTGAAATTCATAATGAAGTACAAAGTATCCACTATCATAATTATCAAATTACAAATTAGGTGTAAATTACTTGGTAATGGAATTCAAATCCAAACCCAAATGATGAAGATTTTCAAGTGCTCATAAAATACCATTTTTACATTTTGAATGATAATTAATCCCACATTGACAATTAATTTGTTTAACATTGCTTGTTACTACATTAGCAAGATGTGTTGGATAATGGCTTTTGACCCAATCAACGTGTTAGATGTGGTTCAACAAACATTTTTTCCAATTTAATTTAAATAGAACCCCATGGTATTTTGTTAATTGATATTTTTATTTGATAGGAGGTTGTATAATGCTTTAAAGTTTTATGGAATTAATTATGGCAAAGGACCCCATGATGAGGTGCAAATAATTTTAAAGGGATAAGACATAGTCAATTGGATCCAAATGGCCCAAAGCTACATTATAATGTTGGGTGAAAGCACATTAAGGTGGAGTACTTTCCGACATATGTGGAATACCCATACTAGAGTTAAAATAAAAGTCAATTTTACATTGTAGTAGAATATATTATATTGCACAAGTCATATGGCAAGGTTAAAACAATTTTTTTTTACTTTAAAACTTTATCAATAATAGATAATTGTATCAAACATTTATGTTTAAATAATGACAAGTTGAAATGAATAAAGGAATGTATTAAAAAATCCATATTTCATTATATATATATATATATATATATATATATATATGATTTTCAAAATCTTTCAAAATTGTCTTCCTTTGTATCAATGGCATCACACTACTTTCTATGTGAAAAAAATCACTCAACTAATCATTTTGGTAAATATAATGAGTCCATAATCATATGATATGGATTGTGATGCAAGGTTTTTGGCATTTCAAAAGTCCAACATGTTATGTTAATTCAAAGTGTATTCATGAAATTCATACAATGTAATCATATCACATGTAATATATATATTTTGAATCCTTTTCACATATTATTCGTTTATATTTTGTTCCATGGCCCATGATTGTCTAATAAGTTGTGACAGGATTATGTACTCCACCATAGTGTGTTGTTATTTTATAACACATATGTATGTTCCATTTGAAAGGTTCGCAAATTACCAAAATGATTCCTAAATATTTAATTAAGGTTTTGAAGGGTGAAATTAACTCCAATTGGTAAGCTTGATATGTCATTAGAAAACTCTTTTAAAGGGACACACATTTTATTTTGATAGCTTTCAAGTTGAATTTAAAATGAGAAATTATGAACCACAAAATGGTGAAAGTCATAAGATGGTAATTTCAATGTGGTTTAAGTTGTGCATAACTGAAAGCAATTTTTTTTATCAAGGTGGCAATCATTTATTGGAAGATGTATAAAAAATGTCAATCATCCCTTGGAAGATTTAACCAAATATGATTGTAAATTAGAAATTAAAAAAAATAAAAATTCATCCTTCTATACCTTTGACTACATAACAAAAACCACATATATGAATTTGAATTTTTTTTATACCTTCATGCTTTTAGTGATTAAAAATCTCCAAAAAAATTCAATTTATTTAACTTTTTAATTTTAACAATATATTGTTAGGAAAAAAGGTTGGTTGTAAAATATATTGTAAGGAGGGAGGTAGTGTTTCTTATGAAGTTTAAGCTATGATGAATCTTGTGAGTTCAAAATTAGCTTGTGGTTTGTCCATACACCATTTTGGTTTCAAAATTCATTAATTGCATTCTTATTTAGTTTATGCAATTTGATATGGTTGTAAGTTCATCCTAGGAATTCATCCTAGTCCAATGTTAATGTTTTGCCACCTTGTTTCTTGTTGAGAGTTAAGGAAGATGCCTTGTATTTGCATGAATTGTGGCAAATTTAAGAATCAAGGAAGAATTTATTATTGATACCATTTGAAAAACCTAGGTGTGCATCATATAACATTTAAAAAAAAAAGGTAATGGGATGAATGTTGTCTATGTAGGAAGTGTAAAATGTCTAGTTATAGGATAACAAATGTGTTAACATGAAAGGCAAATTGTTTAAAATGGGTTATTTAAAAATTCACAAACCCCTTCTTTGGAAAATGCAAATTTCTAGATTTTTCACCTAATTATAGGTTTGTAATCATCTATAAAAGCCCACCAAAAACTCCACAAATGGCTTTGAAACCCATGTGTTAAATATGAATCTTTTGTGAATGTTAATTTTTAAAATGCTTAAGCATTTGGTCATTGACATAATTACCTTAACAATTAGCTTTTTTACAACTCATTGAAGTCTTTCCACACATGTTGGTACCCCACACCTATATATTGTAAAATGCTTTCAAACAACCCACTTGTAAAGCTCAATTGCCCTTATTAAACCATGTATGCCCTTCATGTACATGGCCACCATGCAATAATCACAATCTTATTATAAACCCCTTGTTAAAAATTTATCTATTAAGGAAGGTTACTTGTTTGTTTTGTTTTTTAGTTGAAATCTCCCAAACCATGATATGCTCTTGGTACCATTGGAAAACCTTCAATGATTAGGCTGCATTGTGGTGGTTTGTTTAAACATGTGCTTCAAGAGTTGTTGAATATTGAACAATTTTGTCAAAGAACAAATCAAAACAAAAAATTATAGGTAAAATTTGTTGGGCCCCCACTAACCTAACCCATTTTTGGTTAAATTTAGGTAGTCGATTAATAAAGTTTTGGGGTAACCTTGGATCCATGGGATAGGACAGCCTTAGATTTTATTTTAGATGGACCATCAACGGGTGGGTGGTTTGGATAGGATAAGGTGGCGAGTAGGTTAGCTAGATTAGGTTAAAACACAATCATCCTATTTTACTTGGATTAGTCAAGTCTATTAAATAGAAGGGTATAAGTAAAGTGGAAGTGGTTTTTAAAAAAATGTTAATAATTAGGTTTAAGTTAGGGAGGCAAAAATACATTCCTCTTGAAGCTAGGAAGGGGGTTGGCAAAACATTATTAATTACTTTTCCATTTCTCAGAATGATGAGTAGTGTGTGATGGAGTGAGAAATAATGAAGATTGATGATGATGTTGTGAAATTTGGGCTTTTAAAAGGTTGGGCATATCATGAAGATGTAAGGTGGGTAAGGGGGTGGCTACTACGTCATGGGGATGTGAGTTTCCAAAGGGGGGCAACCCCCAAACAACATGGTGGAAGTGGAGGTGAAAGGTAATGTCGCAACCCTAGCTTTGGGCTCGCGACCAAGGCAAAGGGAATTGCAAGGGTGCGGGCCAAGAGGAAGCCCGGGAATTGAAGCCAAAGGGAAGCCCGGGAGTTAAGCCAAAAGGAAGCCCGGGAGTTAAGGCAAAAGGAAGCCCGGGAGTTAAGGCAAGAGGAAGCCCGGGAGTCACACCACGTACTCCCGGGAATGTTAGAAAGTGTGAGGGAGTGAACCCTCACACTCCCAAGGCAAACTCCCACTTTGGGAGATGGAGTCCCG
>Ga0116231_10005296_pt1 | contig 25464 bp, 22 predicted proteins | sample S1TSphgellanicum_2_FD_89695 | JGI IMG/M metagenome (GOLD analysis project Ga0116231, IMG submission 89695) | Host-associated microbial communities from peat moss isolated from Minnesota, USA - S1T2_Fd - Sphagnum magellanicum MG | ecosystem: Host-associated > Plants > Peat moss > Unclassified... | reverse complement strand
CTATGTTTGATGCCAATCAAACAAAGTTCCTAACTTTTCTACTATGGTACTCACAAGCTGGCAACCCCTGCAGTGACTGAGAATCTCCTACAACACTGAAGCTCAACCCTTTACTATGAAGGGTTGGCAGAAGGTACCATCAACCCTAGGGCAACCAGAGAGAGAGCCTATGCTTGTCCCATTTGCAGCATCTTCTTGACTATGAAGGTAATGACATGTGCCTGTTCTGGGTAAAGAAAGGGGCTCTCTCTGTGTAACTTCACCAATCTGGATGGCAGCTCCATCACCACAGCTGTTCTTCAAGTTGACAAGGCAGAGCAAGAGTTCATGTTGTGCACATCAGAGTGAAGCTGGAACCTTCAATCTTGTGGAAATGGAATGACCCTGTGCACCTAGTTTCTGACATTGCAGATGAAGATCTCTTTTTAATTTTCACCAATCTTTTCTGTGGTACAAAATGGCTGCCAACGTGACTGAAAAGTTTGCTGCTTTGATGCCCTTTTCCAAAACCCTAGGCCAACAAGATCTAAAGTTCTTGCAGACTTTTAGGAGCATTTCAAGGGGATTCATCTGGTCATAAAATAAAGTGTTGGTGTTGCAAGCAAAGTCAGACGTCCAGGGCAATGCGGAAACTTCTTGAGCATCCTGCTTTCAGCATCTTTGACTCTTGCAAACTCTGCTCCTCAATTGGAGCTTTCTATTCATCTTGGTCAACTTCTATGCAAATGATGGCTTAGCCTACACACTGGTGGAAGATCTTGAGTTTCAGCTCGATAAACTTGATCCATATGCAGCCGCACAAGACATCAAACCTTTTCTAAGTGGAGCTGTTTTCATGAAGATTGACAAGGAGCAGCAAGGCTCAGCTGGAGCAGATAACAAGCACTAGTGGTCTATCAAATAGTGTATGTGAAATTGCAGCTAAAGGTTTAGTGCCAAAGAGTCAGGTCCTGCAGTATGTATGAGGTGAAGTGCCGGGGTGAAGGCATTCCCAAAATAAGGAGCCTAGGATAAGGCAGTAGATGAGCCCAACCCCACATCTTGGGAATGTCTCCCGCCCACAGGTTTTTACCCATCATCATAGAGCATGAGGCAGAGGTTATCATGAACCTAAACATACCTATATCATGAGGTGTAGGAGGGGGAGGGTTCTTACATCTTCTCCTTAATGGTGGTGGGATGGGTGTCCTTTGAAACCCCTTTAGAAGGTATGAGCAAGGGATTGAAAAGCCTTGTTGTACAGTACAGATTTTTTTCAGGTTGGTAGGAGTTCATTGGAACCTTGATTCATGGTTACTAAATTATAATATATTCATGGTTGAGTTGGCATGGATAAACCTTCAGCAGTCTCAGCAGTTGCAAGTTGCATCACTACAACCCCTATGCAAGCTCCATTCAATGGACTAATGGCAAGAAGGACATTGTTGTGCTTTCGTACGATGCTGAACAAGTTATGCCTCCTCAACTGGTTGTATGAAGTCCTCTCATCTTGATGCACCTTTGCTCATGAATCTACCTCACAACTGATTTTAACGCTGTGTGAATCTTGTTGCTGAAACAGGGTTTCCCTCAATCCCGTCGGTGCTTTTTGTGAATGATCTTGATGTTTTGCTATGCGTTATATGTCTCAATTCATTGAAAAGTAATGCTGCCAATGTACAACATGCACAGACGCAAAAGCTCTTCAACCCAAGTTAGTTGATCAAGAGTTGATTGCAGACTATATCTTCAACTCTTCTTGAATCTTCCATACTAGTGTAGATTGTTGGCTTATATTTGAACTTACATAGCTGAATAATTGTGGTTATGCTACTATGGGTAATTAGTTTTGCTACATACAACAATTAGTGATCATATTGTTGTTGAACATTTGTAATATGATTCTACTCGCCAGCAAGATGTATAAAAGCAGCAAAATGCGAGTGACATTTCCAGGTGGCATCTAGACACATTTAAAAAGAATGCCCTTTTTTTGAAGCTATGGAATTGGGTTTTATTAGTCCAATATGTATTTTTATAAATGTGCATTAAAGATGAAAACAAGGTGTGTTTCACACAGTGGGCCTGTCATCCCTATATATATATATATAGTTTTATCAATGAACATGAATGAAAAAATCACATAATTTGAGTAAGAAGAAAATAAAATATTCATGTGATTGATGTTGAACCTTAGATTATTTTACTCACAATGGATGAACAACTATGTGAAAATGAATAACATATTTCCATTCAAGTTAGGTGTGCACATTCTGACCTTGCAGTTGTCAAAGTTTGATTCATAAGATTGCAAAAAGGCGACTCTATTACATAGGGGCCAAAATACATTGAAGCTACTATAGTTTATAATGGTTCTTGTCATAATATCCTTGCCTAGCAAAGTAGGGCAAACCTCCCACCGCCCAATTAGAAAAAGCAAGGCATGTTGGGTGCATGCTTGGGCCTTCCCATTGGCTGCATGAAATTTCTCTTTCCAAAAGAGGTCGTCACCATTTTTGGCCCGGGCTAATACCACTTGCAAAGAACAACTTACCTCCATTATAAACTGGGGGTACTTATTTTGTTTCATATTAATTTGTTGGGGGTGCCTCACAAGTTCAACTTTGTTTTTTTGCAATAAGCCAATTTGATTGGCCCATTGCAAAAAAAATTTGTTGAAACTATGGAGGCTCCCCAAAATAGAAGATTCTATTGAAAGATGGAGTGCCTCCCCCTTTGGTTTTTCTTGTCTTCTTGCACATGTTGTTGGGCCCTGTATGGTCCTGCATAAAACCACACAGCATGGTTCTACATGTTTTTTTTATTATGCAAAAGAACTTAGCAATGTTCTTTTAATTTAAGGACTATTTAACCACGCAACACAAAGTGAAAACCTGCGGCAGACCCACACGGTTCTGCAGGGCTGCAGTGTCAGCCGAGAAAGGGCGCCGGAAACTGCTCGAAGGGGGGGGGTAGATAGCGTGTCGCTTTTTCAAGAGACACTCAAATTTCAAAAAGCAAGAGGCGTATAGGAGTGTTGTCCTCTGGTGCTTACTTTTTAGCGAAAGGTTCTCCTCGTGCGCACATTTGTCAAAATGGTTACTTAAGTCTAATTTCACGCCTTTTCCGAGCCTTTTCCAAGGCAGGTTTTGGGGTAGTTGAACTTTGAACTTGAACTTTGATTGGTCTTTGGACCAGCGTTTTTTTTCTTGTGGCGAAGTTTCGCCACTTGGCGACAAAAGAAAAGGGCTCGCGAATCTAACAAAGGAAACTTTGAAATTAAAAAAAGATATTCGCCATATTTAGACAGTATGTTACTATCGGTCGCCAGAACTAGACAGGACTCCCAAAAAGATCTACTTGTTCACCAGGACAGTCGCCATTTACTGCTAATTAATGCTAGGATCCTAGCCAGTGCGCCTACATGAGGAATGTTTTTTTTAAAACCCTGCTTTGGAACAGCAAAATAAAACTGCTACTATTTTGTCCAGCCTTATTAGGATTTTACAAAAACAGAATTACTATTAGAAATAAATGCTATTACCATTATTGACAACTTTTGATTTGTGGTACAAATATGTAAACGTCAGAGAAAGAGAAAATAACAATGACAAGTGGACCAAATTCTTCCACCTTCACGTTTAGTGGATAAGGTAAAAAGTGGGTCGCGAGTCGGTAGCACTGATTTTTTAGGAGAGTATAGGCCATTTTGTCAAAAATATGAAGGGTTTTTTACTTTTATAGTTTGAATATTGTCAAATTTGGCTAAATATATTTAGGGATGATTCAATGTTATTTTTGGGGGCGAAATTTCGCAAAATTTCAACCTGAGAAATATGATTTCAAGTTGTGCAAAGGATTTTTCATTGAAAAATTGGCCTGAATTTGCCAGATTTTGAAGAAGAAAATTCAGATTGCCAGATTTTGGTGATAAGTTCCAGTAGGTAGCCAAGAATATACAAGGAATCTGGTTTTTCCCCTACTTTCATATCTAGCATGTAGCCAAATCTGGCGAAATCATTTCGTGGATTATCGTCACTTCAGCTAGATCAGAAAATTGGGGGAAAAAAAATCCCTGGGATGATTGTCAGTTGAGCAACAGCACAAAATTGAAAAAAATAGAAACACTGGTTAGGACTTAGGACTCAGTAATAATGTACAATAGAATGTAAAATTATTTTATCAAATAATCATAAAAATAAGAATAAAAGTAAATATTGACCATATTGGATTTGTAGTGGAGAACATCAAATAGTCTTTTGATTTAGGTTTCTATGTGGAACATGAATTTGGTTAGATGCATTTTTTGATTTTCACCAAATTGTCCAATTGAAAAGATATGTTTCTTAATACTTTTTAACTTAGTCCCTTCTTTTGAATGTTTTTAAATCGGTGAGTGCTTTTGTCCAAGCTTGCAAGGATGTGGGGTATGAACTAAAATTCTTAAAGGCCCTGATGCTGACAAATGCCCTTCTTGCTTTCTTATTTCCAAATGAAAAAAGTGACATTAGTACAATGCATGTTGCTAGCACAAGGTAAGTTACATTTTTTTTTTTGGCATTTAAATTCTCAATACATATTTTTATTCAAGTTCATCACTTATTTACTTATGTGTATTGTGGTCATTCATGCAGAGGTTATTTAACACTTTGAATATGGAACTCGTGGCCAACTCACTGTAAAAGTTGATGTTTATAATTTCGAGGTTTTACTTTTTGAAATTACAAAGGGAAGAAAGAAAATAGATCACGACTTGCCACTAGAAGATATATATCTTGTTGAAAAAGTAAGGCCCCTATAATTATATGTGTGAAATGCATTCAAATGTCAATTAATTAGATTGGCTTATATGGTTTTTTAAACAATGATGGTTTTACAATTTGTCATAGCTATTAATTTCAAATCTTTTGATTATGAGATATGTTTGAGATGTAAAAAATACTCAAGTTAATGTCAAAAGTAAATTGTAACTAGATATTGGCTTGTAAAAGTGCCATCATAGTGGATGAATTTGTTATGTGAATGTACTTTTGGTTTCATATGGTGGACATAACAGTTAGTACAAAGTTTTTCCATAGGATAGAAAATTAATGTTAAAGATTGATTCATTATTTATCATTTAAACATCAAAATGAAAAATCCATTCATGAAAATTGATGTTATTTAAATTATAAAATATTTTGTAGATGGAAAATTGACCAAGGAATGTGGTTGATGTAGGCTTGGAGATTACATAGGGAAGGCAATTTAATTGACATTGTGGATCAAAATCTCCATTTACTCAATGATGAAACCATTCAGGCATAAGGACTATCAAACATAACTATTTTGTGTTTGTTAAATGATGGAGAGAAGCAACCTTTTATGGTTCTTGTGGTGGCAATGTTACAAAGGGAGCTAGAAGTAGAGATTATGGAAAATGATTTAACATTAGGAAGATCAAATATAAAATTGCTTCCAAGTTCATAATCTAGTTTAGAATTTAAATTAGAACTTTCCAAGTTTTTCAAGGCTCAGATACTAGCTAACAATGCTTTACAATCATTCAAATGCTAGTATGAATGCAACAAGTTCAAATCTATCCAGCATTGAACTTTCCATTGTATAGGTGAATAATAATTAAAAACCATGAGTTTTAACCCTTTAGTGAACGGGGACCAGTTGCTACGGACAATGAATTGTTTCACTAGTACTTAGTGAAACAATGTTATTCTAAAATGAAATACAAATTTTCCAAACCATTCAGTTGTTAGTTAATTAACTAGCTAGCATGGAAATCAATAAAATTTTAATTATTTAATATATAATATCATTGATAATTTCATGATTTTTAGCCTATGATTTATTGATAGGTGTCACTACCTAGGTTAGGTTAAAAACCTAACCTATATAAATAGGTCACGTAATCAACCTAGGCACCTATTATAAGAATTAGATAGGAGGATTTTTTGTCAACATAACATTATTGACCACACAACACCATTCATGAAGTTTGATCCTTTAACCTTTGGAATGGAAATAAACACCTCTACCATCAAGCCACCCTGCTTGTTGTGATAATATGTTACATTACATTTTATTTATCAAATACTTCATTTTAAAGATTCCAAAAACATAAACTTTGTAAACTCATATTTTATTCAAATTTTGTTCAAATGAAATGATTCGAATTTACTTTTTAAAAAATTTCAATAGTGCGCATAATTACATTTGTTTCTTTTTGAAATTTTAAATCATTTGAACAAAAAAAAAGTTGAATATCATTATTCAATAACATTTCAATGATCATTCTTTTGAAAAAAAAAAAGTTTAATAAATGGATTTTTTTTGCTAATATAATAATACTACCTATGTTAAGTTACTTTTAAATATTATATAAATATTTTTCATTGATTTAAATTAATTCACCTTACATTATTTACGGCTATTTATGGCTATTTTCAATGTTTTTGGTTATTTTTGGTTATTTCACCCTAAGTTACTTTTGATTATTATAAATTACTTTTGGTTATTTTAACTTATTTCACTTTAGGCTATTTTTAATTATTATAATTTTTTTGGGTTATTCTATGTTTTTTTTGGGTATTATAAATTATTTCAATTTAAGCTACTTGTAGTTATTATTAGTTATTTTTGGAATTTCTAAGTTATTTCATTTTAGGTTATTTTCGATTATGTGAAGTTATTATTGGTTCTTTTTGGCTATTAAGGGCTATTTCACCTTATATTATTATTGGCAATTTTAGGTTACTATAAGCTATTTCACCTTAAGTTACTTTTGTTTATTATAAATTATTTCACCCTAAATTTTTTTGGCAATCCTAAGCCATTATAATATATGGCTATTGGTTGTTCTATTATTAAAGCTATTAATGGTTATTTTATTAGTGGCTATTAGTGCCCATTAATGGTTATTATATTAATGGTTATTAATGACTATTTTATTAACGGTCATTAATAGTTATTTTATTGATAACTATTGATGGCTATTAGTGGTTATTCTATTAATGATTCTTGGTGGCTATTCTATTAATGGTTATTAGTGGTTATTGTATTATAAATTATTATTGGTTAATATATGTTATATTATGACTATTGGTGATTATTGTATTATAAATTATTGTTGGATATTCCATGTTATAATATCATATGCTATTAGTAGTTATTATATTGTATGGTATGTTAAATTATTTTTCATAGGTTATTATTTTTTATTTTAAGTTATTGTACCTAAGATAAAATAATTTATAATAACATAAAGTAAAATGACCTTGAATAATTTAAAGTATAACTTGAAATAACATATATTAATTTTAAATAAAATAATTTAAGGTATAGTTTAAAATAAATGAATAATTTAATTTAGAATAATTTTAAAACTTATAATAAGCTAATTAAAATACCTTAAAGTAAAATAATGTATAATAGTTTAGGGTACAATAATTTATAATAGCCTATAGAACATAAGATATAATTCAGAATAACTAAAGTAGCTTAAAATAATATAAGGTATATCATAAAGTAACATATAAAAAATATTGAAAAAAACATAGAAATACACCTATTTACTACAATAAATTATAATAATGAATTATGTCAATTAGTAATGAAACATGATGTTTACATAGTGGTATTATAGTGAAATAATTTTCATCAAGGTGAAATCTGTAAAAAACAATGAAGTTATTTCACTTTTAAGGTCCCATAATGATTTAGTCTAGTAAATTACACCTCATTTTTGTAGTAGCATTGTAACTATCTACTTAGTATTTAGACATCTAGACCTATTTGAAAAGGGGATTGCAGTAACTGATGTAATTTTTTCATAATCAAAAAGTGAACTTTCATAAGTTAGTGTTGTTGGCAAGTGAATTAGTTGATTTTAGGGCTTAAATCTTCTATTATAATGCACCATGACTTGATGTCACAAACAACTCTAAAAACCAAACACATGTGAAGTTTAGTGTTTTTTTTTTTTCCTTTTTGAACAAATTTTCACAACTTGGTGAATTTTTTTCAATAAATAAAAAATAAATAGAAAAAAAAATTATAACTTTTAGGGGCTTTTTCTACCATTTATATAAATAGAATTAATCAAATTAGTCACATCTAGACCTATGCATTTCAATGATTGCCACTTGTAACAACACTTTTGTAAAAGTGTTGCATCCCCCCTAAGACAGTCACTAATTCATGTTGGGGATCCTCAATATTTGACCTACTTGAAGAATTTGGGAAAATAAACCCCAATGAAGATATGATGAACTTTTGAACTTAAATCCCAAATAATTTGTTTTCATTGTTTAATTTTGGAATTGGGTTATGATGTCCAAGTATTGATTGCCACCATCTTTGATTAGAGTCCCATTTAGTGACCATTGCATATGATTAATACCCTAGTACTTACAATGGAATGTTTTTTTAGTGTTAGTTCCTCAGCACCAATGTGACTATCATATTTTTCTATTTGATTGATCATATGTCACACATTCACTTGTCCAAAAATTGTTAGCTAGCATGGATGAAATCATTAATAAGATGAACTAAACATTATAAAAAATTGCATATTAATGACTAGATTTTTGACTTTTTTTAGTCATAAATACCACATGTGATTAAATTGTTTTTTGTCATATAAATTTTATTTACAAAAAAAAAGTGAATCAACATGTTAACACATTTGAAACATGTTAACGAAAAGTACAAATCATCAATTGTTAAGATGGTAGTTAACAATGGGATTATGGAAGCAACCAAAGTCAATTTGATGAATTTAAGTGATGTTTAAATTTTGAACTCGTCATGTGTATTCCCTATGTTGGAATTTGTCAACACTTTGGTTTACATAGGTCATGGGTGTTTTCATGTGTGCTCGCATTGCAATTATTAAAATCTACCAAGTTGATTGGTAGAAAATGAGAGAAACCAAACACATTTCATTTCAAATTGAAATTTTTTCTAAGTTCATGGATGTTGCAAACACATCTTGTAGGATTATCCAAGAATGGGTGATTCATCTAAATGATGGGATTAAGCATTTGACTTTTTGCATCATTGGACAATTTCACATGGTTCATTTTGTTGATTCGTTAATTAACATCCATTCTATAGTTACTCCAAAAGGTTTTCATCAAACTATTATAACTATCAAAGTTCCATGCATTGTTACTTATGATTTTGTTGTCCTTGAGCTGGAACAAAGGTTTTTAGATCACAAGTTGATGAATGATCTTGGGATTATTTACCCACAATATTGGTTATAATTGAATTGTGAATCCACCTTTATGGACCATCTAGCCATGATCAAACAACATTATTACATTTCTAAAATAATTGTTACTATTGGCAAGTGGGTTTTTTACCCACTTTTGGGGGAAACTTTAGATTTATAAAGCTCATTTTTCAAGTTGGCCATGAAGAATCAAGCTTCTAAACCTATGGCAAAATGTAAAGATGAAAATCCAATGACTCAATTATGGCATTAACTTGTTACGAATAGTTTGTTGGTTATTCATTTCTTTCAATTCATAGGCTTGCTGAATTGGCCATTGTTTAGGTCAATGGTAGTGTGGAAGATGAAAGAACATTTATCACTCTATTTTTTATGAAGTTCAAATTACAAAATTGATTGGCAAAACATTTGAATATCGCCATACAAATTTTTGCACAAGATTTTTTCATTAAGGAAAATTTTCTTTTTCAACATGTAATAACAATTAAAATGATGGAGATAAGGCAAAGGTGGGAGTCAATGCATAAGCATTTGGGTTGGAGTTTAGACCTTGGATGTAAGGTTTTAAATTTTTGATTGCACTTTTCATTTCACAATCATGTTTTGTTTTTGTATTGTATAATACTAACATTATTGATTGCTATAAATACTTTGTGTTACAATGGGAAGGTTTTTGTGACCAAGGTTCAAATCCCTTGCAAAGTGTTTAAAGTTAGAAGTTGTAATTTTTAAAATCTATTTATAATTGTTGAACATGTTGCCAAATTGCATATGATAGTTATTTTTTAAAAGTTGAAAAATTGAACACCTTTTCACTTGTAGAATCTATTCTTTTCCACATTAGTAAATGCTTATGTGAGAGCCACTAAGGACATTTAAAACTTCAAAACTTTGTGCTTAATTTACATTGAACTACTCTTGCAATACAACCACATGTATCCCATTCATTCTTTTTCCAAATAGCCATAAAAGCTCTACCTTCTGACATTCGCTTGCCAATCATGCTACAAATTAAAGACATAAAAATAAACATTGCCCTTGTTAAGAGACATTGGATTTCTCCAAAGAACATTTAGATTGAAATAACAAGATTGAATACATCTTAAAAAATATCTACCCCACATTCAAAATCAAGGTAAATAATGCTTGTAAGAAATTCAATATCCCACATGGTTTAAACTTTAGACTCATGATTGTTTTGCAAGTGGTTGTGTTCAATGTACTAAGTTATTTTATATAAACTTATTTAATTATAACAAACAATTATGTACATTGATTCAAACATGAGAATTCATGCGAAAAGTCTTTGTTATTTTAATGTGCATGGGAACCATGGGGAGCCATGTGATGTATAGACTTAAAAAAAAAACTTTATTTAATTTTCTTTTGGATAATTTATAAACGATGTTTATGACCTTTGAAAACACTTTCACTTGATAAAATTAAGTTGTTGTATGAATGTAAAATTTCATAAAATAAAATTGTGAAAGGAATTAAGATTTTAGTTTTGAAAGGTTTCGACATTGTTTATGTGTATGTGAAGTCTTTGGTAGAAGAATGGTGTGACATATTAATTATATATATAGGTAATAGAAAGGTGAGAAAATGTTTATGTAAACAAAAACATATATTTTTTCATAGCTATGTAATAAACATACATAGTTGTGATCCTAAACATGCTTGTGATCAACAATCTCTCTTTAGAGTAATGTGACTGACCATGTCACCTTAAAAAATTTAACATCATGAAAAAAAAAAAATTCCAAAAATCTGCAATTTCCAAAATAAGTAATCAATGGCAAATCCATTCATGTACTATTGTAATAAATTCTCATTCCAAAGCTCACCTTTGAACTAATTACTATGTGTTTGATGTCACAATTCCTTTGGATGTGGGACCTTCAATGTCATATAAATGTAACGAAGAACTAGAAAATTGTTTTATCATGTCTTCACCCATTTCGATGCTACTTTATTCTTTTCATATGCAAAATATTACAAATATATGAGGAGGAATGAGGCGGAGTACCTTTTTTATCCACTATACCATGCTTGCACCCAATAGAATATAAATCCTAATTAATTGGTTATTGTTAATAAGTCACCCCACTATGGGTATGTATGAGCATATTTTCTTAAGGACGTCTTTCAAATGTTATTGAAGGTTAGTTTCAACCATTGATATTCTTGGTTGGGAATAAGCCATGGGATAACTTTGGAAATTCTTAAATAAGTTGTTCAATGTTAATAACAAGAGAAATAGTGGGTCAAAGTGATTTTTTGTGCTGAATTTTGGCTATTTCTGGCCAATTATTGAAAGAAAAAAAGGATAAATATTGTTTTTGGTGTTCACCTCTCCTATTAATTAGACCAGGTGCCTCTCAAGTTCATTTTTTTTTGTTTTGGCAATGAGCCAATTTGATTGGCCCATCATTCAAATATTGAAACTATGGAGGCTCCCCAAAATAGAAGGTTTTATTTTGAAATATAATGTTCATCCCGTTGGGCCCACCTATATAGGTGAAAGGATGACAACATTTGCCAAAGCACATGCAATAAAAGTGAGGGGCTATAGAGAAAACGTTGGGCAACACATTGGAAACTTGGGGAACATATGGAGAATGTTCCCATTAGGAACTTGAAGGGAACTTAGTGAGAACACATTTGGGAACCAGGGAAAAATGAAAAAGAATCCTCCCACCCCTCAATTAGAAAAAGCAAGGCACGTTGGGTGCATGCTTTGGCCTTCCCATTGGCTGCATGAAATTTCTCTTTCCAAAAGAGTTTGTCACCATTTTTGGCCTCAGCTAATACCGCTTGCAAAGAACAACCTACCTCCATTATAAACCGGGGGTACTTATTTTGTTTCATATTAATTTGTTTGGGGTGCCTCACAAGTTCAACTTTGTTTTTTTGCAATAAGCCAATTTGATTCGCCCATTGTGAAAAAAAAATGTTGAGACTATGGAGGCTCCCCAAAATAGAAGATTCTATGGAAAGATGGAGTGCCTCCCCCTTGGGCTTTTCTTGTCTTCTTGCACATGTTGTTGGGCCCTGCATGGTTCTGCATAAAACCACACACCATGGTTCTACATACTTTTCTTATTCTGCAAAAGAACTTAGCAATGCTCTTTTAATTTAAGGACTATTTAACCACGCAGCACAAAGTGAAACCCTGCGGCAGAACCACACGGTTCCGCAGGGCTGCACTGTCGGGCCCAGAAAGGGCGCCGGACAGTGCTCGAAGGGGGGTAGAGAGTGTGTCGCTTTTTCAAGACACACCCAAATTTCAAAAAGCAAGAGGCGTATAGGAGTGTTGTCCTCTGGTGCTTACTTTTTAGCCAAAGGTTCTCCTCGCGCGCACATTTGTCAAAACGGTTACTTAAGTCTAATTTCAAACCTTTTCCAAGCCTTTTCCAAGGCAGGTTTTGGGGTAGTTGTACTTTGAACTCTAATTGGTCTTTGGGCGAGCGTTTTTTTCTTGTGGCGACTTTTCGTCACTTGGCGACAAAAGAAAAGGGCTGGCGAATCTAACAAAGGAAATTTCGAAATTAAAAAAAGATATTCTCCATATTTTGAGGACAAAAAGCTAGAAGTCACCACATATAGACAGTGTGTTACTATAGGTTGCCAGAACTAGACAGGATTCCAAAAAAAAATCTACTTGTTCACCAGGACAGTCGCCATTTACTGCTAACTAATGCTAGGATCCTAGCCAGTGCACCTACTTGAGGAAGTTTTTTAAAAAAAACCCGGCTTTGGACCAGCAAAATAAAACTGCGACTATTCTGTCCAGCCTTATTAGGATTTTACAAAAACAGAATTACTATAAGAAATAAATGCTATTAACATTATTGACCACTTCAGATTTGTAGTACAGGTATGTAAACGTCAGAGAAAGACAAAATAACACTGACAAGTGGACCAATTTGTTCCACCTTGACGTTTAGTGGATAAGGTAACAAGTGGGTCGCGACTCGGTAGCACTGATTTTTTAGGAGGGTTTAGGCCATTTTGTTAAAAATATGAAGGGTTTTTTACTTTTATAGTTTGAATATTGTCAAATTTGGCTAAATATATTTATGGATGATTCAGTGTTTTTTATGAGGCGAAATTTCGCAAAATTTCAACAAGTTGTACAAAGGATTTTTCATTGAAAAATTGGCCTGAATTGGCCAGATTTTGAAGAAGAAAATTCAACTTGCCAGATTTTAATGATAAGTTCCAGTAGGTAGCCAAGAATATACAAGGATTCTCGTTTTTTCCCTACTTTCATATCTAGCATGTAGCCAAATCTGGCCTAATCATCTTATGGATTATTGTCACTTCAACTAGATCACAAAATTGGGGAAAAAAAACCCTGGGATGATTGTCAGTTGAGCAACAGCACAAAATTGAAAAAAATAGAAACACTGGTTAGGACTTAGTACTCAGTAATAATGTACAATAGAACGTAAAATATTTTTATCAAAACATCATAAAAATAAGAATACAAATAAATATTGACCATATTGGATTTGGAGTGGATTCAAACACACAACTGGGTCAGAAAAAATATAATCTAAACTTTACACTGTAGATTACTATTGTGCAATACAAGCTGGGCAGGCAGTCAGGCAGGCAGGTAAGCGAGGTTACAGATTTGAAAAGGCAGGGATTGTGTTATGTTATTCTTTAACCGACTCTCTTGTGTTTTGCAGAACTTGCCAGTGCTTTTCTAGGAAATAGAAAAGACTAGTAAAAGATCAGTTCCACAACCTCACGAGGAGGACCGCACCAAGGAAGGACCAGCGATGTCTTCGGAAGCCGGAAGCGGTCGTCGTGGTGGTTCCAGTATTTAATACTTATTAGCTCATTTCAAAAATTTCAAAACATTCACATAATACATAAAAAATATTATTGTAGAAGTTGATTCAAAAAATCTCAAATCACTTAAATTATCATTTAACACAATGTAAATTAAGCGATAGGTATGTCTTAAGGTGGTTCTTTATAGCTCATTTGGACCCCTTGATATAATAATCAATTGTTAACATTCAACAATTAAAAGCCTAATTACATTTTCTATGTTACCAATTGTAAGCAAATGTTGTGTTTTATTGGAACTTCATGAAAATGATGTAGAAAATGTAATTTGATCTCTCTTTTGTCACCCACAAATAAACTTTTAATTCAAATCAGATTTTATGTCAAATTTTCAAATGCAAGGAAATTTTGCTGCAATTACTTTATAGAATGTTTTCATGAAAAAACTTGTTTAGGGATTTACTTAAGCTCCCATTTCCTTGAAGCTTTACAAAAAAAAATCAAATTGTTAAAATTATTGTTACAAGCTTCGAAACCATTCACCAAATTTTAATCCAAGCAAAATCTTGAAATACATTGATTTTAATAATTTTTGCACCTCATTATTTATACACCAAAATTACCTATTTAATTCATAGCATTGTCATCCATTATCATAATTTGAGGATTAAATACAAGAACGATGGTGTTAGTTATAGTTCAAGCTATTTATTTTTTGAATTGAACTTTTTCTTGCAATATTGAAAAGTTAAGCAAAATGATAAAATCATGCCTTCATCCCAAGTAAAAATATTCATTTGTCCACATGTAAAATCTATAATTACTTGATCGAATCCTAGGAATGTCAATTAGATCAAACCACTTAGAAGGTTTAAATGGACAATGTTTCCTTCCTATAACATTGACAAACTAGTGAAGATGATTGACTTCATTATTATTTCAATTATTTAAAATATTATTGTTTTCAAGATGCCAAAGATGAAGGTGGACAAAAATTCAAACCATGAACTTGCCAATAGAAGAAATTGCAAAACAATTTGGAGTTGGTTTGAAAGCATAAAACAAACATCACACTGTTTTGGTGAGTACGATGGAACAATGCAAGATAGTTTTCCCTCTAATCACCATAACAAAAACATGTTTTTGGTACAAGATTGTGATTAAGGTGATTCTAAAATCATTGTTACTTGAATAACACAACTATTTTAATTTATATTGAATAACCCAAAAATTTCAACTAAAAAAGAGCCATGTTCAATTTGATTAAGTTCAATCTTTGTTTGAATCAAAATAAACATTATGGGTGACATGTGGACCATAGAAGATTACACCAAAATCATAGTGCAAATATCATGACTAAATTCAATCACCAAAATATGATAAAGATGGTGATCTGTCATCATATATGATTATTATGAATAAAACATGCTATTTTTATTAATTTAGATGGCATTGTCAATGAAATGTCCTATTTTTTCGGGTCATATGTGGTATAATGTATATGATGCCTTTATTTATTAATTAAATGTAATTATGAAATTTATATGAAATTTTTTAATCAAGTTATAACTGTGTACTTCACACATGAATTGAAATTAATTTGAAAAGAAAATACATAATTACAATATTGTAATTAAGAAAATTTACATTGGAAATGTTGACATAAACATGTGAAATTAATGTCATGTCTTTACATTTGAAACAAAATCATTATTAAATGAAATGTAATTACGAAATTATATAAATTTGAAAAAGATCACAAATTTTCACATGTGAAATTTATTTTATTATGAAAGTATATATTTTTTAAATTTATGACCCAAATGAAAATATTACATTTTAAAAAATTATGAAATGAATTATTAAAAATTAAGTGATGATATTACAAAAATGAAAAAAAAAGTAATTTAAATGAATATATTTGAATTTGTAGCCCACTTGAGATTCAAAACACTATTTTTGAATTTTTGAAACAAACTAGAATCTTGTGGCCAAGGAAAAAACCTTTGGATTTATGGAATGTACTTTAGTAGTTAAATAGATCTTTAAATTTAAATTTAAGCTTCACCTTGAAAAGAAAAATCTGAGAAAGAGGTAAGAATAATTGTAAAGGAGATTGAGTTTTAGCTCCCCCTCCCTTTACTTCGCTCATACGTTCTGATATGGTTTGCAAGGGTTCATCATTATTTATGTCAATCTAAACTTGGCCTTTGCATTGTTATACATTACTAGTCACAATCAACTAATCCATTGATGAAAAATTGAATGTATTTTGTGGAAATTAAGTTACATTTGAATGACATTAAATGCATTTTGAATCGAATTAATTGAATTGAATTCAAATACATTGAATGAAATTTGAATTTAATTCCAATTCAACTAAATTAAATCAACAATTAAATTAAGACTCCATTAAATTGAATTAAAACTCAATTGAAGAAAAATGAAATGCAAATTGGTGGAGAAAATATTGAAAATATTTTTGAGAATATGGTGTTGGAAAAAAAACCTTTAAAAAAACACAGATCCAAAAATACATCTTTCAGTGCCTATTTATTCAGGAATGGGCTAAAAAAATTTAAGTTTTGAAATTGTCCAAGAAATGACATATGGAACCTAAAGTTATCCTACTTAAACCAACTCCAATGAATCATCTTCATTAGAATTTTAATTTTAGTATATAACATGGACATTGTGTTTTATGTCGATGAAGGTCATGGCCAGGGGAAAAGAGGGGAGTAATTATGAAGGAAATAAAAAAGGTAGTCCATGAAAAGGTATTGAAATAATTATATTTTGAATTACAATATTACTTACAAAATCGACCACTTAAAACCAAAGTCTTTGGGTAAAGAAAATTATAATTATTATAATTAATCAAAATATTAAATGCATTGCAGAATCCAATGAAATTACAAAAATAAACAGTGAATTAAATTCAATAATGAAATGAAGGTAGGTCAATAGGTGATTGTTTTGTGTTTGTTGTTTCTTACTTTACCTCTTGCATTTGGCTTGCTGCTTTGTTTCCTTGCAATGAAGTGTTGTGTTTGTTTTTTCCAAAGAGTAAAATAAAACATGTTGAGCAAAAGGTCTCATCATAAGGGCAAAAATTGATGAAAATACAACTGTAAGTCCCACCAATTTTGGCGTGTTTTCCATAAAGTGGGCCACACTGAACTTGACCCAAAAAAGGCTCAAAAAGACTGCATTCTTGTCTTTTTTTTACCACAAGAACCAGTTTTGTACATTAATGTAGTGAAAGCTATTGCCCTAATATTAGGGCAGCTTCAATGCATGTCTTTTGAATAATTTATTAAAATTGAAGGTTCCATGTTGAAAATAAAATATTTCAAAAGATGCTTTACTTTCCTTCACAAATTTTTTTTGTTCTTCATGGAAAAAAGTAGTTTTGAAAATTTCAATATCTCTAGAAATAATATATTTAATGTTGAAGCTGCCAAGGTACTTTGATAGTCTGTAATTTCTGGCATGTGTGGGGGCTTGGCGACTTGGTGAGCTTGCTTTGATGCCCACAATTCAAAAGGATATTTTCCCACTAGATTGAGGCCTGGGGTGGAAATTTCAATTATGTTCCCCAATTCCGTGGAGAGTGGTGTATATGCATCCACCAAACAAGAACTTTGTGGGCGTCCACCAAATGTGCTTGTCAAGTTGAGCATGTGACACATGACTTGGGGGGCATGGAGTATGAAGTAGAGTTCATTTCCCTCTCCCAAGAATTGACAAACTTTTTTAGTTTAAATTTAGAGCTTTGAAAATTCATGTTTAGGAGTCTAAATATATTATAGCAGGACAAAACATAACAATGTCTCCCTTATCATTCTCCTTGAATACCGTCTCCTCATTGGCTTAATGTTGCTGGCACGGGTATTCAGAGTATAGAAGGTGCAAAAATTTCAACCCTATATCATATTTTTTATGTTGGATATTAGAATAGCTACCTAGCTAACCGACTACAGGAATCATCCCAAGTGGTGCTTGTGTGGAGGGGCGCACACATTTCCTCAACAAAATTAGGGGCCATAATTGGGATAGCACCAAGATTCTTCAACACAGTGGGAAGAAATTTTTTCTTAAATATGTTGCAATTGGAAGCATAGAAATAAGCCCCCCCCAGAAAACCCCACTGCACAATTTGCGGCCTGGGTTCACACCAGTGTTGTTGGTTGGTTATTGATTTTTTTTCAATATCCACTGGGTTGGTTATTATTATTTATTTTATTTAATTTACACACAGGATATCAGATATTAAAAAATTAAAATTTTTAGATACTCGCCTGGTATCAACTTGCTGAAATTATAAGGGTCAATTTGTTTTTTGGTTAAATTTATGGCTAAGGACTGGCTGGTATGCATAAGGGTCGATTTTTGCAAGACCCTATTGAAAACCAGCCAACATAGTGCCTAGGTCAGTTATCAAACAGTAATTTCTTGGATTCTTTTTAAAAAGCAAAATTTTTACCAATCTTCTTTCACTGAAGTAAGATTTCCACCTACCTGCACCAAAGCATTCAATGGAAATCACAAGCAAAAGTTATAGATGACTATTGAAGGAAGCCAAGCTGAAAGAGAAGGAATCTGTTTTAAAGATAGTAGAAAAGCCCAGCTGAAAGCAGATATTGAGAGTGACAGATGATGAGAGATGGAGTTTTACTTTAAGGTTTTAGGTTTAGGGCAAATGACAAAATGAAACTCTAACTCGATGAAAGCTTTGGGATGAGAAAAAGGATGAAAAACTTGAATGGAAAATATAGAACCTACCTAGGTAGTAGGTGTGAGAGGTCCTCATCATGGTATAGGTATTTTCAGGGTATCTAAAACATTGATATCACACCGGGTAGGTTCTTGGTCAGGTATAGCAGAAAAGTAGAATCAGCAGGTAGGTTATCTAACACTCAGACCCAGACGCTGATTGATAACTAGGTCGTTTTTCAATAATCTGTCGACATGGGTTCACAGACACTCCTTGAGATCTGGATTTGTATTGGATTTATATTAGCACTACCTTATCCCATGGATTTGGTTTGTTGTGTGATGACCAATGTTGAACATTTATGAGAATGCCCACCAAAGCCCCGGAGGTTATAAGGTTATAACACTGGATATATACACATTTATCTATTGATGACGATTTTTTTTGAAAGACTAGGAGCTCTAAGGAGCTCACACTTCTCAAGTGCAAAGTTACCCACAGTCAGCATCACAACCTAGATTATAACTATTTTACAAGGTCGCCCCTGCTCAGGTAGGTAAGATGTCAGTTGTTCTATAGGTGATTTGCCTCCACACTATTCATAACCAATCATATAACTAGAGGATACCTATAAGTTATTTCATTTGAATTGTCACCAAAATGGTGCCATTGGATGAAAGATAGCACACTAAGAGCATGATAGGAATAGGGGTCCCTTGAGTGAACCAGCACCTACAGTTGGTAGAATGAAAAACTTTGGGCATTATAAATTGTAACCTTTCTGAGTCCTGATTACTTGATCTGATTTTCTTGCAACATTAATTCTTGAGCTTCTAAAATTCCGTACCTGCAGGTTCTCTTGAATTCATAATGTACACACATAATGTACACAAGAAGAAGGCAAATAAGATGCCTTCCACCCTGGACCACGGGCTTTAGATTACCTTATGCTCTTTGCCCCAGGGAACTTATGTGTAAGATCTCACTTCAGAAGGGAATGGGAAATTACATACTGTACTATAAGACGTCCTCAATTTCAACTAGGACACCTATACGAGGTTGTTCCGTACCACAGAAATAGTTTTTCTCTGTGTGGAACTGACTTTGTTTTTTGGTTTTTTGGCAAGTGGGGTGGGGATGCCCCAGAAATAGCTTTTCTGATGATTCTGTGGAACTGACTTTGTTTTTTGTTTTTTTTGTGGTTGTTTGGTTTTTTTTCAACTCTGTTTGATACCGGACAATACAAAAGATATTTTACCGAATACAGGAATCAAAACAAATCATCCCGAAAGATGGGAAAGTTTCAACTCTGTTTGATATTGGACAACGCAAAAGATATTTTACCAATTACAGGAACCAAAACAAAATCATCCCAAAAGGTGGGGGTGGCTGGCAGAGGAGACACCATTCCCCACTAATACGAGGCGGTGCAATGGGAAAAGCACCAATAGTCCACAATCTAGCGTGACTAATTTTTTTCTGTAATATCTTCCAAATGGAGGCATAGAAACAAGGTCGCCTGGATGACTCCATTTCACAATTCCCATATCTAAATATTTAAAAAACTAGTTACAAAAATTGTTGCCAAAACTAAAATCAGAGTACAAATGTGGCAAAACATTTTCCCAAATAATATTCCATTTTGATTTGTATTTGTTTTGCTCAGGTTCTCGTAATAATTCACAATAGTAGAGCACCTCCACAGAAGAGTCTTTCAAATGATTCTGGAACTCTTATTCTGCTTTAATTTTTTGTCAAGTTGAGTGTGGAGGCTCTTAGTTTATGGAAAGTGAATATGAAGTATTTAGTTTGACAATTATGTGGTCATCTGTTCTGGCTTTTTGATGGGGCCTCTCGAAGTACTCAGGGCCACTTTAGCCAGGGTTCCAAGGAGCAGGGTCCAATGACATCAAGCATTTGTATTAGTCAAGAGTTCTACATTGGTCCCAAGGCCTTTAGATGAGGGTTCAAGACCAAAACAAATCAAACTGTGATTTAGTTTAATGGCATCATTTTGGAGGGAAACCAATTGGTCTGGACTAAAAGCCAGAGTTTAAAGGAGCTAAGTTTTTGGAGAACCAATGTGTAAGCTAGGGTTCAAGGTTGTTCATTTCTTTGTTTTTTTTGTGTGTAGGGGCTCTTTTTCACTGTGTTTTCTCTTACCTTTGTTGCTCAAATTCTGTGAGAATGGAAGACATACTATGGAAAACATGCTGTGAATTGAGGAGATTGTTGAGAGCAAACCAGCTCCTCAAATTTTGACCAATTCTAGAATTGCTATTGCTCACAAGGTGATTGTCAGTGGTAATGCATTTTTAGTTGTTCAAGTGCACCAAATACAGGTGAATCTGAAGAAAAACAAAACTTTAAAAAAACATGAAAAAAGGCAAGAAGATTGAAAGTTAATCTAATCCTCTTACATGTCAATCACACATTTTTATATTAGACCCTCGAATTGGATCCCAAGCCTTTAGACACACTTGCTGTACCTTAAGATTTATTTTTTTAAATGTGAGAAAGGGTCCAATTCAAGATTTAATTTGCTTCAAATTGGTCCTTAGGCTTTTGGTTCCTCTGCCCTTGTCTAAAGTGGCCCTTATGCTCCTTTACTATGTGGCCCACCTATTTTTGAAAATGGAGTTGCTGGTGGAGGTTTTCATGTGCATAGTTGGATCCAACCACCCAACTACTATTTGCTGAGTCTTCCTCCATAGTGGGTCTTCCAGTGGGCTGTTGGCCCTCTCCTTACCCACTAGATTGGATGCCGTGCCCACTATTTGTTATTTTGATGGCACTATCAATGCCAAGTGCTTAAAACACAAATAAATCGTAATGGAATTGAGATGTGGGTATGACATTTGAATGCTTCATCCTACACTTTTACTGATTCCTTAGTAGGTGTTCTAAAAAGAATGGGTGGGTAGGCCCATGGAACTGACCCATACCCACATGAGCTGGGTGTGCTCATTGTCAACCGGAGAGGCCAACAGAACAATATTTGCACTTTTCTATGTTCAAGTTTATCTTGTTGGCCTTTTAAAAGCCAATCAGTTTTAGGCATTGTTACTTTTTGTCAATTTTTTGATGCAACCCCAAGTCCACAAAAGGGCAGAGCCAAAAATGGCTATCATCAACAACAGGGTGGTAAACAAACTGGCAATCATTCATAATTAACTATTCAGACATCCTTTTCTATTCTGACTATGGACTGAAGCAAGGGTTGTGATTCCATAAATATACCTTTAAAGTCTGGCAATAAAAGCCACAAAATCAGTCTTTTCTATTTTAAATTCAAAAAAGTGCCAAATTTTGCACCAAAAAAATCTCTGGTATTGAGAGTATTAATCTTGTACTGTTGTCTTGGTTTGTTCTTAAGGTGAGATTATGGGTGGTGGTCTGCAAGCTTCAGTTTTATAGGTTCGTGGGTACTTAGGAGGGTACCGTGGGGAATCAATGGTGCAAACATTAGTTATTCTATGAAACATGCCAAATACACTATCATATCACCATATACCCTACAAAACCTCTTGGTACTCTTGATATCATTGGAAGGCCCTTGATGAGTACCCACTAAAGAATGCATGGCCCATTTTTTGGGCAAAATTTCCCCACCTGGTGACCAAAAAAACAAGGGGACTACCACTCCTACAGAGGATTCTTTAATAAAAAATGGCACAAGGTCACCATGTTTTGAGGAGAAAAAAGTTGAATTTGTGACCTTTAGACCATATCTTTAGGATGTCCCCAGAATATTATAGCAGGGTTGCAAAATAATGTCTGTTTGTCCTGCAAACTTGGCTAAGTCTCTTGTGGAGGGTCCCCCCTGGACCTTCCTGACAATTTTTTAAAACAAGTACACTGCTTTCAACTACTACTGTTAAAATAAAAGCATATTATTACAAATAGGCAAATAGTAAATTCATGGGAACCTGAAAATGACTTCCCACAGCAAATGGACAGCAACAGCATTCAACACCAGTTTTAAACCAAGGAATGTTTCACCTCCTTAGGCTTTAGCACCTGACAAAATGTTAAGGGAAATTTTGGTTGCAAACTGTAGGCACTGTAGTGGACCGACCAAGTTTTTGTTACTTGGGTTTTCAAACTGATGAGGATAGCAACAGGAAGGTGTGAAATGTCATTATGTCTTCAAGTCTGCACGAGACCAGAGGAGTCCTTGACCTGCACTACCCTGCTTTTCTCAAATAATTCACTGAAGAGTTAAGTTGGTTACAGAACATTTTGTGTGCCCACATCTGGATGTAACTTATTTGACTGTAACTTCACTTGCAAAAACTGTGAGCAAAATCGCCTCAAAATGGTTGGCCCCATAGTAACTTGTCAATTATCACACAAAACAGTAAACAGGACCACGGTGTAAAAGCAGCAAAATCTGATCCAGAATTTCTTGATCCTTGCGGGGAAATCTTATGCCAATTTCTCTTCCTCAATTAACACAAATCTTCCCAGATTTGCTGGATTGCCAACATCTGCGGAGATCTGATATAATTCTAAGGACCAGATCTGGCTCAGCAATTACTCCAACAATGGCGCAATATTAGATGAATCATCCTCCAGCATCTTGTGAGTCAGAGTTGTGATCATCATATGGGGCCGGGGATCCTACACAGGAAAATTAGAAGCTTATGGATCAGTGCGAGGCAAGTGGACTGCTGTCGTGGTACTCCAGAGTTCCCGCACAAGGATTCCTTCTCGTACCAAAAGTCTACGACTAATTTCAAGTCAGGGGACGATGCTGCTCTGGAAAAGTGACGCCCTGACCCCACTCCCAAGTTGTCAGAAATGGAGCATAAAAAGGGCCCAACTCAGTGACTTCTCTCACACACCTCACTTAATCTCCTTCCCACTACGACAGTTTGCATCAGAGTGACCCATTGCAGAACTTCGCGTGTACACACACAGAAGCGCAGAGAAACCCACACTAGGGACGCCTGGATTTCTTGCCACGCTCGCTCGGTATCAACCTGCCATATCTAATACGCGACTGGATTGCAACGCAATTCTTTACTTTGATATGTAAACGCTCTACTCAGTTCTTTTCTTATGTTTTATATCATTAATTATATCGTCCGTATATAAGATGCTCATGTCAGCAAACAATCGGGGAGGCGGGGACGCCTAGGGAATTAGAGACGAAGAAAAATTGGAAAGATCTATCTATCACATAAGGGTGAACTTGAGTTGCTTAAATTTGTTGTGCAGTGTACAACGCCTCTTGAGACGGTAGTTTGAAGGACCTGATCATGGTGTTATAATCGAGCTCATGTTGGGTAGCCGATTGTTACATTACTGATTTTGTCTTGAGCACTGACTGACTGACTTCTACTAGATATCCAACACTTTGGAATTTTGGAAAAGAAACAAAGGGGAATTTAATCGAGCACCATGAGTATCCGAGTCATGAAGCTTGTTCTTTTTGCACTTGTATTTCTTTCCAGCGCCGTCTCCAGCAATTGTTTCTATATCATTTACCAGGACAACGAAAGTAAGATTCTCATCAAGCTGATTATGCAGCCTACGTGAATTACTTTCAAGATATATACATACTGCAGCAGCTCATTTTTTCAATTGTAAGAATGTGATGGTGACTCCAGTCCAAGAATTTGTAGATTTGGAAGTTTTTTTTCGAGGTGTTGAAGAATACTACATACATGTGAATAATGTTGCACCGTGTATTCTGCTGCAGTAAATGCGTTGCACGCCATTTTCGGAGATTGGAACCAGAGCACTCCCAACATCGCTACAAACTTGCCTGGCTGGAATCCCAATACGAATCCCGTTCCTTGCTTCAACGAAGAATGGAAAGGAGTACTTTGCGTGCGATCTCCCATCGTCAACTCTACCAACATAAATTGTGTTGTTGTTGCCTTGTAAGACTTCCTACTACCTACTACAACATCGTAAAGTTTTCAAATTTTCTCCTTGCATTTACAGTGACCTTCCTAGTCAGAATGTCTCTTCAAAAATAATAGAACTGAACCTTCCATTTGCTAAAGATCCTAATTTGATTAGGAAAGGAACTTCCACTTTTGTAAGTTCCCAAAATTTGAAAAGTTCTTTCAAGAGCTTCGAGGAATTTTGTTTTCGGGCTCTTCTTCGGTTTCCCTCCCAGTCTCATTGGGCCCTCAAAACTCAAGCAGAGCCTTAAAAGATGTTCCTTACAATAGGGAAAAGAACTTTCCAAATTTGGGAGCCTTACAAAAGTCGAAGCTCCTTTCCTAATCGAATAAAGTACATCTCTTGCTGTGTAAGTACATGTTTTGACATGTTTCTCAATCCAGTACAAGTACATCCCTTCTTGGGTTTTTTGCAAAATGGATTGCAAAACATGTCAAAACATATAGGGTAAACATACCCTCCACCGATTTCCAATCCGACCGCCGTTCCTTGCTTCTCTGATGCTTGGAACGGAGTACTTTGCGTGCAATATCCCATCGCCAACTCTAGCAACAGATGGAGTATTGTTGTTGGCTTGTAAGACTTCCTACTACCTGCTACAGCATTGTAAAGAACTTTTCAAATTTTCCCCGTGCAATATATTTCCAACGACGCTCCCTTGGCAAAAATGGCTTTTTGAAATGGAAGTGAAACTTCCACTCTCGGGAAGATCCTAATTTGATTTGGAAAGGACCTTCCATTTTTGTGGTTAGTTTCAGTTTTGACAATTCAATGTGGGTGGTGGTGGATGAGCAGGATTTTGGATGATGCT
>Ga0116231_10005295_pt1 | contig 25464 bp, 20 predicted proteins | sample S1TSphgellanicum_2_FD_89695 | JGI IMG/M metagenome (GOLD analysis project Ga0116231, IMG submission 89695) | Host-associated microbial communities from peat moss isolated from Minnesota, USA - S1T2_Fd - Sphagnum magellanicum MG | ecosystem: Host-associated > Plants > Peat moss > Unclassified... | reverse complement strand
TGTGTTTTTTTTTGGTGGGGGGGAGGATGGGGTGGGTAAAGGAGGGTTTTTTGTGGTGGGGTGTGTTGGGTGTGGGGGTGGTGTGGGGGGTGGTTTTTGGGGGGGGGGGGGGGGGCCTTCTTGAGGGAAGGGGAGAGGAAGAGAGGGGAGAGATCGACGTACCGGTGGATCTGTTGAGTTTTTTTGGTCTATTGTTGGATCTGGAGAGGCAATATGGTCTGTGAACTTTTGGAGGGGGCTGAGGGAATGGACATTTAACTCTCAGAAAAATATTGCGGAGCAGAGGGGAAAAAATCTTGGTTTTTGTTCTTTGACTGATGTGGCATGCAATCTTGCAGGGAGGACATGGTAAACAGTCAGGCTTCTTAGAGCAAAGTAAAGGGAGTTCTGGAGGAGGTTGTAGTGCAACATATTGGTTGGTTTTTTAGGGATCAAGCTTGCAACAGATTGAAAGGGTCAGGAAAGAAAGTGTTTCGACCAGTTGGAACTTCCAAGGAAAAAAAAGGCAAGGCTATAAAACTACATGCTTATAAAAAGCTGCAAGTATGGCAGCAGGCACAGAAATTGCGCAGCCTGTAAGCGCTTTAGATGGAGCTTACAAGCCCCTTCCTTTGGACGATGGCAACCTGAAAGAGAATGGTGCTGTGGTGGATAACAAAAACTCTTCACCTACAGAGAAAGATGTGGTGGTGGACATGGACAAAAGTGGCCGACCACCACGGCCACAGACAACTTCCATCTCTGCCTCTACCACAGTTTCTATCAGGGGATGTGTAACACATGCTTTGATTTCTTCAGTAGCTCCAGCTTCTGGCTTGGTATGGTCCATGTATTCATCATCCTTGTCTTGTTCTCCTTTGAATCTTTGGATGAAAGATAAGGCTCCTTTGTACACATGTGTTTTATTAGTTCAAGGGTATTCCTGTTTGTTTTGGCATTTTTGATACCAACAAGCTTTTGTATGGAGTGTTTTTCCAGATTGCACGTGAAGAACACGATGCTGCAATCAATGGTAGGGAAGTTGTTAAGGTGGAGTTTCAGCCTGTCTACCGGTCTGGAGTGTGGTCAGACACAGGTCGCCGCCCTGTCATGGAGGATGCACATGTTCGCATTGATGACCTGGAAACTCATCTAGGTCCAGAAGGTGACCGCGAAGCTGCAGGTGCTTTCTATGGGGTGAGTAATGCTTTCCCAAACTGGTTCTTCATTGCTTGGGAAACTGTGTCTTTTTGGGTAGCTGTTGTCAGTATGTTCAGAATATTTGAGTATATTCCCTGAAGCCAACCACAAGCAATCTGCTACCATTTGTGTTGAATCTGTAGGAGAGGCCCTTTTGCTGTTTCCAGGAGTGGCCCATTCTCATCAAGGCATTCATTTATTGCTGCAATTTGTGGGTTTTTCTTCATGTATTGGCCTGTTGAAGACCTTGGACCTTGAAGGATCTTCTCATTCTTGTGGTTTGACTCTCTAGAAGCCAGTGTGCTGGATATATGTTCCAGCTATTCAGATTGCCAGTTGTTACTCAATTTGTTGGGACACAAGTGCTGACAGTGAAAAATTCTGCTTTAATGACAGGTTTTTGATGGTCATGGTGGTAAGGATGCTGCATCTTATGTGAAGGAGAATGTACTGCGGTACATACTTGATGATGTTGCTTTTCCAACAGCTGTTGAAGATGCTATGAGAAGTGCATTTTTGCGCCTGGATGATGCATTTGCTAAAGCATGCTCTGTTAATCACGATCTCTCATCTGGAACTACTGCACTCACTGCGCTCCTCTCTGGAAGGTTTGTTTTGCTGATTTGTTCCTGCTTATCCAGGTTCCTGCATATTTAGGACCTGAGTCATCTGGTCCCTAAGATCAGGTTAACCCGATGTGTGACAGTGAGTAGTTTGTAGGAAGGAAGAATGTGGGACCCTGGATGCCATTCAACATTCCAATGTCTCAATTTGATTACCCAAAGAGAGGTGGTTCAATGGGGTATGTGGATTGTAGTTCTCTGTAGTTCATAATAGCCATTTCAGCGTAATCCAGTTGCTAGAGATATCCAAGAATGACCTGACAGATTAGGGTGCTTTTGCCTTTGACACATTGTCCAGTGAAACTCTGAAAAGAGGGAGGGATGAGTCTACATAAGATTGTGACCTAACCATTGTTGAAATTGAACAGGAACTTGCTTGTGGCAAATGCTGGTGACTGTCGGGCAGTTTTGTGCCGAAGGGGAAAGGCAGTCGAGATGTCAAGAGACCACAAAGCAGGATGCTCAAGGGAAAAGCTTCGCATTGAGAAGGTGGGGGGTTATGTTGATGATGGCTATCTGAATGGCCAGCTTGCAGTTGCCCGGGCTATTGGTGACTGGCATATGGCAGGTCTGAAGGAGCAGGGTGTAGAAGGTCCATTGAGTGCAGAGCCAGAGATGCAGCATGAGGTGCTAACTGAGGAAGATGAATTCCTGGTCATTGGATGTGATGGGTTGTGGGATGTCTTTACCAGCCAAAATGCAGTGGATTTTGCACGAAAGCAGTTGCAGCTGCACAATGACCCAGAACGTTGCTCCATGGAGCTGGTTGCTGAAGCTTTGAAGCGTTCCTCTGGTGACAATCTCACAGTGGTTACGGTGTGCTTCAAAATGGAGCCCCCTCCACAGCTGTCTGTGTGGAAGCCAAGGGTTCGGAGGAGCTTCTCAGCTGAAGGCATCAGTAACTTGCAGGGCCTTCTGAATAACTGCCATCCAATTGCAAGTAACTTTTAGGGCTTCTATAATCCAGACAGGAAAAGAATGGTGATGATTTGGGGAACCTCTGCTGGCACAATCCTAAGGATCTTGTGCAGGTAGAAATTTTTGGGTTAATAAAATGGGTGTAATTTAGGTGTTGATACTGAGCCATTGAGTTGGACCATTGAGCTGCTAGCTTCGGCTCTTTGCCAGAGAATTTCTTGAACCGGCAGCCTCTGATTAAGTTATGTGCAAAGAAAAAGAATCAGGTTTTGACCATGAACAACAATCTGATTGTCTGCTGTATCATAATGGGGTTTTAATGCACCGTTAGGTTTGATGAAAAGCACTAGCATTCTAGATTCCTTTCAGTAATACGCAGGGGCCACACTGGCAGTAACAGCTCAGTTTGATAACAGGCGAGGTACTCTGCTTTTAATGTGTATTGCAAATAACAAGAGTCAAAAACAGTGCAGCTGTAGCTCTGTGATGGTTGTCAACCATGTTCATGTTGGGTTGCTTCTGTGAATTGGATTCTCAAACAGACTTTGACCAAACCTTTTTATGGTTTTGTCTTTTAGTTTTTAATTTGTTTGAAGCTGTAGCAAGTAGTTTCAACTGATGCTAGTTTAAGCCAGTTAACAGATGAGGAGTCAACACTGCAGAATGGCTTGCATGTGCTCTCCTCACTTGATCAAACTCACTCTGTCTTGACATGCATTTTCGTTTTCCTTAAATGGATGTCAGTTTGTCATGTCCCCCTGTGTTGCAATAAAAGCACCTTATCACTACCTTACCCAAGATTGCACAAATTGACATGCATTTTCGTTCTACTTAAATGGATGCCAATTTGTCATGTCCCCCTGTGTTGCAATAAAAGCACCTACCTTACCCAAGATTGAACATTCTTGTGAATTCCTTCTTCTGAAATGCTCACGGAACAACTTCTAAGAGAAGGCAGTTTGATTACTTCATAGTTGTCAACTTCTCTGTCTACTGGACATCTGGATCTCCTTGTTGTCTATGCAAATGTGTGGAGTAGCTACCACTTAGAATTGTAGGAGTCTGAAATTTTGAGAGAGCTTCAAAACTGCTGGTGGGGGGGGAATGTGGGCAAGAGAGATGAGGGTAAATGGGTTGCATATCTGTCAACAGAGATAGGCAGTGGGAAGGGCAAGAAGCTCTTCTCCACAATGCGGCAGGTGGATGACAAGCCTTCCATGTGCCCTCCTCTTACAGTCCTCTTACTTCTCCATGGTCCTCTTACAATCCTCTCGTGGTACTCTTACAGTTCTTAACACACAAGGTCCACCTTCCATCTAGTATTCTTGCTTGGAAGAGTGTATGCTTGTACAACATTCCCTCCCATCATGTATATCATTCACAGCAATGGGCAGTTTGCCACAGAAGAAGAACCTGGACTCTCTCTACAGGCAGAACATGCAACTTTATGCAGAACTGTGGCACCAATTTTTTCTCCTCCCCTACCAAGATCCTTTGTTATTCTTCCTTTTCTTTGCATTCATTTTTATTGTGTGGATCATGGTCTAAGTCCTACAACAATGTGCCTTCCAACTCATGAGAAGATACTTTGAACATCGACTTGTTCAAGGTTCCTGAGCTTCATGCACCTTCTGGAAAGAGAACTAAGGGTCTCATTGTTCATTCCTCCAAAACTTTGTAAAAGACATCTACAGTTAGAAGTCCATCACCAGTATTTGGGATACATCAGGCGGTATAACTGAGCTGTCTGTGTAGTGGGTCATCTCCACTTGCACTCATCTACTAGCTAGTAAAGTTTGCATAGATATAGCTAGCCTCCAGTTTCTGAAGAAATTGGTAATATCTCTGTGGTGACTTTATTCTTCCATTTGCTTTTTCAACTGGACATCCTGTTTGTGAATACGTCTCAAAGGAAATGCCGCTGACAATGCTGTTTTTGACTACTTGTTCATTTGCAAATCCTGGTGGGTTGATGATATGGAGGTGTTCTCAAATTGAATGTTTGTTACCTTCATCTTCAAAGGGCAGGTCACTTTGCAACCACCAAAGCAAGGGAAATGGACTTAAGCCTTTGCCCAAGGTTTGACCACATGGCTTTGAGGTTTAGTGTGCATGGCAGTGACTAGCTGAAATTAAGCCTTTGCCACTGACTTCAGAATGTGAGGACATACATGAGAATAAGTAGTGGAATACACCAGAAGACTGGAAGCTTGCAAATCCTGAGTGAAAAAATATCATGCAGACATCGAAGGGAAGATACCTTTCATGGGTACCCACATGTTGCTTGGGGTGGAAATGTGGGCCTGCCATCAAATTGACTTGTGCCAAGTCCTAGTCCAGAACTACCAATTCCTCCAGTCTGATGGGATTCAAGGTGCAGACTGGAAAAAGAGCAAGAGAGCTCCAATGTTCAAGAATTTTGACTAAATTAAAAAAAATTGGAGAAAAAATTCCAATGACAATTGATAATCTAAATGGATTTCGGTGAAATAGATGTAAGGTCAATTAATCAACATCATGACAATTCTAGATGTTATCCACTTGACAATTATGAAGACATTTCATAATCACCTAACTAACCCACACCTTTCATCAACTCCATACAATAATTATAAAAACATGCCTCACTCTCTAACTACCTCACTCTCTTTTCACCAACCCACTTATATTGTATGAAAAAGCAAATTAACATGCCTCTTCTCATAATTGAATTTTCATAATTTGGTTGAATTCAACTCAACAAAATTATTTTAAAAATTCAATTTAAACCAATTTATATATATTGAATTGAATTTGATTGAATTTAATAAAATTTCAATAAGAACACTAAGAATATTCAATCCAAACAAAAATATTGTGTTTAATTCAATTCACTTCAATTTTAAATTTTAAATTTAATTTAATTTAAACTAAATTGAATTCAATATGTACTTCGTTCAATTATTTTTTTTGGATTCAAAATTCAATTGAGCTGCATTCAATTAAGTCACACTACGCAAATTCATTCAATATTAAATCATTCAAATGAAACTTAATTTTTTCAAAATCAGCTTATCTTTCTCATTAATTTATCATCACCAGTAATGCACAGCAACACAGAGCCCAAGTTGAAGGAGGGGAGGGGGGGGGGGCATTATGAAAAAACAAGGGGTGTGTCACACTGTGGCCTTGCCATTTACATTAAAAAGTAAGTACCTTAAGGCAAAAGAAGAATTATGAAAACTCAAATATTTCACCATGCAAAAATTATATTTTCAAAAAATCCTCTAAAAGAAACCAAAATCTTTCTTTCAAGACATTATTATAACTCTATAATTAATCTCAAGTTTTAACACAAGCCAAAATATCATCTTTCAAAAATCCTCCAAATAAAAATAGACCTAATCAAAATGTTTGGAAATTAAAAATTGGGTGCCGAGGTCACTAGAGCCCTAAGAAAATAATTATTTCAACACTTGAGTATTGGATCTGAACCTTAGGTATTGTATGTAGTATGTTGAACATTTATCATCCTTCTGGATGTCACATATATCAAGTGTGTTGAACATTTATCATCCTTGTGGCTGACACGTATATCAAGTGTGTTGAACATTTATCATCCTTCCGGCTGTCATTTAAGAGCCTTGTGGATGTGGCAAGCCGCTTGTTCCCTTTGCCTTCTCCACATTAGCTTTTCCTCTTCACTAGAGATGAAGAGAAGGAATCCGTGTATGTCTTTGTAGTTAGCGCCTTACATCTCTCTCTTCTCTCTCACTTGCAGAATTTTGGAGGTCACAAGCACCTGCACATCTGCAGTCATGGGCTCCTCCATCTCACGCCCTTCTACTACTAGGGGACTTCAGCTGCAGCTGCAACCTCCAACTGCACATAAACAATCACATTAGATCAGATTTGAAGCTAAAAAGACCGTTTGCACAGCTGCGAAAAATGAAACCCTAAAGAAGAACAACTGAGGAAGAGAGAGCGAGAGAGAGACAGAGGGAGACAGAGGATAGAGAAAACGATGGTGATGGAGGGTGGAGAAGCGATGGAGACGGGGCTAAAGGTGGTGTCCCGCAAGTCGTTCGTGCAGCGATTCTTCTTCGCCGACTATATTGATGTTCCTGCGAATGCTCAGATCCTTAAACTTCTTAGCAAGCAAGGTCGGTTTTTTTTTTTTTTGGTTGGTTTGTTTTGTTTTCGTTCGCGATCTTTCGCCCCCCACCTCCTCCTCGGTTGTCTTGTGCTTCCCAATCCTTCTTTTTTTTTGGCATCGTTTGAACATAAACAACGATGTCCTCTCTCTCCTTCTGTCTACTCTACTCTCTTTCCTTGGCATGATTAGATCTGCATCTTTCTTTCCCTGTAAGCTTTGTTTGTCAACAGAGCTGGTTGGCAGTAAAGTCTAGGGGTTTGATGAAGTGCTCAGCATTATCATGGTGAGAATATATGTATGGCTGGGGAACCACAGGGAGACTTGCCTTTTGCATTTGTAATTAGGGATATGCAGTTGATAAGGAGATTTTTTTTTTAATGGTGTAGTCCTGATAGATATGTGTGATACATACATTGCAGGAGACAGGCAGGTGCTGTTTGCAGACAATGTAATGAAGCTGAATCGGAGTGCAAAGCTTGTTCGCAGAGTCCTGATCATCACTGAGGTTGCCATGTACATCCTGGACTCTGACTTTTATCGCGTGAGACACCGCTTTGCATTGCAGGCAAGCTTCTACCTCATGATGAGGATGATGCCTCAGTAGCCTTAGCTTCTGGAATTTCTTGGCTTACAGATACATATACATGTGCATATATATGTATGTATTACCTATGTATGGCTATCCATCAGATCAGAATTTCTTGCTGCCATGGCAGTTGTGGTTCTTGCTGGATTATATCTAAATCAGACATGCCTAGGTCATGTAGATTCTTTGTCATGTGTTTGTTGCATTTTGCTATTCAACTCTCTATTTGCATTTCTGAAACTTAATTGCTTGGGGGAAGGGGTGTGCAGGCCATCACGAAGTTGAGCCTAAGTGAATTAAATGATTATTTTGTTGCTGTGCATGTTCCAAGTGAGTATGACTGTTTGATGGCAAGCCCTCGCAAACAGGAAATTGTGACTGTACTTGCTGAAGCTGCTAAGAGTGCTACTGCCTCAGATGATGCCATTGAAATCAATTTCTCAAAAAGGTTTGTAGTTTTCTTTGATGTCATCAGACATACATGCTTGTGAGCCCTCTCTATTTCTCCAGTTGTTTGTTCTACTGAATCTTGAAGAGAGTACCTGATATAAATGTGATCAAGATATTGTTGTCATCACTAGAGGTTTCCAACGTGTGTATTATGTACAATGCTTCTCTGATGTCAGACAAGCTTCTGATAGACTGGAAATCTCGGCAAATCATGGAGTTTATGCTTCTTCTCCCTGGATCACTAATGGCTAATGGGGGATTTTATTGCTGGCAAGTCAGAGATGCAATCCTGTTCTAGATTTAGGTTCTTAAAACTAAAACAACTGAACAGCCAGGTCTTGTTAAGTGATGATGGCTCTGAGGATTGTAAATCTAGATGCATGTGATGCCAGTTGAATCATGATTTCAACTGTGAGATATAATCTCATCTAGTCATGAGAACTGTAGTCCTTTCTTTGAATGCACTGGATATGGAGAATATGAGGATCTCCACCTATATATATCCAAAATGGAGAAGTCAAGCAAGGGGGTTGGGGGATAGTATTCAAGAATTAGTGGTAATGGAGCAGGGCTAGGGGTATGGGTGGTGCAGTTTTGAGTATAATATGGACGCTGAGCATGTGCGAGAAGTGCATCTTGAGGAAGTGGAAGGTAAGTATGAGGTTTACTCTTCATGTATATGTCATTTTGATGGCATGGCTTTAGTGTGCTTTCTTTTGTCTTCTTCTTCTATTGAAGGCTGGATTCTCTCTTGGTGAATGGATTAAACAGAGTGTTTGAGCTTAAAACCTATAAAGCAAGCTCAGAGCTTCAGATGGTCCCATCCCATTGAATGTCTTGGTTTAACTGTTGGTGGGAAATGGTGCCTCATTATGTTTGTCAAGTTTGTCCCTAATCAACAGTGTGGGCCTGTAGGAGGGGTGAAGTCAAGATTTTTGGACAAGTGATTTCTTTCAGATGTACCTGCCGAGATCTGTGGTATCAACATTAAAAGACTCCTTCCCACTACACTGGGTCTTGTGACATAAACTCAAAACCTAGGTATGTCTGACATTGACCTCCATTCACTGCTGGGAGTTGATAGAGTCAGTGGGCATGTTAGGTGAGTACCATAACCTGCTGCTAGTGAAGGTCATGGAACATGAGTATGACCATTGCTGTTATTCAAACCACTCAATTCTGGCTTGTGGTCTTGTTTTCTCTTTTCTTCAGGGTGGGGTATCCTCTTGTAGTTTTTGGTCTGATCTGAAATATCCATTACCATGTTATAGGGTCCTCTCTCGATCCTTTTCAGGCTGACGAAATTGTGAGTAATGAGAAATTGAATTTCTCGTTGCTTATCAAGATATTGACTTTTAAGCCCTGAATATGGAAAAGCAGCTTTCAATACTCACAAATAAATTCCATATGCTGTCCACGGATTGGTGTAGATAGGGCACTGTGGAGCAGTTTGGAGGAAAAGAAGCAATTCTTTTGTTACAGATTGATGTGATTTGAGATATCACAGAGAACATGGAATCTCTGTTTCTATATTACCCAATTATATTCACAAGAGTGCTATACATGTTTGAAGAGTCACGTACTTCTCCATTTCGGTAACATCTATGGTGGTGCAAAATTACAATACTAACTAGATTATGAGAACAGTATTTGTAATTGCATTCCTTTGTGGCAAGTTTCTGAGTGGCACTATGCATCCTCACCAATAAAACTAGCAACACTAGTACTTTCAAGTACACAAGCCAATCTTTCCAGAACTTCACAGAAATATCTCCCAATATAAATAGCTCCTGGAGGAAGGTTAACATCTTGGATGTCTCCAAGAGTTTGTGAAAGACTTTTTACAACAATTTCTATTGCTTCTCTTTGCAAAAATGAGGAGATATAATGTTCCACCAAATTATAAGCTATTAGAATGTTGTCAATTATTGGATGCTTGCTTTACAATTGTGGACTGCTATGAAGCAAGGTCTGGGTTCCCACCAATTATTGTATTTTTCCTTCCCTTGTAATTTCCTTAAATTTCAACATTTGGAACAAACAATTTCAAAAAAATTCAAGATTTCAATTACTGTGAAACCTGAAAAGGTGGTATTAGTTCTTTGGGAAGTAAGTGTTGAATTGGATGGTTACTCAAGGTGGAAATGGCCTTTCAAGACACTAACAAAGCAAAGGTAAGATCAAAACAAAAGTGCCAATTCTAGAGGCTTTTTATACCACCCAGTGAACCAAGTTTGGCTGGAACTTGATATAATGGGCTACTTCAAACAAGTAAAAACCAACATGACATGCCTAATGTACATCAGCCATCACATAGGCCTCACAACAGATGCATTTCATGTTTGTTTCTCAATTGTCATGACTCATCAGTTTGTTCCAGTGTTGGGCAGATATTAGAAACGGGCCCACGATGGGTGTTAGGGCGGTTCTTAAGACTCATAACCATGGTTCTCAAAAAATGAAAAGACCCAGTTCTGGCATATAATCACCATTCTCGAACGAGTTGAAAAAATCAAATAACTGGCCAGCTGCCAGTTCTTTCATGAAAACCACAGGTTCTTTTAAGGTTTTTGAAATAACTGGGACAGACAATTTTTTGATTCTGATTTTTTTTTCCTAAGTACTGGTTTGTTCATTAGCTCTAACACACAAAAATCATCTTTAGCAGAGTAGAATTCTAAGTGGATTTCTTTTTTCAGTTTGAGATAAGTCAACCAATATTTTATTAGAAATAGGACTCTTAAAGGATTTCAGTCGTGCAGTAAAATGGAAAGGCCACCAATTTTGATTTCGTCTTTTTGTATCAGGAATCATGCCCATGAACTGAATGATCTTTAAATCTGCCTCAATGCTAAACTTTATGGCCTTGTATTGGCCCCAAGGTGAAAAAAGGATACAAACAAATTTGGGGAGAAAAATTGTGTAAATAAAAATCAAGGATGGGAACACATCCATCAAAAGTACAAGGCAAATGAGGACACAAGTAGACACAACCCAAAGAAAAAAAAAAGCAAACAATCAACCAAAATCAGGTAAAGATCCTATACAAAGGGGATTCATAGCTACAAAATGTCAATCAATGATAACAAAGAAGACCTAAGGTGAAAGAGTTGTCATCTACTACAAATCAGCTAGTGATGGAGGTGCACTGGCTACGATGTGTGGAAGAAATGAGGAATTTTGATCAAGTGTAGCAACTTGTTAAAGAATCGCTATGGCTTGCGCATGTTGTAAGGTTATGGACATGCGCTGTTGATAGTAAAAAACAAGCATTGAAGGGATTAAATAAGATTGTTGATGACACACATTAGTGATTTGTGCACAATTGGTCAACAATGAATTGAAATGAGAATGAAGACACCCATATGTCTCAATAGCAAGGGGAATGAAATCATTGCCTAATGATCACTCAACGTATGACCGTGTTTTCTCCTGAACAACCATCATCGTTGCATGTGTTGTCGTCATTGATATTCATTGCATCATATCTTTGCAAATCAAGTTAATAATGACTATGTCCATCAAAGTCCAGAAACCATTTCTAGTGATAAAGATATCCATTCATCATCAGGTGTGGCGAAAGAAAAGGTGGGAGATTTCCCTGTGAACATGTGTTCCACTCTCTAAAACAATAGATGCAATTATATCCAGAGTGTAGCATGGGCTATTATATGTTCATTCTCATAAGGGTACAAAAGCGAATGGGTACTTAGATCGTTAATGGTATGGACACATTTACATTGTGAAAGATGGGCAACTGTAGGATGTGGCAAGCCAAGATGAGTACATAATGTTGTAAGGAAGTGGGTTAGGGATAAACAAATGTAGGTGTGGTAGGACAAGCTAATAACCAAACATTTGCCCTTGGACTTGCACATGAATGGAGATGTGTTCGCATGATTTTTGAAGGATCGTTTATTAAAAGATAAGCAAATTCCTACTCAAGTGAGGGATTCGCCAAAGAAGCCTACAACTAGAGGTAAAACTAAACCACTAAACTTTCAAAAGTTAGGACTTGAAAATGGACAACCTAGGGTAAAAGGGCTCTAGTAGCTCATAATGTTATTTAGAACATAGAAATGTGAGTTTCAGCATGTATTATTACATCCAGAAGAATAGGGTGATCATCTTATTGGAAACGAATGATAAGTGTAGGAGCAAATAGAACCCAACATCCCAAGAATGCAGGGGCAACAATTTGAATTATAAAAGGAAGGTTGAACTCCCCCAAAAAAACAGGAAAAATGGTTTAACAATGAGTTAAGTGATCAATAGAACCACCAAAAGATCCCACACCAAATAACTTTTCCAACATAGCTATGGTACAAGTGTCAAACTCAATGTATTGTTGCAAAATACTTGGAGATGGAAACATTTTATGAAACAAATAGCCAAGGCACTAGGCATAGCACAATGAGAGCATTACAAAAGTTGCCTGAGGATTTGTAAGCATAAGGACACAAAATATCATCCCAAGATCTTCATGAAAAGCTTTAGGCACAAACGACTCAATGAATGATCTAGATCCCACCATTTTGCCCAAAATATGAAAATCGAAGTCAAGAATAAAAAAGTCAAAAGGAAATGATTTAGAATGGTCCAACCCCTATGGAGACCAAGTTACACACTTCATTGGCTACATTGAAAACCTTAATGTTGAAAACTCTTCTTGCAATTGTGAAAAAAAAAGAGAACCACATTTGATGTAAAAACCTATTATATGCGTATCATTTTCCAACTAAAGGAAAACACAAGTAGGGTGGGTTGTTGTTGTGGGGCAAAGAACGCAAAGGTGCACTAAAACAAACAACATTTTTGTCGCAACCCTAGCCTTGGGCTTGCGACCAAAGTAAGGGTTTGCAAAGGTGCGGGCCAAGAGTGAAGCTCGAAAGTCACATTTCATGCTCTCAAAAATGTAGGAGGGTGTGAGGGAATGAACCCACACACTTCCAAGTGGGTTCCCACTTTGAGAGTTGGAGTCCTAATGGACTTTTACTCCCAACCACTAAAAGTCAAAAATCGTCCTAATTTACTTATGTGCAAGTGGCGTTCCACATATCATTGAAAAGCTCTCAATGAGGGTTACAATTTTGCTTTAGACCTAACCTCAATCAGAGGTCTTCACAAAAAGTTATGGCCCTCTAAAGTTATAAGAATCCCAATTTCGAGAATTTCAGGATTCCCAAGGACTCCCAACTTGGGATTCCTAGGACAAAATGACATTTGGGTGTAGGCCCCATGCCCAGGCACAAAAAATATTGTAAGGGGGAAGGTGGTGGTTTCTTCCAAGTTCGGGCCGTGATGAGTCTTATGAGTTTGTGTGTGTTCGTGGCTCGTCTATGCACCAAAAGTGTTCCAGCTACACACTAACCAACTTGTTGTTTGGTTTGTGCAAGTCTGTGTGAATAATCGACTCGCTTGTCATTTGTCCTAATCCCCATCCCAGAGCCCCAACGCGCCCTTCTACCCCCGAAATGTTATGAGCTTGGGAACGTACTCCAACTCCTTATCCTTTCGATGTTTTCACCTTTGGATTCACAAGGAGTTTGGGGGTGCATCAATTCTTCCCAATGGGTCCCCTTGTCATGTACCTGATTTTGACAAAATGACAATGAAATCCCCATGTTGGAAAGCCTAAAAAAAATACAATGCAGATGGACCTGTGTGAAATTGTTGAACAAACAAGAAAAGTTGATTTAAAAAACCGAATGAAAACCATCATTCCTAAAAAATGGCTAATTGTGACATCAAATTGTAGGCATTATGGATAATCATCTATAGCACCACCCTTTAAGTGCAAATCTAACATCATTCGATGCCATGAACCATGGTCTCACACCTGCCATGAATCGTTATACCAAACTAATGAGGATTAAAATGTTCCGTGAAAGTATTTGTAAACGAATAGTTAATGTGTGGCCAACTAAGCGATAGGTCACTTCATTGATTGCAATGGGATGTATGCCTTTAGACTATTTCTCTAACGTTAAAAATCAAAATGCAAAAATCAAACATGACATTAAAGGTGGAACATCACTTCAAACAATGTGCCCACATACTTAAAAAAAAAGGTCAAAACCATTTTGCTGAATCCTTTGGGATAGAACAATATCATAAAAGTTCATACACCATACCCAAGGGGCCACTGGAAAAAAAAAAGTGGTGAACAAACCAAGGCAAAGATATATGCCTCTTGATTTAAAATAATATTCGTTTTAGAATGAAAATCATCAACAAAAGGGGGGGAGATCAACTTCAAAAAGTGCATGGAAAAAGTGAAGGATTCCCATGGTCTCGTCAAATGGAACTGCATGTGTGTTTGGGGCTAATGCATGTACTACTCAAACATATTCTTTTACATGAACAAAGGCCCATGTGTGGCGTAATTATGTTAATTGAAATGGGGTAGGATTTTAAATTGATTCTAAACATTTGTGAGAAATTAAAGCGAATGTTCCAATTATGTGATATTCTTGTAATGTTTCCTAGTTGTCACCCATGTATTGACACAAGTGAACATGAATATCTTGGTGGCCTCTTGTCACCAATGTCAATGCCATGGGGTTCATTTTTTTGAATGTTCATCCATGACTTTTATTGAACTTATACTTAACTTTTAATTTACTTTCAGATCATCTTTAATTAACTTCCAATTAAATTTTAATTCACTTCTAGTTAAATCCGAATTAACTCCCACTCAACTTCAAATTAAGTTCCAGTTAACTCCCAATTGATTTTTAATTAAGTCACAATTAAGTTTCAATTAACTCATAGTTGACTATAAATTAAGAAGGTTTGATGTACACATAGAAATCTCCTTGAAATTTTTTTTGAGCTAGGTTCCCAAGGGGGTATAAATAGAAGTAAGACCTCTCATTTCCTTTAGTTTGTTCAACATTAGTTTTAGGCACAATCTTACACCATAACCTTGTCATGTTCTTTACATGTTCATGTTTGCATATGTTAGCACGATAAAAATATATTTTCACATTTGTCCTACACATCTTGTGTTTTTATTTTTAATTCTTGTGTTATTGTTTTTAAATCACATAATCTTGTCTTGTTTCTTGTTTGAAAGTTAAACTTAGACCTTTCCTTTAGCTTTTGTTTTTGTGATTCTTGATGTTCTTGACACCTTTCTCATCACCCATGAAGGAAAGGACAAAACATCAAAAAAAAAATTATAAAAAAAAAGTGAACTACACTATCAAAAAAATTGAATGTTAATCAAAATAAAAGGATTTCCAATTTGTAGCCCTTGGGGCTTTAACATTTATTAATATCTTGACATCAATGTTCTAGCATTTATTTGTAAAGCCAACAAACAAGCCAAAAATGCTCAAAGTTGGCCTCAACCTTTTTCGACCCTGACTCCTAGTGTAAAGCTGGCCTACCTACAACTTAAAATGTTTACACAAAGATATTTTTTCTGCAACAATCTCATACTTAGATATTACATGTTGTACAAAGTTCTCTTCATCTCCCCAAGTTCCAACCATGTTTTGAGTCTCCATTGCCACATTGTGCATCTATGTATCAACCAGCACTATTGTGCCGGTATTACAATCAGCTACAAATATTCATTGTAAGGGAGGCATGTGCACATGTGGACATGATACAAACACGGGGGTGTTTCACCCACATATGAATAAGTCAAATATGAAGTGATTTTGAATATTGACATGCACCACAAGGATAGAGTGCACACTAAGAATTTTATAATATCTTTTGGCTGATTCCAATTAGTTTTTCTTTTTCACTTTGTGAGGACATATGCTTTGGCCTAGCCAACCTCAATCTATCACTAAAACAGTCAGTTGGTTATGCAATTTATTGGCCTTGCCTTGATAGGCAAGGATATTGTGTTTAGATTCATTATAGAGTATATATAGTAGCTTAAGGGATTTTGACCCCTAGGTGATAGGTCTATTTTTATATGAGGATTCTTGAAAGATGATATTTTGGCTTGTGTTGAAACTTGAGATTAGTTATAAAGTTGTAATACCATGAAGGATTTTGATTTTTATAAGAGGAGTCTTTGAAGATTATATTTTTGCATGATGAAATATTTGAGTTTCCACAATTCTTCTTTTGCCTTAAGATACATTTTAATGTAAATGGCAAGGCCTCAGTGTGTCACACCCCTTGTTTTTATGTAGGCATAATATGGGTATCCTTGCCCATGGGCATGTACATAGTGGTGGGTTCCCACTAGGTGAACAAGTTCCAAACCAAAACTTTTGAACCGTAAACAACATTGATTGACTAATTATGATTTTCATATCATTGTTAGGGGGAATGACAAATTATTCCCAAAAATCATCATATTTGTTAAGGTAGGAAAAGTTGAGTTTTTAAATGAGATCTCAAAACTCAGATTGCCAGATTGGGGCTCATGTATGTATGTAAAGAGAAACTGCATAGAGAAACCCATGAGAAGAAAAAAAAGTAAATATTGTCTATGCATAAGCCTCTGGGTTGGCTTTCAATTCGGCACCAATCACTTTGCACACTAGGATATACATCTGCTTCTGGCTTTCAGGAGGGCCTGCATCGCCAGCTGCTATGTATGTGACAGTCCAAACTGCATCGGATGTACCCTCAACAGCTCCAGGGCCAACTACTTGGATGGTCTTCAGATAAGGATAGTGGGGATCACCTTTTAAGGTCGATACACCCATAGTCTTGGTTGCATCATCAGAGAAGTCCAACCGCTCCCACAATTCTCCAGCCAGTGGGACAGCTGCACAAAGTCATATCATATACGTAAGGAAAACAACAACTATGAAAATTGCATATTCAAATCTCACCAACAATTTCTATGCATATAGTGTAAAATTATATGTTTCATTATTATCAAGAATTTCAGGAAAACATTAAATGGGTCATGCAAAAACCAATAGTATTTGGTTTATTTACTTTTCAAGAAAAATCTTAGCAAAAAATTTTTTTTGTTTGGAAAACACATGGACATGGGAATTTAGGTTTGATGAAAAAGGGTATGCGAATCATCAAAGACAATTTTCCATACCAGGGCCAAGCTTGACGATGTGGATGCGACCAGGTTTACCATAGTATTGTCCTGAGATGTTTGTAGCAGATTCAAAGAGATCAGGCAAGTACTTGGGCACGATGTAGTCCAAGTTGTGGACAGCCTTCCATACAGCATCTGGGGATGCATCAATAGTTTCGGTGTGGGTCAAAGTCTGTCTTGCCTTAACTGCTTGCTCCAAAGTCTTCAACACCTTAACAAATCCCTGCTTCATGTGTTCAGGAGCGGGTGCATCTCCAACTGGTTCATATGTGCATGTCCAGGTTACCTCCGCGGATGATTTTCCAGTAGAGACAGACTTTATCACACTGCTAACATTCTTATACTGAGGATGACCTCCGACAATTGAGTACCCACAAGACTTGCTCTCCTCGTCAAAAAAGTCCAAACGCTCTTTCCATTCGCCAGCATGTGGGATAGCTATACAAGAATCCAACCAAACAGTGAAAACAAGGGGTGTGTCACACTGTGGCCTTGCCATTTGCATTAAAAAGTATCTTAAGGCAAAAACAGAATTATGAAAACTCAAATATTTCACCATGCGAAAAATATAATCTTCAAAAGATCCTCTAAAACAAACCAAAATCCCTCAAGATATTATAACTCTATAACTAATCTCAAGTTTCAACACAAGCCAAAATATCATCTTTCAAGAAATCCTCATATAAAAATAGACCTATTTGGTAGGGGCCAAAATCCCTTAAGCTACTATACTCTATAGTGAATCTAAACACAATATCCTAGGCAAGGCCCACCAATGAACAACTGATTGTACATCCAGTGGAGAATCCTCAAAATCCAGTGAGAAAATCTCCAAAGCATATTACAAACCAAAAAGAATTCTACCAAACCAAACCCAAAACAAAAATTCACCAAAAAAACAACCCAAAACAAAAACAAAACCACTCTACGAAGATCTTATATTTGGTTCAAGAGTGGGTTGGAGATTAGAGTTTGGTAACACCAAATGAAGCAACTCTAAACCAGAGGGTACGCAGGTTGTAATACCAGGGCCTGGTTTGATGAGGCGAATGCTGCCTGGCTCACCAGCAATCCCTTCAATAAAGGTGCTTTTGGTGAAGAACTGAGGCTCCAAGGCAGGGAGGATTTCATCTAATTGCTTGTTAACCTCCCAAATGTCATCAGCTGAGACCTCAAGTACCACAGTGTGCGAAAGTGTGTGCTGCTGAACCATGTTGCTGAAATCACAAAAACAAAAAAAGTTCTAGAACAAAAAAATTTATAGAGTTGTGAGCTCAAGAAACAGAGAATGGAAACAAAGAAACAGTTGATCAATACCAGCTAGCTAGCTGCCAAATTCTCACTTTTCTGAGAGGAAGAGTGTTGTGTGTGTGGGCGCGCGTTTGTTTGTGTGTGTGTGTGTGTGTGCGCGCGCGACAGAGATAGGCTTGAGTGCAAGACCCAAGCTCAACTTCACAAATCTAAGTGAGAAATATGGAAGAAGGGGAGCTCTTTAAATACTTGGTTGAGTTCCATAAGGGAATTGGGATAGAACTCCAAACTGCACTGGATTTCAGGTCAGTCAAGATGAGACAGTACCTAGTACCTTGGCTACCCTGGTCATTTATTTTTGCAGTGAATCGGGTCGTCGTCGTCGTCTTTGCTCACTGAGAAGAGCGTCACTCCTCTTCTTCCTCTTTTCTGCGAAGAAGCTCTCTCGCTCGATTGAACTCGTGCGTGACTTGAATTCATGTTTATTAATAACAAAGGCGATGATGATGACGACGACTACGTATCATCCACCATTCCAAGTCTCACAAGACACCGCCCACTTCCAATACACGAATCACTGGGGTGTCTGAGATGCACTCAGGATTTCAAGGATTGTGGACCTGAAACTTTCAGCCTTGGTTTACTAAATGTGGATTGCTTTGTCATGGGTGGGTGATGATGATACCATCGTGTTCATCACACACAATTTGGTGCAAGTCTTGTTCAAGTACATTCACACCCAACCTTTCTATGTGGGTTACGCAGGTTATGCAAGCAAAATTCATTGCCAGACTATCATTCTCTTATGAAATGGCTTTTTGGTAGAGCTGGCTAAGCAAATCAGTTATCCCCTTGCCAAAGAGTTCGCCAAAATACAGGATTCTTGTATCCAAAGGTGTTGCAATACTTTCCCTCTGAGCTTTTCTCTTGTTCAAGGGTATCTATCATGCTTGTTTTAGGGTTTAGGGTTCGAGCAATAATCTTAGCTACACCCATCTGTCGGAGATAGGGTTTGTCTTCAGACTCTGCTACTTTTGACAGATTTTCTTCTGGAGTGAGAAAACCATTAGTTAGAGATGCTGTCACCAATTTGGGCTAACATGAAAATTTCTTAGCACCAGCTTGTTTGGTTCTGTTTTCACAACTGTGCTGCCAAGGCTGTTGTGTCACTGATCGTTTCAACACCCTGTTCATAGATGAACTCAAGGATGATGCTGTGCACCAGGTACCTGCATTTCTTTGGAGGTGATGATCACATTTATGCATGTGTGGCAGAGCTTGGAGTTCCTCTTATAAAAGAAACCGTTTTCATCAGGTACTACCAGAACCCAAAATTCTTCTTTCCCATTCCTGACATCGGGTGGTTTTTTCAGAATTTTCTGCTCTGTCTTGGGTGAAGGCATGCAGTATATTTCATCTTCAATCTCACACCTCAAGTCATATCTAAAGAGAGCAACAAAGCAGCTTACCAGATATGGTTGACTGGGTAGTGCAGCCTGACATAAGAAGGGATGAATTGGGGATTCTGGCCGCCCACCCAGTAACTCCACCGGTTTCTCTCCATCACTTGGACTTCATTCCTGAAATCTTCCCCAAGACAACAACCAAAACCGTCACCAAAGTGGAAGCGGTGAAGTACTTACTGGATGAAGCCACAGTGGACCAGGCAAGCATTCTCTAGCAGTCAATTTGCTATGACCAAAAAGCAGGAGTGGTCAATTGCTGTTTCCTGGGGTTATGTTGTTGAAGTGTACAAATGGTTCATAAGTCCCTTAACCCTCCAAAGACATGCCAGAACATTTTTGTCATGGTACCATGAAAATGATGAAGGAACATTTTTTTTATCAATACCTGGGAGATTGCAGTGGATTCCAGTGTAAAGGACAGCTGGTCTAAAGGAGCTCTGAAATTCTATAATGTAGCACATGAACATTCAACTAGAGGTTTAGGGTTTAGGGTCTCTTTGAAATCAAAGAAGTGACACTCCTAGCGAGTTCCTTTCTACTGCTGAAGAAAAGCACATGCTAATCTTCTGCCGGGTTCAACTCACTGCTTTCCTCTTACTCCTCTTAGTTGAAAGGACCTGCTTTGTGTGCTCGGTTATGAGCATTAAGTGTTGGCATGACAAATTCACAGAGACTAGGAGCACAAAGAGAGGTGGGTCTTTCTGACTGACTAGGGAATTCCATGTATCGCAAATAATGCTACACAACATTTGGAAACCATCTTAGAAATTGAACTAGCAGTTGGACTGAAGGAGTCCCACACATGTGGAGCTCAACACTTGCAGAATACTCTCAATTGTTGGTAATATGGCATATTAAACAATCACAGGGTCATCCAAATTTATCCTCTGACCAGAGGATGAAAGCTTGTGGATCCTTTAATATCCTGTTCTTGGTTGAAATGAGTCGGAACCTGAGAGGAAGTTTGACAAAGAATTGGGAGGCTTTTAATACCACCCAGTTGACCAAGTTTGGCTGGAACTTGATATAATGGGCTACTTCAAACAAGTAAAAACCAGCATGACATGCCTAATGTACATCAGCCATCACATAGGCCTCACAACAGATGGATCTCATGTTTGTTTCTCAGTTGTCATGACTCATCGGTTTGTTCCAGTGTTGGGCAGATATTAGAAACGGCCCCCATTGGTTATTAGGGCGATTGTTAAGACTCATAACCATGGTTCTCAAAAATCAAAGACCCAGTTCTGGCATGTAAACACCGTTCTCAAAAGAGTTGAAAAAATCAAATAACTGGTGAAATAACTGGTTCTTTCATGAAAACCACAGGTTCTTTTAAGGTTTTTGAAATAACTGGGACCAACAATTTTTTGATTCTGATTTTTTTTCCCCTAAGGACTGGTTTGTTCATTATCTCTAACACACACAAATAATCTTTAGCATAGTAGAATTCTAAGTGGATTTCTTTTTTCAGTTTGAGATAAGTCAACTAATATTTTATTACAAATAGGACTCTTAAAGGAATTCAGTCTTGCAGTAAAATGGAAAGGCCACCAATTTTGATTTCGTCTTTTTGTATCAGGAATCATGCCCATGAACTCAATGATCTCTTAAATCTGCCCCAATGCTGAACTTTATGGCCTTGTATTGGCCCCAAGGTTAAAAAAGGATACCAACAAATTTGGGGAGAAAACTTGTGTAAATAAAAATCAAGGATGGGAACACTTGCATCAAAAGTACCAGGCAAATGAGGACACAAGTAGACACAATCCAAAGAAAAAACAAAAGCAAACAATCAACAAAAATCAGGTAAAGACCTTATGCAAAGAGGATTCATAGCTACAAAATGTCAATCAATGATAACAAGAAGACCTAAGGTGAAAGAGTTGTCATTTACTACAAATCAGGTAGTGATGGAGGTGCACTGGCTATGATGTGTGGAAGAAATGAAGAATCTCAATCAAGTGTAGCAACCCGTTGAAGAATCGATATGGCTTGAGCATGTTGCAAGGTTATGGACATGTGTTGTTGATAGTAAAAACCAAGCATCAAGGGGATTAAATAAGACCATTGATGACACATGACAATGGTTTGTGCACAATTGGTCAACAATGAATCAAAACAAGAATGAAGACACCCATACGTTTCAATAGTAAGGGCAATGAAGTCATTGCCTAACGATTGTTCAATGTATGACCGTGTCTTCTCTTGAACAACCATCATTGCTACATGTGTGTCATCAATGTTCTTTGCACCATATCTTTGCGAATTAAGTTAGTAATGGTAATGTCATCAAGGCCTAAAAATCGTTTCTAGTGATAAGGATATCCATTTGTCATCGGGTGTGGTGAAGGAAAAGGTGGGAGACCTCCCTCTAAACATGTGTTCCACTTTCTAAAACAATAAATGCAATAGTATCCGAAGTGTATCATGGGCTGTTATATGTTCATTCTCATAAAGGTACCAAAGCAAATGGGTACTTAAATCATTAATGGTATGACCACATTAACATTGTGAAAGATTGACAACTATAAGATGTGGCAAGCCAAGACAGGTACATAGTGTTGTAAAGAAGTCGACTAGGGATAAATGAAATGCAGGTGTGGTAGGACAAGCTAATAACCAAACAACTACTCCTGGACCTACACATGAATGGAGATGTGTTTGCATGATATCTGAAGGAACGTTTATTAAAAGAGAAGCAAAGTCATGCTCATGTAAACAATCCACCAAATAAGCTTATAACTAGAAGTAAGACTAAACCACTAGGCTTTCAAAGGGTGGGACCTGAGAACAAACAACTTAGGGTAAAAGGGCTCTAGCATCTTGTAATTCTATCTGGAACGTAAAAATGACAATCTTAGCATGTGTTATTACATCCAAAAGAATAGGGTGATCCTCCCTATTAAAAATGAGTGATATGTGTAGGAGCGAACAGAGCCCAACATCCCAAGAATGTAAAGGCAATAATTCGAACTACAAAAGGAAGGTCGAATTCGCCCAAAAAATAGGAAGAATGTCCTAACAACGAGCTAAGTGATCAATAAAACCACCAAAAGATCCCACACCAAATAACTTTTCCAACATATCTATGTTACAAGTATCGAACTCAATTTATTATTACAAAATACCTAGAGATGGAAACATTCTATGAAGCAAATAACCAAGGCACTAGGCATAACACAACGAGAACATCGCAAAAGCTACTTGAAGATTTGCAAGCATAGGGAAACAAAATATTGTCCCAAGATCTTCATGAAAAGCCTTAATCATAAACAATTAAACGAATGATTTGGATCCCACCAATCCGCCCAAAATATGAAAATTGAAGTCAAAAATAAAAAAGCCATGAAGAAGTGATATAGAATGGTCCAACCCCTATGGAGACCAAGTTACACATTTCGTTGATTCCACTGCAAGACCTAATGCTGAAAAAAACCTCTTACAATTGTAAAAAAACAAGAACTACATTTGATGCAAGACCTATTATGTGTGTATCATTTGCCAATGGAAGGAAAACACAAGTAGGGTGAGTTATTGTTGTAAAACAAATAATGCAAAGGTGGGCTAAAACAAACAACATTTTTCACAATGGGTCCCCTTATCATGTACCTGATTTCAACAAAATGACAATGAGATCCCATGTCGAGAAGTCTAAAAAAAATACAATGGAGATGGGTGTGCGTAAAATCGTCATAAAACTTGGAAAAGTTTATCTAAAAAACTAAGTGAAAATTGTCACTCCTGAAAAATGGTTGATTGTGACATTGAATTATAGGCATTATGGACATCCATTTATAGCACTACCCAATTTGGGTGCAAATCAAACATCACTTGAACACCATGAACCATTGTTTCACACCCACCATGAATCATTACACCAAAATAATGAGGACTAAAATGTTTCGCGAAAGTATCCTTAAATGAATAGTCAATGTGTGGGCACCTAGGTGATAGGTCATCTCATTGATTGCAATGGGATGTATGCCTCTAAATTGTTTTTCTAATGTTAAAGATCAAAATGCAAAAAACAAACATGACATTAAAAGTGGAACATGACCTCGAGCAATGTGCCCACATACTTTTTAAAAAAAGTCAAAGCCATTTCGTAGAATCCTCTAGGACAAAATAATATTGTAAAAGCTCATACACCATACCCAAGGGGCCACTGGAAAAAAAAGTGGTGAACAAACCAAAGGAAAGATAAATGCTTCTCAATCTAAAGTAACCTTTATTTCAAAATGAAAATCATCAACGAAAGGGGGGGGGGGGATCCACTTGAAGAAGTGCATAGAGAAGGCGAAAGGCTACTATGGCCTCGTCAAATGGGGCTATAGGTGTGTTTGGGGTTAGTGCATGTACTCCTTGAACATATTCCCTTACATGAACAAGGGCCCATGCGTGGCGTAATTATGCTAATTGAAGTGGGGTAAAATTTAGAAGCAAATCTAAACATATGTGAGAAATCAAAGCCAATGTTCTAATTGTGTGTTCTTCATGTAATGTCTCTTAGTTGTCATCCATGTATTGACACAAGTGAATGCAAATTTCTTGGTGGCCTTTTGTCACCAATGTCAATGCCATGGGGTTCATTTTTTTGAATGTTCATCCATGACTTATATTGAAATTGTACCTAATTTTTAATTTAGTTTCAAATCACTTTTAATTAATTTCCCAATCAATTTCGAATTAAGTTCTACTTAATTCTTAATTAACCCTTGTTAATTCCCAGGTGACTCTTAGTTAAGTCATAGTTTATTTTCGATTAAGTTTCAATTAACTCATAGTTGACTTTTAGTTACGAAGGTTTGATGCACACATAGAAACCTCCTTGGAAGTTTTTTTTGAACTAAGTTCTCAAAAGGATATAAATAAACATAGGACCTCTCATTTCTTTTAGTTTGTTAAACATTAATTTTAGGCACAATCTTACACCATAGCCTTGTCATGTTCTTTTCATGTTCATGTTTGCATATATTAACACAATAAAAATCCATTTTTATATTTGTTTTGCACATCTTGTGTTTTTGTTTTTAGTTTTAATTTTTGAATTACATAATCTTGTCTTGTTTTTTGTTTCAAAGTTAAACTTAAACCTTTCTTTAACTTTTGTACTTATAATTCTTCATGTTTTTAACACCTTTCTCATCACCCCTCAAGGAAAAGACAAAACATCAAGAAAGGAATAATTTTAAAAATGTCAATTTGTAATAACAAAAAAATCGAATACTAATCGAAATAAAAAGATTTCCAATTTGTAGCCCCTGAGCTTTCAACATTTATTAATATCCTAACATCAATGTTCTGGCATTTCTTTGTAACTTCAAACCAACAAACAAGCCAAAAATGCTCAAAGTTGGCCCCAAGTTTTTTCGACCCTGACTCCTAGTGTAAAGCGAGCCTACCTACAACTTAAAAGGTTTACACGAAGATATTTTTTCTGCAACAATCTCAGACTTAGATATTACATGTTTTACAAAGCTCTCTTGATCTCCCCAAGTTCCGACCGTGTTTTCAGTCTCCATTCCCACATTGTGCATCTATGTATCAACCAGCACTGTTGTGCCGGTATTAGAATCAGAACTCCAAACTGGACTGGATTTCAGCTCAGTCAAGATGAGACGGTACCTAGCACCTTAGCTACCCTCGTCATTTATTTTTGCACTGAATCTTGTCGTCGTCGTCGTCTTTCCTGACTCAGAAGAGCGTCACTCCTCTTCTTCCTCTTTTCTGCGATGAAGCTCTCTCGCTCGATTGAACTCGTGCGTGACTTGAATTCATGTTTATTAATAACAAAGGCGATGATGATGACGACGACTACG
>Ga0116231_10005294_pt1 | contig 25466 bp, 10 predicted proteins | sample S1TSphgellanicum_2_FD_89695 | JGI IMG/M metagenome (GOLD analysis project Ga0116231, IMG submission 89695) | Host-associated microbial communities from peat moss isolated from Minnesota, USA - S1T2_Fd - Sphagnum magellanicum MG | ecosystem: Host-associated > Plants > Peat moss > Unclassified... | reverse complement strand
GAGGATGAAAAAAAATAGTTAACTTAGAGGTTGTCACAACCCGAGGATGAAAAAAAAAAGTTAACTTAGAGGTTGTCACAACCTGAGGATGAAAAAAAAAAGTTAACTTAGAGGTTGTCACAACCCGAATATGAAAAAAAATAGTTAAAGTAGTTAACTTTGTAGTGGTAGAAGGTCTGAAAGACTTGTAATCCTTTTTCAAAGTAATCCCTTTGGCTCCTAGTCATAGGTTTTGACCCAGAAAAAGCTGAATTTTTTCTGACAATTTTTGCAAAGTTGAAAATAATTTAATTTATGCCAAAGTCACCCAAGTATTATAGTAGTTTACCCAACATTCTTCCTAGTGACCATTGACATTTTTCTTGATCCCCCCATTGTTAAAAAATAAATAAAAATCATTTCCACCCATGCATGTGCTTTGTGATTTGAAAAACTAAAAGTAGAATAAGTTTTTAGCCTTAGTGCTTCAACATACTTCTTGCCATCCTTATTGTCTTTTGACATTATATATTCCAATGCTTGATTTTGGTTTAAGGATTCCAGATTCCAACATCTTTCAATGCCCATTGCCTCTCAAAAAAAACTTTTTTTTCATGTCCAACTTGGTGTTCTTGGTGTTTTTTGGCATGCCTTTCTAATCCCCCAACTATCCCCCATTGCCATTTTGCAATCCTTTGTTAATGTTCTTGTCTTCCCATCCATTCCATTGTTTCTCATCAGTTTCAAAGTTTGTTCAAATGTGTTTTCATTGTCAAATTCAATCTTAATTGGGTCATCCCTAAACCAAAACACCTCATTTATTTTTATTTTTATTAGGGATGTGCTTTGAGATATTTGGTAACTTAACATCTCATCTTGAAATGTCTTATCAAGACTTCAATTTGATAACCTTACTGTTGAATAATCACAATGGTTTAAATGCTTGAGAAACTTTGGAAATGTTAAATTTGTTTAGTTTGAAAACAATATTTTAAAGATAAATTAAGTTGATTTAAAAAAATTAAACATGTATATTTATTCATTGATTTAACCTTATATGTAAATATATGAAATTTCATGATTAGAAACCCAACCTTTTTACATGAATGGTAATATTACACATACATTATTGAAAATTACCATTCAATTGTGTCTATTTGGAAGGCATGCACTTGGATAAACATGATGGTTGACATTTTTGTTCATTTTTATGCAAAATGTTGGTTTTATAAAAAAATGTCATCAATGTTGACACCATTTTCGAATACTTTTTTTTTCCCCAATAATCTTATTTCAAAACTCCAATGTAACAACTTCATTTCCTTCAATAGAATCTAACATTAGGAATCTAGTACACAAATGATCATGTGACTGATTAAAAGAAACAACATTGAATAGAAGATTAACTAATTAGTATAACCTTGCAATTATGAATGTGCTTGAACGAAAGAATTTATATTTAATAAGATTGCATGAAACATTACAAAATTGGTAGCTCAAATGACAATGTGATCATAGAGTAATTTAATAAAAACAAGACATCATAAGATTATGTAAATGCTTACACAATTGATAAAATAAGTGACAATGTGGTTGATTGAATGAAGAAATGCATGACAAGATTAGATGGAAGATTATAAATTTGTTAATCAAGTGATGATGTGATTGATTGAATGAGAACCAATGCATTTGATGATGTGTTCAATTGAATGAAGCAATACATGACAAATTGAAGATATGATTGTCTAATATGTTATTGGATCAAATGGAAGCTTACAAATTTGGTAATGAATTGTCAATGTGATTGATTGAATGAAGTAATACATGACAAAATGAAAAGGTGATTACTTGAATAAAGGAATACATGATACACTTTGCATTTTGATTACATTTAAATGAAACAATATAAATCAAGAATGTGTGCGGTCATGCCAACTTTTTTTTTTTTCCAATTTTGTCAAGTAGGTGGATTGGTGATAAAATATGACGAACATTTCGCCAAATTTGGCTAGAGGTCCAAAAGAAAAAAATATTGTAAAAAATCATGCTTGGTTTTGGCAACTAATAGGAATTCATTGTTTAAATATGGCAACATGTGACTTTGTTTCCTCTAAATATGGCCCAAAAAAATTTCTCAATAAATGCCTTTGTATAATTTGCATTTGGTTTCTTTCGGCCACCATAATGCAAAACTTTGCCCCCAAAAAGACAATGGTGGTCACATAAACATAACATGGATTTTATTTTAAATATTTCATGCACCAAATATGTATAAACCAATTTTATTTTTTTCACACTATGGGTTTTAACAACCTTAATCCCAATGTATCACACCTATCCAAGCAACCTTTGATACAATATGTCAAAATTTTAAATCCTTCCAACTTTGGACAACATGGTGTGATATGATTAACATGGAAACATTTTGGGCAATGTTCAAGAAAACTAAAACAAATTTCTTCTTGCCCAACCAATTTATTTATTTGAAAAAACATTTGACTTAAACATCCTTACCAAAAATTCATCTTGAACAACATCAACAAACCTAAAAAATATTAAATGGCCACACCAAAATGATGTCAAATTCCAATGTCAACCATCAACTTCAAAATGTTTAATGTAAAAAATTTCAGCATAAAAAAAACTAAAATTTTCATTTTTTTAGAATAATAAATATTATTTATTTATTTATTAATAAAAATAGTTATATGATGATTTTTTCTCAATTCAATTTTGGTCTTAAAAACATTCATTCCCAACTTGAAAAAAAAATTGGCCAAAAAACATGAACATCTTTGCACCAATGGTTTTTTGGTGGTGATTTCAGTTTATTTTGTGAATTTTATTTTGAGAAATACAATAAATGTTTTTTTTATCTATTAAAAAAAATTCTTTCATAAAGTGATTTTTTTGCAAAAGCAACATTGGTATGAACACTTTAAAGGAAAAAAAGTTCACAAAATTTAAATGGGTTGATGTGTCTTGGGATAATGAGACATGAATTTCATGATATGAAAAGGCAAATATAAAAGGCTTTTAACATGGAGTTGTTAAGTTGAACACCATACTCAATAGATTATGCCAAAAACCTCCATATACTAATGTCAATGTCTCGTCACTAGAATTTTCAATCAAATATGTAACATATGCACATTATTTTTATACATTTGCACAACTATGGCAAATACTAAAGGAAACAAACTAGATTACAAAGTTTTGTTCTCAAAGGTGCAAATCAACATATTTGATTATTCAAATAATGAATAATAAAAAACACCATGGACCATGGTGGGGAAAACATATTATTCAATTGAAGTGCAACTCAAATTGATTAACATTTGTGGTTTCATGATTTCAAGTCCCCATTAGTATATAGATGTGTGGGAAAATTGAAAAAATGCACATGACATTTAACATGTAAAAAATAATCTTGAATCCAAGAAATGCATGGCATTGTTACGATGAAGACATTGTTAATTAAATTACATGTTTTAAAAAATATTTTGTGCAATATTTTATGTGCTTTATGAATGATGATTATACAGTTTATATAATAATGGCTTTACACCAATAATAATAATATATATATTTGGTGTGTTTAATTAAGAATATATATTTTTGCTTCAAATGATAATCTATTCATTCAATAATTTGTTTCAATTGAACTTATAAAGTTTTTTGTTCAATTCATGGTATATTATAACCATTTAATTTACTAAGTGCTTCTAAGTTAAAATATATGTTTATAATATTGCATGATATATAAAATTATGATTAAGGTTTTTGGACAAGGTTATGGGAAGATTCAAAATGGCTTCATTTAATTGGAAGGCAAATAAGATGTTGAAGCAAAATCATCAAGAAAGAAATAACACCATTTCACATGCACAAGTTATATTTGATTTTTTGTTAATTTTAATTTATAGCCATGTGGTTTGAGTTATCATTCAAGTAGGCCTTCAATCCCATAAAAGACATGAACATAAAACATGAAAATGAGGTCATATCAATGATGGCCACTTTTTTATGTGGACCCACCAATCATAACATTTATATTATAAACAAATAATGAAAAATGAATGTCAAGATTAAGTCTACACATTGGTGTGTATATAATTACTTGTAATCAAATTTTAGATTGAAATTATACTAACTAAATGGATGCAATCTTTTAAATTATTTTATGACCATGTATATCATGTTCCAAGGCCCTATATTTGATAAATTCATAATTTGTCCAAAAAATTTATGTTCACATCGGAACACAAGTTGTGTCTATGCAAGATAATCATAAATAAGATACTAGAAGTTAAATGGACACAAGATTTCATATATAATTGTAACAAATTTTAGATATATGTGGAGATAAGTGGTCCAAACATGAATATCAACCTTCAAGCTACATATTTTATCTTGTGTTGTTTAAAATGCAAAAGAAGATTGTGAAAATGGTCAAATTATGCAATATGCAAATGAATTGATTGGTCAAATGTAATGAAATTTTTCAAAAACTTTACCTTAATGTACTACCGATCAATGAACTCATGAAACTTTTTAGAAAACTCCATGGCAATAATATTTTGGTTCAAATTGATGGTCTATCTATTTTAATCATTTGTAACCTTTTAAAAACTTTGTAATAACATTTTTTCTTGTGAATTCACATATCTTACATTAGTTTCCTATTTATTGTTTTCTTTACAATCATGACCATTGTCTGAGGAACAATTATCTTGATTAAGCAAAGACTTTTAAAATATTAATCAACATATATTAATGCAAATGAACTCTTTGTCACTTTGCATGTCCTCGGAATGATACTAGTGCATATAGTGACACTTACAAGGATGAAAAATGTTATTAATCCTTCATGAAGCAAGTTCATGTGGGGTGAAAACATGGTCAAGTAGATAGTCTTTGTTCCTAATCACAAAAAATACAATTAGGTATAAAAAAAAACTTTGATGTATTGAAATTTTAAATAATATTTAATAAATAATTAATATGAGGATAATATTTCACTTTATTGTTATAATTTTGAAAAATCACCATTTTCAAGTATATTTATAAAAAATACACCTACTTACATGGCATTCCTAGTTTTACAAAAAAAAGTTGCAAATAAATAAAATATTGATTTAAAAATTCAAGCTAATGGAGGCTTTTAAAAATACTTATTTATTATAAAATTATGCTTATTATAATCGTAGTATATCACAAATTTAACCTAAAAGTAATTTTGAATATCATATTGATTGACATTTCAAATCTACTTGTAACATATTTGTATCATATTAAAGTATTTCAAAAACTTTATCCCACTTACCATAAACTCATGTAAGGTTTTAATGGTTTCATATTTTTATTTATAAAATTTTTTCATCTATTTTTTGTGTTTATGCCAAAATTGTTTCATTTAAAATTTTGATTTTGGACTAATTATTTTGTTTTGATATACTTGTCAATGCTTGCACCCTATGACCTCAAAAGTCCTCGTCCACCCCTAGAATCCATAATCAATGTTAGTAACACTAGAAAACTACAATTACACGCTAACAAAGTAAGTGAACCTCATTTAGCATAATTTTAATGACAACAACAATAGATAAAATAAACAAAACTTGACACATATGTTTTAACCATTTTTCAAATTAGGACAAACCTTATTTTCAAAATAAAAAATACAAGTTCTTTCCTCTTTGCTAAATAATATGCAATGAAAAAAACAATGTTGAAAAGCTTGTAATACAATCTACCAAATACAAACAAAAACTTCATAAAATCTTCAATGTTCAAAATGAAGAATGACTTGCAAATCTCTTGACCCAAAAAAAAACAAAACATGAAGTCCTTGTGCAAATTGATCAAGTTTTTAAACACAATGATTTCTAGATTCTTCCATGGTAGGACTTGTAATTCAATCCATGATTTTCCACAACTTGATATGCCTTCTTCAAACATCAAACAAATCATGCATGTTTCCTCCTTTCACAATGAAAATAAATGTTGAAAAACTTCAATTATGTAGCATACACTTTGACCTTGAAATTAAATACACTACTACACAAAAATATATAATTGATATATAAAAATAATTTTTTTCATAAATGATCTAAAATTGAACAAAAACAAGATTTTTTTATTTTATAGAGTGGGCCTTTTCTAACATAATTTATTAAACAAACCCAATTTATTAAACAAGACATAAAAAATTGGGGTGAACTCATTTTTGGACTTATAATAATTTTTATTGTATTTTATTTTTGCATGTTTGTATTTCAAATTTTATTTTTTGAGTATCACTAATGGGCATGATTGCCTCACAAGATGTTTTAGGTTGCCCCTTTTAACATCCTCTTAGATGTTTTTAATGTCCCTCCTAGTCTTTCAATAATCAATACGTTTTTTTACCCTCATTTTACTTTTTGTGTAAATTTATTATTTTCATCCCTCATCTTAATACACTTGTTGGCCTTCCCAACATGCCCAATGTCCTTCATGGCATCCTTGATGTCTTTCTTGTTGCTTTGTTTTTTTTTTTTTAGCACCCATCGTCATCCTTTGGAAGTCCCCTATGTCCCCCAATGTCCCACGTCATCCCTTGTTGCTTGAAAAAATAATTTAAAATGGTGGATCAAGGTGATTTTAAAAAAAACAATTTATGCACCTTGATCATTAAAAAAAGATTTTTTTTCCTTTTATTTTGGATCCATTGCGTTTTAGTGCATTGGATTGTAGTGCCTTCCAATGTTGTTCCCTATCATCCCATGTCATCCATCCATCGCCCTTTTTTTGTTGTATTTTGGCACCCCACCATCACAACCCTACTAATAGGTAAAATGTTGTGTATTGAATAAGTTTGAATTGAGGATTTCACATTGGTGCATAATTCACAATTTAATAATGATGATATTAACTATTATTGAAATAAATCAAAAATTGTATCATTCCAAAAAAATGTAGCTATGAATATGGTCAACCGTATTTAGTTAAGAGAGGAGGCAACAAGGCAACCTTGAAAGAACATGGACCATAAAAGCAAAAAAAACCATTGTGATGTGGCACCTAACTTGATTAAATATCGATGATTAGATATTACTTTACCCTAGGGTCAATTTTATCATTAAACAATCCTTAGGATAATGAAACTAAATTTCATGAAAATATAAAGTTGAGATGTGAAAATAACCATCATAGTTATTGTAGGCAATTGAATACTTTCACTCCTCATATAACAATATCATAGTAGATCATGAAAAATATATATAAATTTAAAAAATAATAATAAAAATAGTTATTCATCTTGTCAATGTGGAAGTTGACCCTAGCTATGGTATGTGAGCTTCACATATTTCCTTATAGTAAATATGGTTCCTATTACAAGCACATGAGAACATGGCTTTACAAATTTGTAATTTTAAAATTGAAAATATATATTGAAACTTATGAGATAATTTGGGTTTTCTTATAAAAACATATTATGCATGCCATTGCTAACTACAATAGTGGTACTTTGCATGCCTCATGCAAGTGGCCAATAATATCGAATACAAATAAATTGTTAAACCAAGTATTACATTTATGTGTTTCAAGTAACAACCTAATCCTTCATATTCAAGGATATGTAAAAGCATGACATAGTGCCAATTAAAAGGAAGGAAAAGTAAAGTATTTTAACTTACAAATTTAATTTCATCAAAACATCATTCCTCTCAATTTCTTCCTCTTCCTCTTTGTTGCAAACTAATTTCTTGTTGTTGGCTTTCCTTCTCAAACTTCATCGCTTGTCATTTCTCTTTCAACCCTTTTCAATCGCATGTTGATTCTTAGCACCAACAAAATTGTGGCATTATTATAACAAGAATTATAATGAATTCTTTTGCTTAATTAGGATATTGATTATGAAACATTTACAATCTCAAGCAGAAAGCAACATGGTCACACCATCGGCAATACTTTATTGTAAGGACCAAAAACTTCCTAACAAATGGGATTCTAACACCTTTTTGTTAACAACATTATCTTAGTTCATAACAAAAAAAAAAAAAAAGGAAATTTCTACCCTTGAAACGGCCATGTTCATATGAATGGGATCCTTGTATCAATTTGGTAGACATAATACATTGTAACCTTCCCCTAACAAATTAATCGAGGATATTGCATTTCTATGAAAGCTTTTGTTGGTGGGAAGGGAGAGGGGTTTACCTCATGGTTTGTGCAATGTAAGATGCCCTAGTGTGATGCTTCACATGTTTTCCCACATTTTAACCTTTCAAAAATGAAGGCTATAAATGAAGGTTGTATTTGTTCACATTTTAAGGGGTTCAGACACCCTTGTTTTTAGGGGCCCAAGTATGGAAAACGCATCACTAAGGTGTTTTGCCAAATAGGTACATAATTAAAAACTTTGTGAAATTATTTAGTGTTGGAAGAAAGTACATTAAAAAACATAGTATCATTGTTAGAAAAGGGAGGAAGGTTTTGTTGAAGGGATTTTATTCTTTGTACTATTCCCCTTTTATGAGTATCATATTGCTCTACCTTTAGTTTAACAAGCTTTTTGGTTGATCTTGTACACGTGGATTTGGTCTCCTTGTGCCATGTAAAGCTCAAAGATGAAGGCATTACCATAGTAAGAGATATCCATGAATGGATGAAAGCCCATGTTGATGTTGCCTATGGTAGCAACAAGGTTTGTGTACCTTGAAGCCTTTGATAGGTGAACAAGTGCACATTATGGTTAAAGAATATAAATGATGTGGCTATTAAAGGTTTAAAGGGACTTGCCATTGAACACATATGGAATGAAGAAAAAATACATAATGTGGATCTCAATTAGGTCATGCTCACAAAGTTCATGGACTTCACAATATTGAAAACTTTTAAAGACTTTCCTTGTAGCATTTTATCCACTCTAAAATTATTTACAAAAAGAAAATCGTTTGAGTGATTCAAATTGTTGCCAAAAAATAACAATAATATTAAAGGGTAGAAATATTTGATAACCATTTCAATTGACACCAACCCCATAATCATTCTATGATGATTTGTGCATGGAGCAAAGATCAAATGTCTTGTAACTTCACAATTCCAACAAAATTGAACCAATGTTACACTTGGCCTTCAAGAACTAAAAAATGATATTTCAACTACATTTGTATTTAACTTCAATTTCCATTATGACTAATGGCACCAAAAATATCTTCCATTATCTTAATACCTTGGTAGAATTGATGCTAATTATATTATTTTCAAACATATTGAAAATTTTAAAAAAACAATTGTTTCAAAAAACAATTTTTTTGAAGGAAACTAGAGAATCTATGGGAATTTTCTTGAGGGCATGTAATCTTCAAAATTAATTAATTGTTCAACGTAAATGTGTTGAAGGTACCCCTACACTATAGTAATTGAACAATAGGGTTCAAATTTTTGATGCAAAAGATAAAATTAAAATATTCAATTAGGCAATTGAAATTAAACGTTATCTAGAACTTGCAGATAACAAATATGCATTTTCCACAAGAAATGGGAAGGAAATGTTTTGAAAAACATTTAGGCACAACCATTGAGTTTAAAGGTGGAAATTTTCAAGCTTAAAAACAATGATTGGGGGAAGGGAAGTCAAATTATTTTGAAAATATATTGCACCCTTTAAAAATACCCTTGGGAAAATGGTGCAAATTTTATCAAACATCCATTGAAGGAAATTGGAAATTGTGCTTGCATGTAAAGAATTAGCTTTCAAAATTAGACTTTTGGTATTGTTGAATTTTCAATTAATAAGTTTTTTTCTTCAACATACCTTCATATATGGAAATTGATTGTAGCACACAATTTTTATCATCAAATATTGATCAAGCTCCAATTTGGCTTGTTAGAATGAAATTGAAAATTCAACAATAACAAACTTGTTTGAGGCACTTTTGGGTGTATGAAAAGAGTGGTGGAGGATGTTGTTGAATAGATAGAAATTAGAAACCCATTGGCCACAATTATGACAAACTATATTTTTTTTGGGGCAAATATGTCATCTAGCTTAAGAAATCTTTCAGACTCGTATCACAACTCAAGGTTTAACAATATATACAATATGGCTATCATTTAATTCAAGCTTATAATAGCATTTCTAGAAAATGAATCGTGTTATGTTTGATCATTTACATGTCTTTTTCATTTATTTCATTTATGCACAAGATCTTAAGGTTGTCATAGTTCAAAATACATAAGATCTAATGTTTCATAATACTTGCTTATTAAAAAAAGGTTTAGCCTCAAATCTTTTCAAATTATTTAGATCCATAACTCAAACTTGTTTTCGATGAAATTGTACTCACTTATGTTTGTACCATTTGGTCTAATTTGGTTTTTAAAACTCACAATAATACTCACTAGGTAATAGCCTAGGAGCATTTTGATACCGGTGGTGGTATAGGAAATTATCACCCAATCCTCTTCAAATTCAATCTCAATACTTCAATACAATTACCTTTAAAAAAATGTCAATTTCATGACAAGAGGAATTACACTTATTGGGTGGGTTGCAAAGTCCAAAAAAATCTTGTGTGATGATTCTAAAGTGTACATTAATTAATTGACTTGTATCTACTACTACTATTACTTACAACACCACAAACTAAACATTCAAAAAGATTGTTACAATTTTTTCTAAAAATTACAATATTTCTCTTGCAAAACAAAAACCTTTGTTGTTTACAATTGCTAAGCTTTATGTCTAGTTTTTATGTTGATGCATGGTAATGTTTCAAAAGGAAGAGAAAGAAATTGTATTTCTTTTATCATCTCAAGAGTTTAGACTAGTAGAATTTGGTAATTTGTAGTTGTGGAAACAATTTTTGTGACCAAAATCAGCATTTCTCCTCACCACAAACTGCTTGAGAATCCTTTGTTTTGATGGTTGGAGGAGAGGGAGAGAGTGTGGTGTAAGATTTGACGAGATTTGAGGAGACATAGGGAAGTTGTTTGTGGAAAGAATGAAAAGCCACACACCTTTGGAGCACCAAAAAGTTGCACTTTGGATGGGTGGGTACGTGGGTTGAGTAGGTGGAGGTAGCTTTTCCATATTGAACAACACAAGGCATGCCATATACAACCCAAAAAAAAACAATCTTAGGATTCACAAAAACGGATTAAGGCTGAAAAATTAAATTTGTTGTGAAATTTCATAAATAGTTCTTCAATGGATTGTCCATTTGCATTGGTTAGTGAAACCTATTTGAAACCTCTAAGCCAAAAGAAAGAAGATGGTGCAAAAGGAGAAGATGTTGCAGAAGATCAGAGTGTCTCCCCCATTGCACCTGCCAACAAAAACATTGTAAGCCCAAACTTATTACAACAATGCAACAAAAAGGAAGTAACTGGACTTGAAGAGATGATTGGATCTGAAAGTGAAGAGCAAGATATGAAAGAATACACGGAGTACCAAGAAAAGGAGATTATCAAATCTGGAAGTGAAGTTGAATCCACAAACCTTGAAATAGAAGATGGAACATATGTTAACATGTTAGAAAAAAACAAAGATAATAATAAAAATGCTCCTTATCTTTGGGTTGTCAAGCAAACCATAGAGAGCCCACCAGAATCACCACCCACATCAGAGCCAGAACAGTCACCAAAAGAGCTCGAAAAACTACTACCTAAAAAACCATCAATGTCATCACCACCAGCATCATCTCCTAGTGGAGGGATAACAACTACAAGGACCCCAAGAGTTTCTGATCTCTGCAATTCTACAAGTCCAAGAACTTACAGTAAGCTGCTTATTATTATATATATATTTTTAATGTGCATCATAAAATTTTCCAAGTATCTTATAATTGTACAAAATTCATGAAAAATCTTCATGCAATTTATATCTTTTTTTTTCCAAATTAAACAAAGATTTCTCATGAATTGCAGCAAATTGTAAAATCCTTTTGTTGCAAGTTAACTCAGGGCAACATATTTTAATTGGGTTTTCTCTTTGGCTCTATAGTCAACAAGTTATCCGCCATTCTACAAGGTGATACATTGAAGGCAGTGGTGTTTGACATCGATGGCACAGTTGCTGATTCTTTCCCCCTCCATTTCTTGGCCTTTCAAGAAACTCTTGTCGAGGTTTGCACTATTAAATTCTTAACAACTATTGATTCAAGTGATTTTTTTAATATTCAACAAAATCATGAGGCAAAATTATTGTTTTCGTATGCTCTCTACCTCCCTTCCCCGCTTGCACGAAGGTCAAATGTTAATATCATAAGTGCAGAGACATGGCTGCAGGTAGGATATAATGGTGGAGAGCCCATTACCTACGAGTTTTTCATGAGTGAAATGCGGGGAAAGCTTGACACAATTATTGTTCAAGAACTCATGCCTTGGATGGATGATGCTCAGCACCAACAATTCTTGGAGGAGGAAGCATATCGTTTTCAAAGGTACCCATTTCCTCCATTGTCAAATCCCCAAAGCAATTCTTTGAAAATTTCAGGTGTACCCAATTATAATATAGAAATATCTAATAGAATTAGAAAGAGCTACAAACCTTTGTTAGAAAAATTGACCTTGTGGGTTGTTTGGGTGCGGGGGTGGGCCATGATTTTTCCATGGCTACTAAGCTTGGCAGCAACAGATCTGAAGCCCATACAGGGCTTTAACCGATTTGTTGAGTGGGTGAAGGAACGGGGCCTTAAGTGTGCAGCTGTGACTGAAGCCTCCCATGAGAATGCAACTAACATTTTGAAGATTTTAGGAGTTGATGATCTTTTTGACATTCTTGTTATTGGGAATGAGTGCGAGAATTCTGATCCATATTCGATCGCTTTCAACAAACTTGGCATTGAACCAAATGAAGCTTTTGTACTCCAAGTAATAATGTTTCTTATCACAAAAAACACCAAATTGCATATGGCGAGTGAAAGAGTAAAATACTAAAAGACATGATTTCTAGCACAACAACATGATAAGGTTTTACTTAAATGTGCCACACATACTCATTGTTTGAATAAGCGGTATTTGACACATCTATACTTGGTAAACTTTGTGCATGCATTTCATGTTTCATCAAATTTTCTATGAAAAAAAAAATTTGGTGTTTGCTATAATTTAATGTTAATGTAATATGTGCCATTGCCACATCCACATTTCAAAGGTCTATTATTTGTAGGAAAACCCACATTTTGTTATAGTGCAAGTATTAAAAGAAATATTCATTGCCACACAAACAAAAGCAATTCATGATCTTCTTCTTCTTCTTCAAATAAGTACGTACTAATGCACAAGGTGGATGAGGGGAGAGGAAATCTTGAGGGAGAAAAAAACTTATCCTTTTGGGACCCTTTGATAATGCAGGACTCACCGGCAGGGTTGAAGGCTAGTATTCCTTTGCCAACAACAACAACGACAACAACAACAACGAGTGGATTGTTAACAGAACATCACCCAACTCCGATGATGTCAAATGGTGTCTCTCTTCTGATTCAAGACTACGATGACCCCGATTTGTGGACTGCCTTGGGATATTCTTCTGAGCTCTATGGCTCCCTTGATCATCTCTTGTGAAACTTTGACATGCGGGAACTCTTGAGCAAGTAATAATAATAATAATAATAACCCATTTTTTTCATGGGCCTCATTAATTTATTATTTCTTAAATATCCATAAAATTGACCTCCAAAATAGTAAACAAATACCTTATTTTGAACCGATGTCATTTATATAAAAAATGTGAATGACCTCCTCCATGCAAACATCCCAACCTTCAAACGAGAGAGGAGATGTTAAGAGAGTTCCTTTCTACTTATTATGATGAATTTTTCATATAATCAAGAGATGACCAAATAATAGATTAAGGATTTGGAAAAGATATTATGAAAATAAGTTTAAAAAGTCTTGAAATTAAGTTGTGGGTGATTCCAAAAAGCCGAGATACCAATCAAAAAAAATTCCTTAGTAAGCAAACCTTCATTAATTTCAACATATAATGAGCTTTGAAGTGTAACCATTTTTCCTCTTGAGAAGACCAATTAAACTCACTAATTTGAGCTATGAATAACTAGCTTTTAAAGGCTACAAGCCTTAAGAAATCTATAAAACAACTTATTATTGAATACTAAAATTATAACAAAAAAATATTTATTGGAATCCATATATGTTAAAATCATGCATATTTTGGTTAAGAACCTCATTTGTCAAAGATTAACAATGTTTAAGCTCCTTTGGAGTTGGGAATAATACTAAATCCAACGAGAAATTTAATAATGATATTGTGATAATAAACTTGAAATCTTTTATTCATCATGACATTTGAGCTTTGAAGTCATTACTCAAACATAACTACAAAATGCTAACCTACGGTTTTCCCAAAAATATTTCTCAAGTCAACTGTTGAGAATGCCATACCAGATGGTGAGTAATTTTCACAAATTCCACTATTTTGTTCTCTCCTTTAGTAGATAGCTTTAAAGCCATCATGTTGGCTTGTGCGAAGAGCATTTTGTTAGCTTGGAGTTTTTTTTCACATATGGGTGATGTTGTTTACTTCTCCAAGAGGAGAAAACAACACAAGTAATGTGCCAAAACCTTGTCTATTTGGACGAGAAAGTTGCAATGTTTGAAAATGTATAGAAAAGTGTTAGGGTTTATGCACTCCTCACTCGAATCAAATAAAAGACACAAAACATTTAAGTATTAGTTCAATGAAGCAACTTTTCAAAATAATTCAAGATATTAATTTGAACAATCTCATTATTTACATTGTTTTCTTCACACATAAGCACAAGCCTATAAGACCAAACAACAATATTTATGTCCCATTTTACTATTAAAAAACTCATCAATGCAAATGAAATCTATCATTTTACCTTAAAATCAAAGTCAAATTAGGGTTGCATGAAAATTTTCAAATATATACCAGCTAGATATAGTAATGCTAAGATAAGTTTGAATATTAAATAAATAGGGTAATTAAAAAGGTGGAAGAAAAAATATTTCACACCATGGTAGGGTGACAAGGTTTATATTTACCAATATGAATATATTTGGATAAAAACATTATAGGCTTAAATCCATTCCATGTGCATCTTGTGAATGAAAATTCAAATGATCAAATTGTTGGATCTTCTAGCTTGTACAGTTCAAAACACATTTCCCAATCTCAAAAAAATTAGGAATCAACATTTTTCTATGCACAAGTATTATGCAATAAAATTTCATTTGTCCACTATTTCTTACTTGCCTTGATATAGTTAAAGGCCAAGATTATAGTTACATTAACCTCACATAATGTATTGTTGTCAATTATTATGATTTCTATGACTTGTAGCATTAACTTCTTTTTTGTTAAACCTTAGCCTTTATTATGCACATTCAAAGTCACGTCACTTTAGCTTCTAACCTTTGTATGAGCATGACCTTTCCAACCTTTCCAAATGTTCCATCCTAACTTTTATTATGCACATTCAAGGTCACCTCCCTTGGTTGTTTAATCCTTGTGTTCATGAACTCCTTCTAAGGTGTTTGGAAAACTTTTTTTCTTTTTTTATCTCCCTCATTTCTATCATTGAATTACATTGTGTATAACAATAGCTTTGCAAACAAGAGGTTTTTTTTCAAATAATTTTTTTACATGTAATCAAGTGAATGGGTTTAGAGTTCATTGGTTTTACAATGAAAGACCAAGCAAAAAAAAAACTTTGTGTTAAAAAATTGCATCAAATTGACCTTGAACACAAATTGCATCCAATTGAAAGGTTTTTTTACCCTTCAAAAAGACTAAGTTTATTTCTTTACTACTTTAACATATTTTGAAGGGCCTTGGTCCATCCCCTCTGCCCCCCCCCTTAGAATTAGCCAAAGTTTCTTTCCCATGCCACTCAAGAAAAAACCCCTTTGGAAAGCATTAAAAAAAATCCTCACCCCCTCCCCCCTCCCCATCCCCCTCCCCACCCAAAAAATTGTCATTTTGCAAATGAAACAAAAAAACCCCAAACCCTCTCCCATCTTCCTAAAACTACACTCATAATTTGTAGCCTTATCTATTCAACCTATTTTTATTACATGCCTTCTATATTCATTCAAATCCCCATACCCAATAATAATCCCTTTGGAGAGGGGAAAATATAAATACCCAACCCTCCCCCCTTCATTTCCTTAATTTTCCACCTATAATTATCCCACCCCACTTCACCCCAACACATCCAACTTTAGAATGGACTCAACTTACACCTAGACTTGTAACCTTATCCATTAAGCATACTTCTCATTCTTCGCCCCTTATATTCACTTAAAAGAAGTTCTCACAATGCCTTTGTAAGACTAAACAACTAAATGCCATTCCTCAACTTCCTCCAAATTGCACAACATGCTTTGCATATGAATCTCTACTTATATTGAAAGTGATTAAGATTGTCGAATGATGCTTGTAGAACCTTAGATGTTTGTCGATTTTGAATTTCTATAAGTTTTTTAAAAGTATTATAAACCTCTTTGCATCATCAAATTTGTTCATTATACATTGCATAACTTGCAATTGTTACACAATCAAAACATATTACAACTATAAAGATGTTTGTTTCAATTATCCTTCATTTGCCTAAACCCACCAAAAATGTTGCAATTAGAAACCATCTTTTATTTTTAAATCTATTTAAAACTACTTTTGCACTAACACATTCCACATACAATATTCTTAGATATATTTGACTTCTTTTTAAGATGATTATTAACTCAATCACAAACTCCCTTTTCTAATTAAGTTCAAATTTAATTCAATGGACTTCTCAATAACATGTAATTCAATCAAATCGATGCCATTAATCATCCTTATTAAACTTCTCCTTTATTAAATAACCATTATTTTTTCCCTACCATGTCAGAGACTTTAATAATTTTATGACATATATTTTAGAATAGATGATAAATTTTTTAAATGTTTTTATTTTTTAAAAATGTAACCAATGTATGTATAAACTATTATGATTTCCATTAGATACTCATTTCCCTTAAGTAATAGTTTACACCCAATCCTATTATGACATTTTCAAATTATTTAAAATTGTGTCTACAAGATCAATATATTGTTATAACATTTTTTCAACTTAATCAAACTTCTTCAATGGCATAAATTTTCTAAATGCGTAATATTACATAAAACCAAATAAAATTTAAAGCTAATTTCATAGCTTTCTCATTTGAAAAGGAAAAGAACTATTTGATTATATTAATCAAGCAAACCATTTGTTTGGGATGGAAAGTTTCCAAATTTAATCTCTCACATTCATGATCGACTTCACAAGAAAGAAGTGACCAAAGAAAGGTCATGATCTAAACTTTCCCATTTTATTTTTTAAAATCAAGTTAATAGAAGGAAATTATTATATGGATGACCATAACATCCAAGAAAACTATCCATAAAAACATAAAATTAAATGATTGATTTGGCCACCCAACATATTAATCTTCAAGGGTTTCCTTCATGTCTTTCCATTGTGAAGTTCCATGTGTTTGAATGTGAAATTTTCCTAGCTTGCATGAAACAAGGTAAAAACTCCAACACTTTGTTTTGATTTTCTTGAATCCTTATCCTAGGGATCATTAATCCATTGTTCTCTCCCCTACCCATGTCAACATGTTTCCAAGAATTGTATGTTAGGATTATGGAGTAAATGTTTGCAATTTCATATAAATGCAAGGTCCAACTTTGCATTAATTGTTGGTACAACTCTTCATAATCCAAACCATTACACACAAAAAACACACACAATATGCATGTGGGCATAGTCCTCCATGTGCATTGATGCCCATGACAATATTTATAATGTTGTGATTAATTTCCAAATACATTCATGAAGATATTTTGACAATTGCAAGATTACACCACTAAAAGAAATTTCCCAATATGTAACCAATGTATTTGCAACTATGTGTAACTAATTGTCATTTGCAACTAATAGCTCTAGTTGTCTTTGCAAGTTGCAAATGGTAGTTGTTTATTTTTAGTTTTCCTCTAGTGCACACTCCTATGAATGAGATGATACAAGCCACCAAAATGTATGAAATGTATTAATGCACGAGCAGAAATTTTTTTTGCAAAAGACAATTTGTGTCAATTTGTCATTGCATGAATTAAATTTGTATTTCTTTCATAACTAGTCATGAACGTAATCAATGTGTATAATAACATGGGAAAGATGCATTTTAATTTCGATGTGTTAAAGTAATACATTCCATGTTTGGATATAACAAGGGGTTTGTTGTTATTGAGAATGTAAAAACTTTTTGTTATCAACCAACAAATGTAAACCACATAAACAAAGTTGCTTTTGGTGTACTTCTAGTGGTGCACATAGTGTAGACTTTTACAATTTTATTTGGTTGCAAAAACAAGACTTTGTTAGTAGTTGGTACAAGTGAAGGTGACATTGATATAGCCATTGAAATTAGATACAATTTGTTGTAGGAAAGCTTTGAGAAAAAGTTTCAAGAGTAGACATGAAAGAACCACCATTTCCACAACAAGGCTAGGCTACTTTCAACTAATATTTGAAGAAGGTTGTCTCTTCATTTTGAAGATAGAAGCAATGAAAAATAAAATTTCTTGGTTGATTTGGTTTTAATGGTAATAATATCACAAGAGGAAAAAAACATGATTATGTAAACTTCCTTTAAACATGCTAGGAGCCAATATATGGAATTTTGGTGGATATAATGTTTCCATGTTAACCTTGTTATTTCTTGTGGTAGGATTTTATGTAGTTTTGATTTTAAGTGGACCTACAATAGTTTGTGCCAATTTTGTAATTGAGTATTCAAAACAAATTCATTTGCAAGTTCCCTAGTTTCAAGTGACCACATTACTAACATTTGAAAATGGGTGACATATTTCCATTTTATGTTTAATAGTTGGAAGAAAACAATATGTAGTTGACATCTATACACAACATAATAAATTTGAACACTAAAAGATGAGGTTTGGAAGCACCAATTTGAATGTTTGAAAATTTGTAAATTTGAAAATGGAGTTAGCAATCCTTGCAATGATGTGTTGGTGGTTGGATCATGTAGAAGTGTAGGAATTTAGAAGAAGATGTTGAACTTCAAATTGCCAAATTTACATATTATTTCATATGATTTGTGAAAATGTTTATGGTAAATAAAATCAAATTATATTCAATATAGATAGACAAAACTACATAGAATAACATAATAATTTTATAAGTATACACTTTGGATAATTATAAAAAAGGACCCAAATCCCGCAATAAATGACAAATTATATTACTCGTATGATAACACAATGCTAGCAAAGTAAAATTGATTATGCTTAAAATGAATTTTTTTTTTGAAATTTGGATTGGTTCATGACATAGACAAATTGACAAGTTTCTTTGTTGTTTTCTTATGAGAAAGACTAATCATATGGAAAAATAATGTTCATGAATCATGTAAAAAATACAATAATTTAAAAAATATATATATGGCTTAATAATTTTTGTCTAAGAGAGTTTTTGATATGGGCTTTAATTAGTTAGATTTTGTCTAATCCATGCCCTCCCCTCTTGCAAGCCACCTAACATAACAATTAGGTAGCTTGCCAAATGAAATTTTTGCTTTAACTCAATTATAATGTTTGAATATTTAAGCAACAACATAGAGTTGAAATTTTGGACAAGTGATTCATGTTTTGCATATAAATAATGTGTTTAGGCTATTTATATGAGTATTTTACATGCACCCAACTCTAAAATTGTTTTGTTAATTACTACTAACCTTGCAACAAATCAAATTATGCAATAAATGTTGTGATATCAATGTCAATGTCCTAAGGTGGCCACCAATTCAACAAACTTATGATTTAAGATTGTACTTAATCTTGAGACCATTATTTTTACATGTGGAAGACAAGCCATCAAATGACCTTCTAGGTAATGACCAATCCATGTTTTTCATTTAGGGTTTATGGCATAGGTGGAAAAAATTAATCAATGGATACACACATGGGAAAAACAAAAGCTTGGTGACAATTTTTTTTTGGTTACAACCATTATTTCAAATGGTCCTTGGGCAATTTTGTAAATGACAACATGGCTCATTTTACCACTTACTCATTTTGTTCCATTTATTTGTTCTAGCTACTAAACCTCCAACCTTGTTGTTTTCTAGCCATGGATACTAATTTTGTCCAAATAATTTGGGGAGAAGTATGATTTCATGAAGTGCTAGGTAACAATTTGCATCTTGCTAAAAAGGTTGGTAAAATTGTAAACTTCCTACAATTAGGAAACCATATTGGATAAAACAAATATTGCATAAATCACTCACACAATTTTGACCACCTCTAATTTGAATATCTACCCACGTATCAAAGATAGCTCCATATAGAAAGTTGTCAAGTGTGAAAAATCATTGTGCATACATAGCAACAACTAACTACAAATGGGGTTCAAATGATTATATGTAGTTTGTTTTTTAAAAATGAAATTGAATTAAAACTTCATTCATTTTCAATAAATCCAAGAATGTGAGTCATAACAATTTTAGGTATTATGGAAAAGTATGAGACAACAATTGAAAGGCATTGATGACATGCTAGAAACATGTGAAAAAATTAACAAATAAGGGGATTGTTTTATCATTTTGTCCAAATTTTTAATTGCCTAGACTGGCGACCAAAAATACACATGTCATTTAGGTCACAAGCCTCTAGTTGAAATGGACATGTTCATTAATAAAGACAAACAATGTAGGTAAGTAAGAAAGTTAGGTAATTAATAAATAGGTTGGAAGTAAATTGATAGGAAAGTATGTACAAAATAAAAGGTAAGTAGGTAGATTTAAATTATCTATTTAGCATAGGTAGTAGTTAGGTAGGTACATACATAGGTAGGTATGCATGTCTAGATGGATAGGCCTAGGCTATTTACTTATTTAAATCATTTACTTAACCTTTAAGTAATAACTAAGTAGGTAGGTAAGTATATTTAAGCTACTTACTTAGTCTATGTAGTAGTTAAGTAGGGAGGTAGGCAGGCTTAAGCCTAGGCTACCTACCAATTTAGGCCTACCTACCTAGTCTAAATAATAGCTAGGTAGATAGGTAGATAAGTAATAAGTAGACTTAAGTTACTTACCTAGTTTATGTAATATTTAATAATAAGGAGATAAATAAGCTTTAAGTAGGTAGATAAACCTTGGTTACCTACTTATTTAAATCTACCTACCTAGCTCAAATAGGTAGGTAAGTAGGTAGCTTAGGCTACTTATTTAACCTAAGTGGTAACTAGTAAACTTGGCTTATTAACTAGCATAAAATGTTCAATTTGACCAAAAAATCATTGATCATTTTGACCAAACATGTTTGTTTTTTTGTCCAATTACATTAAATGTTTCACTTGACTAGAATCCAACGACCATTTTGATCAAAATGATCAAATTTTTGTTCAACTTGATTGGATGTTCAATTTCACAAATAATCAAATAAGTTACTTTAGATCATTAGTAAAAAAATACACATGTCATTTAAATCACAAGCCTTTAGTTGAAATGGACATGTTCATTAGTAAAGATAAACAAGGCAATCAACTAGGATAGCTTAAAAACTATGAATTATAGTAGTGTTCATCCACTTGAATCTTCATACGGTCCCAATGAAAGCCAAAATCGGGCACCGATTCACCATTTTTTAAAAAAAGGCTAGTAATGGCAATTCCACATAATAATGGTGTTTTTCACACAACAAATCTCACTCCCTTGAGCCTCACCTTCTACATTTGAGCTTCATTTCTTCAATGTTATCTAGATTACACAAACTACTGAACCCATTGATATAGGACATTCGTTTATGTTACCATTTTAGCCTCTTGCTGAGGAATTGACTTGGTTGCCCTTTTCTTAGTGGCATCCGTCAAGTACATCTGAATGTAGATCTCAAGGAGTAAAGGGTTAACAACCCAGACTATTAAGAAGCTACATTCAAGTGCAATGTCCATCTTGTCCACCTTGAAGAAAGACATAAGAATAATCAAAGGTGTAAGAAATCTTGTGTAAACCACACCATACCTGTGCATCCAACAACATCATCCAATTACTCCATGCATCTCAAAATCCATTCCCCAACACCTCCCCATACCATCTCACCCTTACCCCTTTGAAGTGTGTATCAATATCTAATTTTTCAACCTCTCATTTTCCACCATTAGTTAAAGACAAGCTCGTGGATTACATGAAACCTAGACATTTTGAGATTCAGGTAATCTAAGTGTAAATTTTGGCCATGGATGATGCTTAACTTTCTCTTCATCATTTTGCATTGAGAACATTGGCTGGATAGGAACTTTGGTTGAACCTTCATAACCAAATTAAGGACTTCAATTGTCTCCATCCCACATCATTAATTGACACTAAATACTTTTCTCTTATCGTTTTATTTGCCTTATTTGTGAGAGCTTGTAGTTCACTGTGAAGTTCATAGAACTTAGATATCTTATATGTCATAGGTAGCTGAAGGATGAGTTCTGGTTTGGTTCTAGGTCATTGAGTGTTCAAACTTAGTAATTAACTCCATGTTGAAGACCATGCCCTTCTTGATCTGAATTCAAATCAAAATCACAGCACAAATCTAGGTTTAAAGGAACTGAGGGGCAATGATTAGTACCCAATTGCAGCTGAGCGAAACATCCAACGGCGATGGCTTTGTAGATCCCTTCTGCGTGCTGCATTGATAGAAAGAACCAGGGTGATGATGCACCAGGGTGACATGATCCTGCTCAACCCTAAGGCCACGGGTCCAAGTTCACTATGTTCGATCATCATCCAGCCAGTGATGGATGCACCTACAGTGAAAAATGCATTAACATATCCCAATCTTCGGTGCATCAAAAGGTGCTTGTTTCTCCATTTTGAATTGAATTGCAACGGTGCTATCATCAGATAACCCAATGCACATACTGAATGCACCTACATCAATTCGAAATTGACACATACAAATATCATCAGATCAATTCCATGACATAACACTCTGTGGAACAGAATACAATATCTTCCAGAAATATATTTATGACTTAGGTTTTCATAATACAAAGATCTTCCAGAAATTTTCAAGCAGAGAATATTGTGACTTGGGTTCTCATGAAACTGTGATCAATTTTACCTGCCAAAGACGAAGATTCCTGAGGATATGGAGGCCGGCTTCCTCTATTCTGCCCATACCATAAGTGACAGTGAAGAATTTGTAGATGTCAAACTTGCCAGAGATAAATGGCAGGGTGTAGATGGAGAAGAGCGGAGAAACAACAATTGTAATCCACCATACCACTCTGTCGATCCATTGCTTTTGTTGATTCTTCTCGTGCAGCTGCTTCACACCCATATTGACTCTTGAGCTATATAAATACAATTTCACCCCACCCAATTCTTTTTCTTCTTCTTACAGCTAAGAAGAAGACACAATCACAAACACACACAATAAACTCAAATTACTGATCTAAATCTTCTCTCAGAACAACTCTAATGGAGTCAATAATTGTTCATACACACCCACTGAATCTCTCTCTCTCTCTCTCTCACTCTCAATCTGACACAGTGATGAAAACAAAACACTATTTTACACACTACAAACTCACTCACTCACTCACTCACTTTCTCCTTTTAGGTATCTGTCTCCCTCCTTATTATGAGGAGCTGCTACTGTTTGTTGCAAAGGTTATAGAGAGAAATAAGGAATGTAAACAAATGCTACGCCATATATATTATTGTTCTACAAAGTCTTTGGTCACAAGAGTCAAAAGAATGGAACTAGAATTGTAATAAGCTTCACACACACACACACACACACTGGAAGCTGTGTACTCGTGATGTATAACACACACCCCCATTGTACAACACACACCTTGTTGTGCTCATTTTTATAGCTAGAGAGTGAATTAGGGTATAGAATCTTAGATAGATAACATGAGAGTTTGCTATGTATGCGCGTGTGTGTGTGTTTGTCTCTCTCTCTCTCTCTCTCTCTCTCTCTCCCCCCCCCACACACACACACACGAACGAGGAGTGGCGCGCAATGCAATGGAGGGACGAGGAAAGTTACGGGGGAAGTTCTAAGTTCCTTCCAAGTTCCTTCCCCTGCTTATTATGGGTGGCTCTCATTTTGGGGTAAAGCCAAAAAGGCGAAAGTAAAGCCTAATAAAAGGGTTATTGCAACAAGCTTCTTCTATATTCCTAATGGCCCCCACTTTATCTTTTTGCTTGAAGTTGAAAATTTGAAAGGCCCCCATAGCAAATACTTCGCTTACATAAAACCCATCATTATTTTATTTTATTTTTTGTTTATTTTTTTTTTGAAGTGATTAATCATAAAACTGGATCTTTCAAAAATTGAAAAATCGAATATAATCTTTCAAAATTTGAAAGATCTAATAAAATGGAGATAAATCTCAAGTAAGTTTTAAAAAGCCAAACAAAATAACATGCATGCTTGAGAACAAGCTGAAAATAAATACAAAGGGAAAAAAGTGCCAATGCTTTACGTAATTAAATTATGCCCTAGCCAAAAATTTGTTCGGTCATATTTTCAGTTGTCAAGTCCAGGTTCTTGAAATTGTTCGGTCACAGTTTTTGTTGTGAAGTTGGGCTTCTCAAAATTGTTTGGTGACATTTTTGGTTGTCAAGTTCGGCTTCTCACAAATTGTTCGGTCATAGTTTCAGTTTTCAAGTCCGGCTTCTCGAAAATTGTGTGGTCACAATTTTGGTTCGTTAAAGTCCAAGCAAATGACCTTCTGGGAAAAAGCATCCTGATCCTCTCCAAGAGGCTTTTCCGGAGGGTCATTTGCATGTGTACTACTTGTGCGGGGGATAACATGGTGGCCCATTATTTTGGGAATGCGGTGGCCTGAGGGTATTACACAGAGTAAAAAAAAAGATTTTTTAACCTTTAATTTTTTTTAAAAAAAACCCATGAAACCTTGTATGAAAACCATTTATTTTATTATTAATTTACCGAGATTTCAAAAAAAAGGAAAAAAAAAAAAAAAAAGTACACTGGGGGCTTGAAGGGGGCATGAATGAAACTCAGTTTAGCAGCAAATTTGGTGCTAAACTGGGTTTGCCCTGTCCTTTCTTTTCCTGAACGCTTTCAACCAATCACTGCCTGATGCTTCTATAAATGTTCTCGAGCCTCGTGCATTTCATCCTGAGTTTCAGCATTTCATACCCTGATTTAATAAAAATTTCATGACTTTTGCGGACAACAGCCATTCTCGAGCCTCGTGCATTTCATGCTGAGTCTCAACATTTCATACCCTGATTTAATAAAAATTTCATGACTTTACGGACAACAACCATTCTCGAGCCTCGTGCATTTCATGCTGAGTCTTAGCAGCATTTCATACCCTGATTTAATAAAAATTTCATGACTTTGCGGACAACAACCATTCTCGAGCCTCGTGCATTTCATGCTGAGTCTCAGCAGCATTTCATACCCTGATTTAATAAAAATT
>Ga0116231_10005292_pt1 | contig 25472 bp, 13 predicted proteins | sample S1TSphgellanicum_2_FD_89695 | JGI IMG/M metagenome (GOLD analysis project Ga0116231, IMG submission 89695) | Host-associated microbial communities from peat moss isolated from Minnesota, USA - S1T2_Fd - Sphagnum magellanicum MG | ecosystem: Host-associated > Plants > Peat moss > Unclassified... | reverse complement strand
GGCAACGAACACTCAAGGTAAGCGACAAAATTCTCACAACCAATGAGCTGAGGCAGCCTGGACGAAGGGGCCCAGTCTTTTTCTTTTTTGGGTGGTTGGGGGAGGGCGGGGTGTTGGATTTTTTGGATTATTGTTGTTCCCAATGTGTTCCCCCAGTTCTCAATATATTCACCCATTTCCCAATATGTTTCCCAACATGTTCCAAATCGCACCTCACTTCATCCTTGTGACGTTACAATGCTAGATGCTGCAAATTGAACAGGCTTGTGATAATTCAAGTTTCAACAACATTTCAATATCTGCGAACAAATATTTGAGATTTGACTTTGCATGAGACTTGTCATGTAATCAACATCTAGATTTCAGCAAACAAAGAAAAATGTGCATTTAACACTTACAAACCTATTTGACAATGCCTATGTTGATTGCACATGTGCATGTAAATTGTTCACTTGATATGAATTTAAATGTTTCCATATTCAATTCGACATGTTTTGATGCGATATTTTAAAGAACTGTCCACCTCATCCCCATCACATCAGGTCTAAAGAAGAATTAGAGGTCGAAATTGACAGTCAAAGTTAAACGCCAAATATATCCATTTCCTATTTCTAAAAACCACCTCAAAATAATTCCCATCAGATCAAGTTGGAAGAAGAAAAAATGCTGAAAATAGACAAAATAATTTATGTTGATTGACTGAAAATTTTATCCACATAAATCATTACATCTTATAAATTATAGAAATGATTAAGCCCACGTCAATCATTATAAATCCATCTGAATTAAACATAAAAATCCATACTTACACAAAAACACTGCAAGTTCGTATTTATAAAAACACTGGTACACAAGAAGCATAGCAACTCATAGATCACATCATTGATGGTGTCCAACGGGTTTTCTATCCGGAGCAAACTATGCAACGACCATCATGGCCATACATGTGCAATACTGCTCATCATGAGATCACGAAGTGGGTGATCAGCAGTTTGAGCTTTTACATAGCCAGTCTTGTCTCACACTGATCTTCTGCAGCAATTCTAGCAACTGCAGCACGATCTGTAGAGCCGTTTATTACTATAGTAGACATATTCAGATCTCCCTCTTGACACAGTTCTTGGTCATGGATTCTTTTGCTCTTCATCATCTCCGCTGCTTAAAGCAAGCTAGCTTTTGTGTGATTCAATCTAGCTAGCTAGCTCTTGAATCTTCTCCTCTTGCGGGCGACGATCTTGGCGTCAGATTCACACGATCCAAACGAAGTCGGTTTGCACGGTTTGCGTGGGAGCACGATCTTGCCAGTGCACTCGTATTCTCCTGCAGATGGAAGATTATTATGTCCGCAATCGATGACCTCCTTTTCGTCTGGGGAATAGCAGATGAGCGCCTCGTACGATTTTAGCTCTCCAGTTGCACTGTTACTGTTGCAACGGACGCCTACTTTGTGACCAACCGCAAGGCTCAAAGCTTTCTGAAAATCATCCTGGGTGTATTTTCCTCCAGGCACGATACCTGCAAAAAATCAGTAAGGAGTACGATTGTTGAATTGGCATATTACATACTTGGGCCCGTATACATAACGTCATAAGATAAATCTTCAAGAGCAACTACTCAAGTCCGATTTTATAACATCTAATACAACTTCACCTTGATATTGCACTGCATCGGACATTTTAGAATTGTCGAATATGTGTTTCGTGCAGAGATTTAGCACTAATAGCAAAATTATTTGTCCATCCAGGTTCTTGTGACAAAGAAGGAAACGTCGTCGTACCTCTCTCAAGAAGAGCGACTGTAAAGTCTGGCTGGAAGAGTTTGATGGCTAGTTTGAACCATGCTGACTGACTTAAGCCGGAGCATCTTCCGTACACGTCCTACATTAGCTTCCAGTACTCAACGTTGGTGTAGGATCAGTTCAACGACGGCCAGTAAAGGTTACTGTACTCTATAACCTCCACCGACAACTGACAGTTTTTGTCCACAGAAATCACACCCAGCGCTTCTCACAGTCAATTCCTAAGAACGACGATGCACTACTATGTCCCACCATTTTTCTAGAAAGTCTAAAATCGCTGACATGAAATTATGTTAAGTTTTGCAAATTTGAAAGAAGTTGAAAACTCAAGAAGATTGGCATCATGGGCATAATCTCAGTACTAGCTATTGCCCGAGCAATAGACATGCAAGCGAGTTGATAGTCCATCCAGCCTCTAAACCACACTGTGAAGGGAGTGAGAAGTCATTGGCGAAGTGTACCTCCTTCTCGTTAAACAAAGGACCGTTGCATTCGGTTTCAAATTCTCTTTTGCTGTTAATCGTCCAGATTGCATGGATGAGGAAATCTGGTGCTAGGTAAGGCGATAAGCAGCATGATTGTTGTTTCTTGGGGCAGCAGTACGAGTATCCCCACTGCAAAATGACAACAGTACAAACTGCTCACATACATAACAATTGCATAAAAGCCTTGGCGTGATCATCCTAGGATTTACCATCACACTTAATCATGTTGGTGGATTCTATGAAGGCAGATCACACTTGAGATTAATTCACTTATGTTTGGCGAGTGAAGTTTGTGAGTCGGCGCTTGGCAAAACTTGACACAAACACATATTAGAGCGAATGCAAAACGCATAAACATACACTCATTGTTCTTGACCCGGCTGCAAATGTAAAGCGGAAATTGAGAAGGCGACATGCAGGGCTGCATGATTTTGCTGTTTGGAAAGCTTGTGCGCACATTAAACTTGAGGGTGTGATGGGTGATGGATCAACAATGTACATAGCAAAAAGTTTAATTTCTGTGCGGCCCGCCTCGTATCTTCTCTCTAAGCAGGTCACGCTCTAATTTTGTTTAAACTTCAAGGAGTGTATAGCTCAAAGTGACCATAAGGCGTTAGAAATATACCTGTATCACGAGTATCGAGATATTCTTCTCAGCTGTTGCCGTTGGCATGGAGATTACTTGGGAATCCTTGAAGTTTCCGTTTTCCCATGCCGTCACCACGGTAAGCATGCAGATCACTCCCAACAGAATCGGTATCACCAGCTTCGACGCCATCTCGTCACCTTTTCTGCGACTTCTCTTTGGAATCTGCATATGATCCAAAAATGCATCTTTAAAAGTGAGAATTTCCAAAACACATGAGAATTAGGAACTGAAAAACTGAGTCCTAGTTTGGACGAACTCATCAATTAACTGGGCTATGTTTTGGGAGTGGCAGATCGCAAGAGAAAGTCGATCAGCATGAAAGCCACAAAAATCCCCATCTGGTCGGTAAGCTATGGAAGAAAGCTCTCCTGCCTGGGAATGGACATCCGATAGGACAGTGGACTGTACAACTCTTCTTCCATAGCTGCACTTGCGTCTCTTAAAAAATTATATATCACGGTTCCCAACCGTTGACAGGACATGCAATCCACGCATTACTATTTCACATGACACAATTGCATGTGTGTACTCCATGCCGAGTCAAGTTCGGTTGTCTTGCTGATTGCAAGAAATATAAGGCTGCAGTGTTCTTGGGAATCGAAATCGGAAGATGTCCTAAACTGGAACCCTGAACTGCATCTGATAGTAGCTGTGGACTGGACCTTCACATACGATCGCATGAGCGGGCCCTGTGACATTCTAGTACATTGTGATCTCCATGGACTGTGAATTTAGCGGATTTCTAGTGTCTACGCGTTTTGTTGCTGTATCCGTCGAGCTCGAAACACGACTCTCAAAATTCTCCCTCACACACATTGGGTATGAAGGGTGGGTACGGTGGAGAAATCTAGTATGTGATCTGCATAGATCCTGAATGTAACGGATTGCTAGTCTCAATGCTTTGGTTTCTGTATATCCATTGACCAACGCGAAACACAAGTTTTGTCAAAGGCTTGAGAGAAGGCCTCCTGTAAGCTCTAACTAGCGGCCGAGCTCAAGCTCTAGCATGGACGAGAAATGAAACAATGCCAAGAGATCAGGAATGAGATGCGGGACAACTAGGATTCATGAGAGGAGAGAGAGAGGGAGAGATACAGGGAGTAGGCAAGTCTCGTGTATTGAGAGAAAACAAAAGGAACAACCTTTCAGAAACGGGAAAGAACTTGAAGTTCGAGTGTTGCACACTGAGCTGAATATGATTTACGATCCACTCCTACCCACTCTTTAGACCTTTCAAGAAGGCCAGGGTGAAGCAGCACCCACGTTGGTACCTTTACCTTTTTGAATGAAGACTCTTAGTGACCATATTAAGCCCAAAAAACGTTAGATTTGAACTCAGAGACCCTGATTCAGTCTTAGCATAGGATGTTTGTGATATTTAGAAATAATTTAAATGGATTTTGGGATTTTTACCGTGGTACCATCGTTGGTGCCGGTTTTACCCTTTGTCCTATCTGCTCCTCGCACTGGACCCTCAGTGCAATTACGAGAGGTAGGCACTCTCAATTCCAGTGACTGCAAAAGCTGATCGATCCATTGGCTGAAACTTGACATTTGAGCGCTCTCAAGTTGGCACATCTTCATGCTTGCCCATCTTACATCAGATGCTTGCATCAGATCCGTTCGTCCAAATATCTAGATTGAAAGCAATGATGCAGAATTATAGAAACTCTTTTCAGCATTTCCAGATCCATCCCTGCTGCGCGCGCAGCGCGTTTCGACGGCCCCACTTCTGCTGTCGGCTCTTGAAGGTACCAGGTCTAGTTCTTGGATTACATTGCCGTGCAGGTAGGTTAAAGTCAGCATTTTCAGTTTTACGGAAAAAAAAATGAAAGAAATCTAGTGTCTATAATTGCAGATAATTAATTGATCTGGGTTTAATTATGATTTTTTATTTTACAAAGTTCAAATCATGATGATCAATCTGCAAAATGATGATTTTGTTAATAAGCTTTCTAATTTCTGGAGTAAAATGGACACCTTTTCCAAAAACAATTGACAAAAATATAACTGAAATCCTATTTAATAATTTTATATTAAGTAAATAGAGCTTAAGTATGAAAATTTATTGCATGAGAACTTGAAATGATTATTTCTTTCTTTAATCTTATTTCACATTTCTGGAGTTTGGAGGTTTTGCGAATTTTGTGATAACAATTTACTGAGACTCTAAATGTTCCTACAAATAAATCTGGTTTGATTATGATGCATGATGATCTAAAATGATCTGATTTCATACATAAGATTTCTAATTTATGGAATTTGTGGGTTTAGTAAAAGTTTGTGGTTATAACAACATTTGCTGAAAATTCTAATCAACAATTTCCAAATTGTAGAAGAAATGTTTACGGGAGTTCAGCTCAAACTGTAATGTAGCAGATGATGACATTCTAAATGGCACGTGACCAGTGTGCATACCTTTTCACAGCTTTCTATGAAATCCTCACGTACATACTTCTTATATCTAAAAGCATACATGAATGACTATACTATAGTCCACAAACATGTCAATTAAGCTACAACAGCCTCTGACTGATAATATTATTATATGTTCAAGCATATGCCTGGATATGCACTAGAATCTTTTTCCTAATATTGCCAATGAACACGTTTTGGCATCCTTACAAGTCACAGAATGGGCTAGCATCGAATCAAAACAAATTATGGCTGCAGTGGTACCATCAAAGTTTTTTATAAAAAAAATCGTCATGAAAAAACCTCACATATTAAATATATCCATAAAGTCAGCCCGACTGTGTGGGCCATCTTTTTCCTAAGATTGCCAATGAACACACATTTTGACATCCTTACAAGTCACAGTATGGGCTACCAAAAACAAATTTGGACTGCCAATACATAAAAGACAGGCTGAAACACAGGAACGCACCAAAATCAATGCATTACTCAGTTTCGTCCTGTATTTATTTCCTTTGTGTTGTCTTCATCCTGTATGAAATGATGCTTCATGTTATGACGTCCTTTAATATATGTAATTCTTGACTGTGCCCTGTATTTTCAACAAACACAGGGTACTTATCCGGTGAAATGGACACTTTATAAGGATATCTTTATTGTGTAAACAAACACTTTGTAAGAAGCTATCTGAACTGAAAGCAGCCATAATATGCATGCTAGGACCTGAGTGTTACTGTGAGGATCTGAATTGAAAGTAGCTATGCTAGGATTATCTCCAAGGTTCCCCCTCCTAAACTCCGTAGCCTACTTGTGTTAGTCCACCTGCAGTTTCACATGTCCTGTTGTCTTGGAACTTTTTTTCCCATCTCCATTTTTGGCAAAACTTGGGTCCAGTGTCTTCAGTTTGGGTGCTTTATGGCTAACTCCACTCTATTAAAGAGGATTTGCAATCAAGTTTGGGGTTATTGTTCAGGTTCCAGTAAGAGTCTGCTTTCACATGTCAATTCTAGCAAGTGGCAGGTCCAGGTCCAATTCTGATTGCAGGTTTTCAAAAATCAAGCACTTGTGGATTAACTGTTAATCAAGAACAGATCTTAGAACTAGACTGAAAACCAGCCAACACTGGTTAATAGGATGCACGCAACAAAATACATTTATAGTTCATAGGTGAACTTGAATATTGACATTGTATGTTTTAGGGTGTAAGCTTGTGTATGTTGGATGATTGACTTTTCCTCCATGATTTGTATACTATACATTACATTATATAAAATTGAAATTTTATAATTATATTTCAGCCTTAAATCTTAACCCCTAAGTGCTCAAGGGGTCCTGAAAGTATAGAGGGAGTTTTTAAAAGTTCATTGTACTGTCACATTCCCTAAAACTCAAATATTTCTAGAGCGTGATGATTCAACCATAAGAAATTTAGATCTATTAGCATTAACAAAGCTCACTCAAAAATTTCAGCCATTTATGTGAAACTCGAAAAAAGATTATAACATTTAAAGTTGAATAGGGGGCATGTTTGACCATGAAAAAAATAACAAAAATTGTAGTTTGACTAATGCAATAATTAAAAAAAGAATTTTCCTGGTTGCACTACTACCCATTTCAATACAATCATGTTGTTAGATATCATTTCTCAAAGTTTCAAACATAATAAAAAGCATATGAGAAATTTGTAGTCTTTGTAATCTATGTAGAGGTGTTAACAATATACAAAAATGTTAATAATCTTATTTTCATGTAAATAAAAATCTTCCAAATTCTTAACAATGAATTTAAATTGGTTCATTCACAATTGGGTTCCAAAAAGGAATGTTTAATTAATTAAAAATAAAAAAATGATTTTAGTTTTTCGTGGTGTTCAGTTTATTAGAACTATGGTGTATTAGTGTGTTCCTACTATTAGGATATTGAAAAAAAAAACTTTAAAAAAATGAAATAATTAATGGATGTTATATAAAGGTCCTTTTGAATCTTCAATTATTTTACAATGAATTGTCTATATTATAGTGTTTTATAAATGAATGCATAAAATGATATAATTAATTTTATTTATTTATCAATAAAATCATGTTTCCTTTTTTGTAACTACATGTTCATTAGATCAATTTGATGAATAAATAAATTATATGAAATAAAAAAGTTTTGAAATTTTGAGATAGAAGGGTACAAAGGAAATGATTCTTTTATTAAATTGTTTGGGTAGGTTTTTTATTCATTAAGTTCAAATTTTTAAACTTTGGATGTAAATCACATGTGTGGGAAATAATCATGCAAAAAAAACATGTTTAATTCATTTTTAAATCCATTTTATTATAATCTGCATTTTACTTATAAACCAAAACAATTATATACACATGTGAAAAATCACCACTACTAAATGCATTATCTTATTTAAAACTATTCAAATTTTCTTGCTTAAATGTTTTTCATGTAAATAGTATGTGTAAAAAGTAACTGTAAAGAAATCCTGAAACCCTTTTTACCTTAAAATCATGAATGGATACATAGAGGCAATAAAAGAGGAATCAAATGTACCAAATTTCACATCATTAGAAACAGGAATTTAGCAAGAGATGCAATTTGTACTTCAAATGAGGCTTGACAACCCAAAAGTAATGACTAATAAGGTAGCATGAAAAAGAATAAACAGGCAACTTGCAAAAAGAGGTACTATTGGGCCCTTTTTCAATGGAAAATAGACTTATTGAAAACAAATTCCGAGGCACATAACAATGCCCCCACATTGTGGGCAACTAAAGTAGATCCTGTTCCCACAAACCACACAAGCATTACCTCCACCCCTAAGATTGAATGAACTTGGGTAGAACATGGAATGCAACTGCTCACATCAATTCTTTGATGCATTTGAGTTTCACACTCGCCAAACAGTGCTTTGGATGTGCTGACTCTTTGATGTAGTAATTTGCTAGCTAGATGTGTGGGAAGATTGATCACTATTTTTTGATAGTTTTTCTTTTTTTTGCGTATGGCCATCATTCATTTGTTATTATTGGCTGCAAAATTGGCGCTAATGGATATGTGAGAGTCATATGCTTACTTTGAGGTCACTTTTGTAATAGTTTTGTGGGTAGGGCAGTGTGGACCAACTTTTTGTGTTTTAGTTTGGTGCCCATATTTGGAGATTTTTTTAGATGTTCATTTTCTTGGGCAGCATCTTATTGGCTGACACACAAGGCCATGGATAGAAACATAGACATCATAGAGATTTCTTCTTTCTTTGTATCACACATGACAATGAAATAAGTTAGGGCAAAGCCCCCTTAATAGCAAATTCATTAAGGAACCTAGTCATGTGACATAATATGTCTTATTTAGAACCTTTGTTTTGGATGAAAAAGACCGTGAAAAATGTACATCGACCCATTTTGGGCCACTTGAGCGCTTGAAGGTTAATAGATACTAGAGTTATCCTGTTGGGCCTGAGTTGCACCCCTCATTTGATGCTTCATCCCCTCCTGGTTGTTGTCTGCAAAGTCATGAAATTTTATTAAATAAGGGTATGAAATACAGAGACTCAGGATTAAATGCACAAGGCGTGAGAACATTTATAGCTACAGTACACATATCAGCAGCAGTGATTGGTTGAAGTCGTTAAGGAAAAGAAAGGACAGGGCAAACTCAGTTTAGCACCAAATTTGGTTTCATGCCCCCTTGAAGCCCAATGCACTTTGTTTTTCCTGTTTTTCGAAATCCCATCCCCTATGTGACCAAACAGGGGGTTCCGGTGCCGTCTTTTCCTGACTTCACGCATAACTTTACTATATCATAGTTTAACTGAAATCTGGCTTGTGTAATTTGGGAATTTTTTTGAACTCAAATTGTGCATCACTTATTTCAAATAATCAGAATGACTTTTGTACCCTTCTTATCTTTTCGTCATCCTTATCTGAAATTCATCAACTTAGTACAACTACGTATCTTGGTTGTCATGACTTTATAAAAGGTGCTGGAAGACAAGGAAATAGGTCTTACATTCCAATTTCATGGGCAATACTTTCAAAGATCAGTAAGGCACTTGTGGAGTTGATTTCCAAGTGCAATGAAACTTTGAAAATGAATTATTCTCTTTTCAATAGCAAATTTTGAATGTAGCAGATGGCCTTCTTCAACCACTAGCGAAAGCACATCTCCATCAATTTCAACTAGTGAACATTGGTGGAAGGACAACTGACTTCAACAAATTTTTAGAGAACACTTGAAGTAACATCACTCATTTAAAGAATATTCTTTAGTATGTTATTTGATTCTCACCAAACAATTTTCATTTCATACCCTAATTTCCTGACAACATATGAGTGGGATAATGTTAATAGTTAATATCAGTGTTGGCTAGTGTGTTTTTTGGGGTATGTGTATATGTTTATATATTATATGTTAATAACAATGTTGGCTAGAGTTCTTTTTTTGGGGGCAATTTTTTGCAAGTTTTCAACCTGAAAAATATGATTTCAACAGCCAGAAAGAAATTTGGTAAAAAATGAAGCTAATTCACCATATTTCAAAATATATCTAGTTGGAATTGCCAGATATCTACAACAAGTTCCATTAAGTAGCAAAAATATAAAAGGATTCTTAAATTATATACTTTCACACCTGACCTATAGCCAAAATTGGCTAAGTATTCTTGTGGATGATCATCAATTTGGCTACATCACAAATTTGAGGAAAAAATAATAATAACCCTGATATTGGTCGATTCTTACCCATTTCAGAACTAACAGATAAGTGCATTGTGTATTATTATTTTGGTACATCAAACAAGGTATCAACCATAAAAAAATTCCAATTTTTCAAACTTACCTATCAATTCCCTGTCAAAATAATACCCCCAATTATCAACTACCCTAGTTTTTTGGCGATACCCACCTATTATGCATTAGGGTCTGTTTTCAAATACCTACTTCATAAATTGCGCAGGTAGGCTTTAAAGTCTAGGTAATTTCTGCTTTTTCTTTTTTTTCTTTTGTGTGTCTACGTTCTTCTTTGGATTCTTCTGGCCACTGTGTTTACACATTCATCCAATGCACGGATGATTGACAAACACATACACTTGCAAATCAAAACAAACAACTCTTTGCTGCACACCAAGAGCTTCAATTACTAGGAACGACTTGCTTATTCATGTTGGTGTCCAGTCAATTTCAGACATGTGGCAAATCTATATCAATCAAGCCAAAGTGGAGCCGAATGTGATCACTGGATCTTCAGGAAAATTTCTCTAATTCAAGAGTCAAAGGGAAAGAAGGTAGAACAAGTCCTAATGACTTTACCAACAGTGCATAAATATTTGACCTAATTTTCGCATTTGTATTTAAAGGAAGATCTTAGTACAAACTTCTCCCTAGTCTGCCAGGGATTTTATTAGCCTTTGCTATGGGAATTGGAATTTAAAATGGAGGACATCTCAAGCTGTAATCAATTTTTCACAGAATGCCAATATTGGTATGAACCATACTTTCTGGTATTGTTCTTGTCCCTATTCATATTCATACCATTATCAAGCAATTAGAAATTAGGTTATACTCATACCATACTGACTGGTGTAGCCTGTGCCATTGGCCTGAAGTGTGAACCAATTACAAAATAGGGAAACTCAACATGTGAACATTGTTTTGCAATGTATGTAAAAATTGACTTTTTTGAACAGCCAAATATGAAAGGAAATCATCCTTGAATTGAATGTTAGGCCTTCAAATGTTACCACGTTCTCAGCTGACTTTTCCTTCCAAAACCTGGTTTTTTGGAATGAATTTGAATTTTTAGTGGCAGAAATCACTTTAAAATCAATATCTCCCACCTTCTGAATCCAAATCTTATCAAATAAATTCCTTTGAATCCTGCTCATCAAGATCTTTCCAAGACACCAAAGGCACATCCCAATTCCTCCAAAAAATTTAGCTACAATTTAATTTTCAGTGAAGAAATCATTCAATATTCAAGAACTTCTGCATTGCAAGTCCAAACAGCATGAAACCAAGCTGATGCACCCCTCCTCCTTGAGAGCTTTCCAAAGAGACTAAGAACACAATCTGAAGCATCCCAGCTTGATGGATCTCATCAGTACAAACAAAACAAACAAAACTACCTTGCTTCATAGATAGGTAACTGAAGATGAGATTTTATTTAACACTTATATCAATTTGCTATTACTCTTTTGAAAGACTTGCCACAATGGTATATGATAAATCATATACTTGCACAACACTAGTCTAGACTCTAGACCCTCTTTAAATTATGGCTAACAAAAGGCACATCATAGATTATTTTATGACCACATTTTGGTGTCACTTGGAGGTGGCTCCATGACTTGGTCAATAAAACTAATTCAATCGAGGAGGGAATCAACAACAGTTCATCTGTTGAGTTAGGATTTTTGAGGCTTCCTGCTGGGGAGTATTGTTATTGGGGGTTGGGGGCAAAGTTCATGTAAGAAAAGACTAGTGTTGTTAGAAGGCCTACAGGACAAGGGTTTTCAGGGGATGCCAATGTTTGTGGGATTGTTTGGATGCCAATCTTGAAGTCATACCAGAGAGTAGTCCTATTGCCACGCAGAAAATAAAAGAGAAACCCTGAGCTTATACACCACACATTTGTCTTTCTCTTGTTTGCATTTGGGGTCTTATTATGAAACCCTGGCAAGCTCCATTAAACATAGCACCCAGCAAAGGGGGAAAGGAAGAACACAAAGGGATGACCCAAGTCCAAACCAAAAGCTCAAAAATCCAAAGTGAGTCAAAAAGGGGCCAAAGGAACAAAGGTCTTATTCCTTTACTTTTGTAGGGTTTTGTTCTTTTCATAACGATGAAACCCTGCCAAACTTTTCTTATAATTGTTATGGGTGATAGTGGATTGTCTTAAGCAGTTACTTCCTAAACACAGGAAAGGCTGAGAGTTAATAGAGTTTTCCTTAAAGTCATCCTGTCTTCACCCTGTCTTTGGGCCTCTTTTCACCCCCTATCCCCTCTTTGAGTGAGGTATGCAAAGTAATGAAGTTTTATTAAATCTGGGTATGAAAACTGAAACTCAACATTTTATGCACAAGGTTCAAGGTAGTTATAGTAGTTGTATATGCAGGAGCAGTGAAAATATATGTAGCAGCAGTGGAGGCCCTCATGAAAAAGGACATACGGGGCCAAAAGAGGATGAAACTCAGTTTGGCACCAAAAGTGGTGCCCCACCCCCCCTGCCCCCCAAGGCTAATGTACTTTTTTGCAGGTGTTTTTAAAAATCTCAACCGGTTTTGGACCAAACTCAGGGTTCTGGTGCTGTGTTTTCCTGACTTTACTGGAAAGCTCTAATATTATTCACTAGTATTCTGAATGTGTTGAACACCATGGAACAAGCCCCATAGGACTGTCACTACCTTCTGAAACACTGTGAGCTTGTTGAAGAAGTCATGCCCAATGAGTAGCACAAAAAGACAGATCCAAGCAGACTCCTTGCTTCCCTGGACTCCTAACCTTTGGTGTGTTTTATGTAAGTCTTTCAACTTTGGAGCTGTTCCAGACTTCAAGTTGCCTCTTTTTATGCCATTATCTCTGCTACAGGCAGTCCTGTGGATCACTCTGGTGTAGACACTTGTACAGCCAAATTCTTTTCATTTTTGTACTGTTGCAACACTGCCGAGGAACACCAGACAGATTCAGACAGATTTCGCCTTAACTGGCGAGACTTTTGTACAGGATCATTAAATTAGACAGACTGCTGGCCACAAGGGGAAGTTTGGCGAATTTTTCTTTAGAAAAAAAGGTAATTTTCGCCAGAAATTTGAGGCAGTGTGGCCATTCGGCAATCTAAAAAAAAGATCAACTTGTAGACAGAAACCTTAAGGAGTAGTGAGGTGCTTCTGCCATATTATGATGATAATCATTTTCTGTGTGTGGATTTCAATGCTTTAGACTTTTCTAGACATGAACCTCTCACCTCAAAAAAGACAAAGCAGTGCTATAAATCTGAACATGACACATATAAAGAAACCCTAGAAAATGACCACTGTCAGTTAATCCAAGATTGCTAGATGGTCCACTGCATATAATATGTTTTGCCAGCATGCAAGAACAAAGAATACAAGTAATGTGTGGGGTGGGGTGAAATGACGATCATATTCGGAAGTAAATATATATTACACTCTGGCTTTTGGTTCACTCAAGATAACTACAAAAACAAATTCTGACCACCAAACCTAGCAATCCTGTTGGCCTGACAACAAATCTTCAAGCATACAAACAACCCTATTCAACTAAATGTTGAATACAGCGAGGGTGAACAAAAATTGTAGATCTAATTCATCATTTTTGTCTAATCATATGTATTAATGGAACCAGAAATCCAACTCAAGTTGTTTGTGTCCGGGCAAGCAATCTGTACTCCTTTCCATAATGGGTCATGGATAATTGGCCAATTTGTAAAACCTTATTACAGAGCATCTCCACTGGCAGAAGTATCATGGCCTTTACACAGAACTCACCTTCTAGATTATGGGCCATGGGGCTCCAACTTTAGATTGTAGCGTCAAAAATGTTTAAGCAATTGAGCACAATTTTTCATTATCCTGAACCTGGAATCAGTCCAGACTCAAACCCAATAAAGATAGTCATGATGAAAGTGCTTTCCCTTACAACCTAAATCATCTTTGTATGAACAGATGGCTTGGCATTTTGTGGTTGTTTGGTCTACAAAAATGTGAACAATATTTAATCCACAAGTGGTGGGCCATTCCACCAAAACCAAGTGTAATTTTTCATCAAACCCATAAGATTTTCCCAAAAAAATATTTTGCCAAACACTGTAATTAGAAGAAACAGGTATTTCAGTATTAATTTAAAATTATATTGCACTCAAATATGCCACATATCACCAAATAATTGACCGTAAAAAATTGGACATAATTAATATTCCACTTGGAAAAACATTTGTGTCACATGTCATGATTTAAGACCATCTAGAATGAATGATGTGGATTTTTTCAAAATTAGATAAAAATGATTTTGAAATAAGTGTTGACCAAATTAGTCACATGTTAATTGCATTAAACAACAATACATATATGTTTAGTTAAAAGATGAAAGTGCATTTTATTGAGTTGTATTTTCCATCGAAAGACCATATCATTTGTAACTATGGTCACATGCAAGTTGTCAAACATGATTACTGGGATTTTAGTTACATACATGTCACCTACAACTAAAAATTAATCATAAGGACTAGTAGAATCCCATTTTTCTTTTAGTAAATAGAGCTTTTGCAAAAAGTGGAAGGAAGTGGACAAATCAATTTTTCAAATAAATAACAATAATGATGGAAAGAGAAATAACCACAATGAAAAAAACATCTAAGCTATGGAACATATCGTTATTTTACCTTGCAAATCATTTAAATCTAGGTCGAACAAGGAACATGAAAATTGGGTTTAAAAGGTGTTGATGAAAGGAAAAAATGCTTCCTTAGTTAGTTAGATATTGGCAATGTAAAAGATAGGATTATTTATCACCCTACAACAATTGAAATTGAAAGTGGTTGGACTCATTCAAATCAAACTCATTCCATTTTGAATATAATGCTAAAAATAATTGTTAATTTTGGTTTAAACATTACCACACTAAACTCAATATTCACTAGCAAAAGGTTTTGAGGTCTATATAGCCCAGAGACTAACCAACATCGCTTACCCAACATTTTACAACAACTTATAAATGTTATACAACAAGCACAACTACATTGCAAATCACATTTAGAACTCTGATGAAATTGGAGTTCAAGCAAAAAAGCAAAGTGAATCCAAGGTGTTAAACAAGTAAGGATCCCAATGAGTATACAACATGTTTCGAAAGTCTAAAAATTGGTTAATAATGAATTGTGTTGTGAACACAAATGGGGGGTTATTTAGGGGAGAAAGTTTGTCTGACAATCACATTAAGAATTGCAAATTAGGTAGTTAGATGGTGATGTAAAAAAAAACTTAAATGACTTCATTCTTGTTTAAGGAATTAAAATGCCATTTTTCAAAAGGTTAAGTCTAGGAGGCATATTTCAAATAGTTAATCATCATCTCTTAAACCTTAGATGGGCATGGATCACATGCCACATTAGAGGCTATAGACTAGGCACAACAATTTGATTTAAATATGACTAAATTGCATAGTTATACCTTTCACATTCTACAATCCATAGATGTCTCATGCTTCAAACCATTCAAAATTGCATTCCAAAAAAAAAACAATAGGAACATAAAGAAGAATATAATTATGTTGAACCAAACAAGATCACCCTAGGTGGATGGATAAACACTTGGTGTTGGATCAAGCTTTGATCAAGAAAAACATCACATCAAGGTTTAAAGATATTGAAATTTGGCCCTTAAAGCTTAAAACCATGGATAAAAATAACAAACCCAATGAAATATACATAGTAGAACTAATAAACAATCATGCATCAAACTAAGACCAAAAGGATCCAAAGGATGCAAACAAATATAAAGCACAATGAGAAGATGAAATTACTAACAAACAACTTTTGAACATAAGTTATAACAACAACATATGAGGTTACAAAGTTTCAAGTTCTTACTAAGTAACAAAGTCAATCAAAACATTGTTACTATGTTGACATGCCTAAGAGCCTTACTATGAAGGAGGAGGAGGAGGAATTGGAGCAAATATGGGTCAATGCCATTAATTAATTACATCCAATCACATATGGTCACCTTGGATGAATATTTGCAAATTATGTGAAAAAAGGTAATTGAAAATGAAATTGCTACAAAGAGATTAGGGAAACAAAATGTAAGGTAAAGGAGGAAAAAGAAATAAGAAGGTGGCTAATTCATAGACTATTGTTAAGCATGCAATTCAAAGGTCAAGTGATGAGCATACAAGAGCTAAGTTTATGGATTCTTGGTTCACAATTGCAATGCAAGAAGGGGAATAATTACACAACAATTTGCAAATATGCATGCAAACTAGTGCAATAAAGTTTAGACTGCTAAATTACATAAGATCAACACAAGCTCAAAAAATGGCTAAAGAAATATCCAAGGCTTGAATGAAAGCACGAAGAAACATTGTAGTAAGATTATAGTAACTTTTCAATGATTGAACCAAGCTCATAAGGATTTGCAAGGGGGTAGGGGTTAATAAATTAAAACTAGCTCGGCATTTTGATTTTAATTGCAAACCAAGGCAAAAAGAAACATGAATAGCATCTAGGAACCTAATGCAATAGGAACATGAACAATAGTTTAAAACCAAGCCAAAGAAGATTCACATGAGTAGCAGTTTAAAGCTAAGAAGAAAGGAACATGAACAATAGTTAGGAACCAAGATGAAAAGAACATGAATAGTATTGAGGAACCAAAACGAAAAAGAACTTTGAACAACCATTAAAAACCAAAGCAAGGAGCATGAACAATAATTAGAAACCAAGGCAAAAAGGACCATGACAACAACCAAGAACCAAAACTAGAAAGAGAATGAACAACAACTATAAACCAAAAGTAAAAAGAACATGAATAACAACTAAAAATAAAGAGAAGAACATGAGCAAAGGAGTATGAACAATAACTATGAATGCTGCAAGCATCATGAGCAATGCTAATCATTGGAGTTGGTGGACAAGATGACTACCACCACAACAATGAAACTTGGTGGCAATGCCCCTCACTATGGATACCATTAGGTTCAGTGAACCTTTAAGCCCCCCACTAAAATAAATCAAATGTCTTATACACATTTTACCCACTTATGTGTCGTGAAGGAGATTTCAATGATATAAGTTTGGTATCAAATGCTGTATCATTTGTCCAACGACCACATTTTGAACATGCATGAGATTTTTCATGTCTAATCCTGAGGTGCAAAGTGTTTGGTAAAGGGGACTTGCAAGGTGTTGAAAAGGATCTTTTTTCAAGTGATTAATCTCCCCTACTAATTTGGGGGGCATAACTTTGTAATCTATGAATGGGTTTGGGCAATTTAAATGATGTTTGATGCACCCTATGATAGGCTACACTATTTTTTCAACAGCCATAGCCTTCGAAGGAAGGACCAAGGATTAAATGCCTTTTGAGCCACCCTATATTAGGCTACACTATTTTTTCAACAGCCATAGCCTTAGAAGGAAGGACCAAGGATTAAATGCCTTTTGAGCCACTATGAGTATGGTGGTCAACATATCTACCCTAAAGAGCATGAAACTAAGTTTGGACTAATAAATATGCCTAGGATATAGGTTTTGTCTAAAACCATTAATAAAAAAATATGATTTTTTTGGATTGGTTAATCACAATGATTTAACCCATGTGGTTGCATTTAAACCATCCTTCATGTAAACATAAAAGAAATTGGGGAATAACTTGCAGACTAATTTGGATGTTGTAGATATTAATATAGGTTCACATATAAGATGTGTGTGAAATTGTTTTAAATTCATTGATCTCCAATTACAAAAAGTCATAAGATTCAAAATTGGGGCAAAAATTCTATTGATGCAGAATTTTCACAGAAATTACATTTGTAATGAATAGATACCTCCAATTTATAATGGTAGTATTGAAAATGGTGACAAACAGTTTTGGAAATAGAAATTTCATGCAAGCAATGAAAAGGTTTAGTATGTAATTTGAAGCGTTTAGTTTTTTTCTTTTTGGGGGGTGTGGGGTTAAGTATCCCCAACTTATAATGGGAGTATTGATGAAGAGGGTCCAGAGGGGTCTAGAAAATAAGATACATCAATAGCAAGCTCTTTGCATTTAAAATGAATGAACTTTTGGAGGAAGGCTAGCAAGATATGCCAGACCTTGCAATAATCCATCAAGAATTGCACACACAACCAACAAAGAAAGGGAGTCACATGACAGGGAAAATACCTGAGATGCAGCAAGAGCAGGAAATGAGAAAACCCTTGGCATCCACTCTTACAACTACATTTGGCTTGAATTCCATCACTGCTGGAAGTGTTTGGTGCAAATGTGCCTGTTTCAGAATTGCAGCAAAACACTCAGCAAAGGCTCAGCTCAAACCCACTTAATGATTGAACTCCGGCCATGACTGCTGATGTCAAAGAAATGAGTTGTTTGTTGCAGATGATCTAATGAATGAGGAACACACTGTTTTTCTGATCAATTCCACTATCTACATACTTACATCTTTTGAGTACAAGAGTGGCAACTTAATGTGAGAAGATAGATAACCTGGTTTGCAGCATGAGATGGTTTGGTTTGGGGGCCAAATTTGCATGCTCCAGACCCAGATAGTGTTCCCAAGCACCATATGTCTCTCTCTTCTGAGTGACCACACCAATGGCATCACATCGTCAGTTTCAATGTAACTTCAGTTCATCAATTCTCTTTGGCAGACAAAAAGAGAGTTCATCATATGAGATCAGGGAGAGGCAAATCCAATGACTTGAAGTAAAAAATTATTTGTCTTACAGTGAGAACACAACACAACCCACATATCCGAAAAATTACTGTTCAATCAATAGCACCTTCACAAATACATTTCAGGGAGTTGAATTTATATGGCCTGCAGTACCAATTTACTGAGAATTGTGTACTAGATGTATAACTATACACTGCTAATTACATACTCTAACTTGCATACTCCAGAGTTACAATTGCAAAGACTTGATTAGGTTCAAAATTGAAAGTCACTTACTGAATCAATCCCACTGACTTCAAAGAAAACAGCAGGACCCTGCTCCTTTAGCATGCACCCCAATGGATTTCCTGTCATGCATTTGCAATAACAGCATGCCCTGCTGTGGTGTGAATCCATCCTTAGTGCTCTGCAAAAGAGAAACAAACAATGATCCACATTTCCTTTCCATGGGTGCTATGCCCCCCTATAATTCACATAATGCATGCCAATTTGACTAGCAGAGATTCTTTGTGATCCATTGCAAACCAGTCCAAAAGGACAGTCAGCAGGCATGCTCTGACACAACTAGTGGCAATGCAGGTGATTCCTTTAATAACTGGTGAAATGTATTCAACCCATTGAACTTATCTTGCAAGTAAATAAACATGCAACTCAGATTTCAAACCTGTGCTTCCTCATTCCAATGCCAATTTCAGTCCAATGAAATACGTTGTATTCTGTCCTTGACATGCTGATCATAAGGGAGGTCATCATCACTTACATGCTGCAAAATGTTGAAGAAGAGCACAACAACACCCACTTTCTGCTTCAAAAACATATACCCAAAGACAATTAGTTGGAAATGAGCCTTCTACAACTTACACATCAAAGGTGCAGAATCAGATACCATGAAGTACAACACACACATAAAGTAAATACACAAAACAATGGACCCCCTCAGGCAGCAAGAGCTTCGACCAAATTTTCAGAACAATCTCATGGGCTGGCTATGAGATGAGCAAGGCAGGGCAATAAACTAACAGAATTCCAACATTGACTTGACATGGCATTCTTAAAAGGTCCCTTGTGCTCAAATTATGTTATTATTTGTGCAGGGAACAAAAACACAGGATCTATGAAAAAATTGGTATTCAAACCCTAAAATGATTCTTGTAGGCAATGAAACTGTCATGTTGACTAGCACCTTCATGAGCTGGAGGATTTGACAGAGGGCAAAGGGATGTGTACTGGACTCCCACAAGAGATTGAAAAGGGTATCAAGAGCTTTAAAGTTTCAAAAGCTTCACCAATAGCTGAACTTCACACATGGCAAAATACTTCTCAAAGAGAGCAAAAACAGCCTCTCTTGCTTGAGGCCACATCTCCTTGTGTAGCAAATCATGCAAGCTGCTCTTCACCCCAGCTCATCTAATGAATTCTGCTTGACTATTTTAGCAGATGCTTGCTGCAAACAACAAAGATAAGTCAGCAAAACCGCAGAGGGTTCTAAGAATTTCAGCTTGGTAGCACCATTCTCCCTGCTCATCTCAGGGCCAGGCTAAATTTTGTTTGCTCTGTTTACATGAGAATATAACACAAGATAGTACAGTACACTAATATTTCATTGCTCATCCATGTCATAGAAGTGTGTACTATGACAATCAATGGTGAACCTTCTAAAGTATGGCAACTTCAATGAGTACACAGACATCCCTAAACACTAAACATGCTTATGGCCTTTATCAGTAAACAGCTCATGTTCAATGAATTGGACCATCATTGTCCTTCTTACTTTAAGGCAATGATCATATACTACGATATCATGAATCATCTGGATTCTGAGCTGCACCCTGGCAAACACTCTCATTCTTGGAGAGTTGTTAACCACCTTTGATCACTCTGATGTCATCTAATTTCTGTCCTTTCCAGTCTGTTTCATTATTTTTTCTCTTACTCTCCACATTTCCTAGTATTTTTCTACACCTGACTTCTCAGGTGCTAACCTGCAGAATAAATCAGCTCCACTTCGCCATATTGTTACTAGCAACGCCAGTTCCAGTGACCAGTAGCAAAATTGACGAACGATATCACTCCAACACGCAGAGGTTCAGCATCTTTAAAATCAGGAATCTGAAGGGTCACATACAAGTCGGACACCTTCTTGAGGGTGGCTAAGGCATGTGACGCCCTCGCCTTGGGCAGCACCCAGGTCGCTTTAACCCAGGTCGTTCTTTGTAGGTTTCTTTGCTTCTTTGTAAGTCGGTATTTCTAAACCAGCAAGTCCAAAGTAGAAGTAATACTCGCAGAACACCACTTCCCAGACCCCGACTCTCACGGAAAAAAGCTCAATATAGTAAGAAGCACCCTCCAACACTTTTTTGAACACACACAGCACATAGTGCTGCACCGCACAGTACTTGATTGCAGCCTGCAATCATTATCAAATCAAGACCTGAGTTTGAGAAGACTTTACGAAAACACCATGGCGTTGGTAAACAAGCAATCCACTAACAAACTATACGCAAAGCATTGCACCCGCCCTGGACAACTTTCAAAAATTTAGAGGATCGGGGCTCTGCAGGGTTTTAGGGCAATTGTAAAAGGATGTTTGCCTTTTTGCCGCATCTACTGCAGGTTGTAAACCACCCCTTCCAAGTGCTTGCTTTTTGTGTTCCTCGCTTAACCGTGTCAAACACAGTTCCACAAGGAATTCAAACTCCTTTTATTTCTCTTTGAATTTATGTAGTAATGGTGGAAGGGGAGCTTGAAAGCAATATCTGAGTTTACTGGTTACTTTTTGTTTGTAGCAAGTGACTTGGGATCGTCACCTGTTGGAGTTTCATTGGTTGCAGGGCACGTATATCTCGGTTCAAAGATTGTTCTCTTGTGGTGCTGATGTAGATGAAATGCTGCCAGATCCAGAGGTGCAAATCCTAGTGGACCAGTTTATTGAAGGACATGCTCGCATTAACGGAACTCCATTGCATGTCGACAGTGCAGAAGGTGTAACAGGAGAAAGCAAGGATCAAAGTATTATGATGTACGAAGATACTTCATCCGCAGGAGGCAGTTTCCTCGCGCAGCAGGCCATGCAACTAGGTTTTCTTTGTCAATTAGGGCTCCATTACGATGAACAAGAAGAAATGCAGATGGCTTTTGCTATCGTGAGCAGGTGGGTCTCTTAGGATTTTGTATATGATCGACCTTAAGCCATATTGCTTCACTGAAAACATTGAGGAATGGCAGGCCTTTCAGGCTCAAAACTTGGAGAATGCATGGACCAGGTTGGGGCTGTCAGGAGATGTTGCACTTTGGCAGCAATGTCAATATTGTGTGCAACAAATGGGAGCATGAAGGATGTGAGGAGACTGACTGTTCAACAAGATGCCATCATGTGATGTGGTCACTTGGAATGCCATTATATTGGGACGTGCGAAATACAGGCAAGGGCAAAAGGCATCGGAACAATTTCAATTGTTGCAACACGAATGTGTGCAACCGAATCTGTTGCTTTTTGTAGGACTACAAAAATGCATGTGAAAGGTGTCATTGCACGTGGCTGTTCATCAGCAGATCATTTGAAAGTGGATGGGATTAAGATGTTGTGGAGGGAATAGCTAGGTTGACATGTATGCAATAATTGCACATTTCCACCACAAATTTTCTCCAAATGTGTAGAGAGCCACAGCAAAGACTTCCAGGAAAGACTTTTATCCATAAATCATTCCATGATCGAGTGCACAACATACACAAAAACATTGCAAGATCATGTTTATAAAAAAGCCCTTGTACGAGATTTCTTATATGTTTGAACAAGTATAAGAACTCATAGATACAAAGCTGATGGTGTGATGGGTTTGCTGGAGTGGTAAACTATGCAATAACCATCATGGCCATACACGTGCAATATTGCAGAGCGTCATGAGATCACAAGGTAAGTGACACCTTGAGCTTGAACTAGGAACATCAGCTGGTTCCCCTGCTTCTTACATATAGCCTGTCTTGTCTCATACTGATCTCCTGCACACTTTCTAGCTAATGCAGGAACTGTAGACGCATTTATTGTTATTGTAGTCATATTCACCTCCCTTTTTTACAATCCATGGTCACCGATATTCGTGCTTCATCTCAACGGTTTAGAGCTTGCTTTTGTGTGATTTAATCTAGCTAGCTCTTCAATTCTCTGTTGTTGCGGGTGATGATCTAGGCGTCAGAACCGCATGCAGGTTCTGACGACGGTTTGCACGGGTTGCGTGGGAGCACGACTTCACCACGGCCAGGAAGATTAAAACACTCCCCAACACCAGGACCAGGAAGACTATCAGAATCGCAATCGATGACCTCCTTGTTGTCTGGATCATAGCAGACGAGCACCTGGTACAATTGTCGCTGTCCAGTTGCGCTGTTGGTGTTGCAAAGGAGTCCCACTTCATGACCAACGGCAATTTTCAACGCCTCCTTGAATTGTTTCTGGGTGTATCCACCTCCAGGCACGATTTCTGCAAAATCCGTAAGCACGATTGTTGAATGTGACCCTATATAATTAGTGGGGGAATATAAAGATTAATCTTCAAGGGGTACTCAAGTCCGATTTTGAAAGATCTAATGTCGCTTCACCTTGACATGGATGCACTGCATCCAACCTTCTAGAATTGTTGAATCTGTGCTTCGTTGAGAGACTTAACCCCGTGCTAGGAAAATAAGTCCATCCAAGATTTTGTGACAAAGCAGGAAACGTCGTACCTTTTTCGAATAAACCGACTATGAAATTGATCGGGTCGAAGATTTCGATGGCTAGTTTGAACCATTCCCTCTGCGTTAAGCCGGAGCACCATCCGTATCGTTCCCACAATAACTTCCAGTACGCAAAGTCGTTGTACGAGCAGTTCAATGACGGCCAGTAAACCTTATTGTATCCTAAAAGATCCGACGGTATCTGACATTTTTTTCCACGGAAACCACACCCAGAGCTTCTCACAGTCAATTCCTTAGAAGGACACACTGAAACTCTCAACTAGCCTCCACAATCCTCTTGGAAAGTCGAAAATAGCTGAACTGAAATTATGTTCTAAATTTGCAACTTTCAAGGTTGTTGAAATTTGAAAACGCAAGAAGATTGGCATCATGGTGATGATCAGTACTAGCTATTCCCCAAACAACAGACATGCAAGGGACTTTATAATCACTCCAGCGTCTAGACCACACTGTGAATGAAGTGGGAAAGACATTGGCGAAGCATACCTCCTCCTTCTCAAACACAGGACCGTTGCAGCTTTTTTCAATTTCCCTTTTGCTTTTAACCGTCCAGAGAGTATGCACGATGAAGTCTGCTGCTAGGTACGGTGGCAGGCAGCATTCAGCTTGTTTCTTGGGGCAGCAGTACGAATATCCCCACTGCACATGACAATAGTACAAGCTCCTCACACACATACCAATTGTGTAAAAACCTTGGCGGTCTTTGAAGTTTGCAGGACGGAGTGTACATACTAATAAACAAATAGCACAGATGGGCGTGGTCATTCTACCATCACAATTAGAGCCATGTAGGTAGACTATATATGGAAGGCCACAGATCATACTTCACACATTACACGCATGCTTGGTGAGTGAAATTTGTGAGTCCGCGCTCGGCAAAGTTTGACATAAACACTTATCAGAACGAATGTAAAACGCGTACACAAACACTCATAGTTGTTGACCGGCTCCAAATTTAAAGCTGAAATTCAGAAGGGGACATGCAGGGCTAAATGGATTTCCTGGTTGGAAAGCTTGTGATACAGAAAATTTGAAGGTGTGATCATGGAGGTCGTGGATCGGCAATTTGTACATGGCCAGAACATCAATTTCTGTGTAACCCACCTCGTATCACAAAAACGATAACTTCTTTCTACGCACCTCGCACTGCATAATATAATATGTTCAGGTCAGTTACAATTGTGTCCAGGGATTGTACATTTCAAAGTGACCATATGTCGTAGGCATATACCTGTGCCACGAGGACCAAGATATGCTTCTCACGTGTTGCCGTTGGCATGGAGATTAGTCGGGAATCCTTGAAGTTTCCACTTTCGCTTGCCGTCACCACAGTGAGTCCGCAGATCGTTGCTAACAGCAGCGGTATCAACAGCTTCGACGCCATTTTGTCTCCTTTTCTGTGACTTTTGGAATCTGCACATGATCACGAAATACGATGCTTAAAAATCGCAAATGTCCAAACCACACATAAGAAAGAACGGAAAATCCTAGTTTGTACGAACTTATCAACTCACTGGACTATGTTATAGCATTTGCAGATCGAGCGAGAGAAACTCCAGCTTGAACGCCACAAAAATCCCCATATCGTGGGTAATAAGCTATGGAAGAAAGCTCTTCTGCCGGGAAGCATCTCTTAAAGAAAATAACGCAGTTCTGAATCGTTGACAGGACTTGCAATCCGCACATGCCACCTTAACATATTACGATCGCATGTGTGTACTCCATGCCAAGTCAAGTTGGGTAGTCTTGCTAATATAACTTCTTATGGTTGCATGAAATAGACTGCAACGTTCTTGGGAATCGAAATCGGAAGAGTTCCTAAACTGGTACCATGACTTGCATCTGATAGTAGCTGTGGGCTGGAAATGGACACACAATAGCATTGAACCAGCTATACACGGCCATTATACGGGTAACGGCTCTCTCTCTCTCTCTCTCTCTCTCTCTCTCTCTCTCTCTCTCTCTCTCTCTCTCTCTCTCTC